>Ga0114966_10000487_pt1 | contig 38033 bp, 34 predicted proteins | sample M_130207_XF_Meta_FD_87029 | JGI IMG/M metagenome (GOLD analysis project Ga0114966, IMG submission 87029) | Freshwater microbial communities from Lake Montjoie, Canada to study carbon cycling - M_130207_XF_MetaG | ecosystem: Environmental > Aquatic > Freshwater > Lake | place: Lake Montjoie... | reverse complement strand
GGCCGCTATTAGCGCCTTTCAAGGTGCTGATCTCATCCTCATGAACGGCGCCGGTTACTCAAAGTGGGCTGATAAAGTTACGCTGCCGGAGTCAAAGGTTATTGATACAGCCAGTGCCTTTGCCAACAACCTCATCGAAGTTCGAGACGCCACCACCCACAGCCATGGCCCAGGCGGAGAGCACAGTCACAATGGCACTGCTTTCACCACTTGGATTGATTTCAAACAAGCAACACTGCAAGTGCGTGCGGTAAGCGAAGCTTTGGTCAAACTCGTGCCCGCCGCCAAGGATACGATGGAGAAGAATACCGACGCGCTCAAAGACGAACTTGATGCGCTGGATGAGCGCATGAGTGCAGTCAGTCGTCGCCTCGTGAACCAGCCGCTTGTCGCCTCCCATCCGGTCTATCACTACCTTGGCCGTCGTTATGGCATGAATTTGCAATCCGTGCTCTGGGAGCCCGACACCGTGCTCGATGACAAGCACCTCGCCGACCTCAATGGCGTCCTTGCCGGGCATCGTGCCCGCTGGATGATCTGGGAGGGGGAGCCCACCAAGGAAAACGTGGAGAAACTCGCCGCCCTCGGTCTGCAGAGTGTCGTTTTTGATCCCTGCGGCAATGTGCCGGAGAGCGGCGACTTCATGTCCGTGATGCAGTCCAATGTGTCGGCGCTAGAAAAGGCGTTTCCTTGAATTGGAGTGGCCTTTTAGTGAGAAAACAGTGTCCCACGCATCCTGGATGAATGGGGAGGGAGTTACCAGGCGATGCACCAGAGTACCTTGAGGTAGCGCCCTTCGGGGCAGTTGGACATAACAGGATGATCGGCTCCGGCTCCGGTGCGGTCGATGATTTGGAGGCGGCGTTTGTTGCGATGAGCGGCGCGCATGACGATCTCTTCAAACTCGGCGACATCGAGTAATCCTGAGCAGGAGCAGGTGACGAAAAGGCCACCGCGCTTGAGCAGGCCGAGGGCGACGGCATTCATATCGTAGTACTTGTTGCGGCCGAGCTGACTTTCCTCAGGATCCCGAGAGAAAATGAGTTTCGGCGGATCAAGTACCATGGCGTCCCATTGCGCGCCGTTTTGCTGCATTTGGCGCCCCCAGGTGAAAGTATCAGCGTGGACCCAGTCGATGCGGGTTTGGTTCAAGTCGGCGTTCTTTTTGGCTTGGGCGATGGCTTTCTCATCAAGATCGACGCCGGTGACGTCTTCGCAGCCGCCGAGAACTTTGGCGCTGAGTGCAAAGCCGCCAGTGTAGCTACAGAGATCGAGCACGCGACGGCCTTTGGCGAGGTGGGCGAATTTGAGACGATTGTCGCGCTGGTCGCAGAAGAAGCCGGTTTTGTGGCCGTCCTCGAAGCTAACCTGATAGCGCACATTGTTTTCACGCACGCGCACGCCGCGTGGCGCTGGATCGTCGGCTTCAGGCACGTCGGCCCAGCGCATGTTTTCGATGCGGGCGATGTCTGCATCGACCTCGATGAGATGCTGCGTGGTGCCAAGCGCAGCATGCAGCTTCGGCAACCAGCGGCGCAAGCGCCGCCAGATTCCGAGCGTGGTGACCTCAATGGAGAGCACATCCGCGTAACGATCCACGACAAGGCCACTGAGACCGTCGCCGTCTGAATGCACGGCGCGCCAAGCCTCGCTGGTTTCATTGAGGCGCAGCGTTTTGAGGCGCAGATCAAGTGCGGCATCGAGACGGGCATCGAGCGCGTCCTCGGTGAGCACATTCTCGCCATGCTGGATGACACGCAGGGGCACATGGGCCTTGGGGTTGAAGAAACCGCTGCCGAATAGCTGACCTTCTTTGTCATAGACATTTACCAAGTCACCGGGGCCAGCGTCCGGGGAGACGGCACGGATCATGTTGGGATACACCGCCGGATTGAACGAAAAATACTTCATCTGCGCCCAAGGATGGAGCCACGTCTCACTATCCGGAGGCGGCGTGGTGCTTGGGGTGGGGGATTCGCGACGGGGATAACGCGGGGCAGAGGGCATGAAGGAAGTTTGCAGTGGTTGACGATAGCTGACGGCTCGCTGCGCGAGCGATGACCATGGTTTGCAGACTTCAACCACGGTCAACCACGGTCAACAACTGCAAACTATCGTCAACTCGCCCTACTGGTCCTTTTCCCGCTGGCATGCGAGGTGCTCCCCGCTTAAATATACTTCTGCATTCCGCGCATCCTCTCATGGCCTCTGAAAAGCCCGTTACCCTCAAAGATCTCACTATCCTGCACAAGGAGAACCTGCCCTCAGGCGGGGGATTCATGATCCTGCCCAGTCAGCTAGGATATTTTGACCTGTTGCGACTGGAGCTTGTGCTGGGTCAGCGTGAGATCATTTATCTACTCAGAACAGGTGCGGCGCTGCATCCACTCCTAAGGGCTCATCTGGAGCGTGAAAGTGTGCATGCGATGGAGTTTACGCCAGGCGAGACAGAACTGTCTGCTTACCAAGGTGCCATGAAGGATGCGGCGAAAAGCGGTGCCGTGATCATTTATCTGCCCGCCGAGGCAGCAACGATGACGTCACCCATGACCACGGTGCCAGGCGCAAAGCTCGAATTCCTGCTGAAGGCTGAAGTTCCGGTGCTGCCACTCCATGTGCACCGCCGTCAGGACACTGCACTACCGACGGAGCGACGTTACACCGATGCCGAAACGATCTTTAACTTCGGCAAACTCCTGCAAGGCCCTGATGCCAATCTTGCCACGTACCAAGAGGTGCTGCTGCTACTGTCCGAGCAGAGCATCAGCGAAGCTCCTGCCTTGGAACTCAGCCTTGGCTATGCGCTGATTCAAGGTTTCAAAAAATTCGGCACTCGCAACAGTGTTGTTGATGGCAAGGACGATAAAATTCTGCGCTTTGACAAGATTTTCGCCACTGCATTAGCCCTCTCACGAGTCGTGCGCAGTACGACGAGTAAGCCTCGTGTCGGCATCATTCTGCCGCCCGGTATTGGCGGTCTGATTTGCAACGTGGCCGTCGTCCTGGCCGGAAAAATCCCAGTGAATCTCAACTTTACTGCCGGACGTGCTGCTATCGATAGCGCCATCCGCCAAGGTCAGATCGACCGTTTCCTCACTGCCGATATTTTCGTCCGCAAGATGCAGAGCTTCCCTTGGCCGCCGAGTAAACAACTCGTGTTAATCGAGCGCATCCTGCCGAAGATGAAGTTCGCCATCGCGAAGTGGCTCATGCTCAGCAAGCTGCTGCCAATTGCTGCCTTGGCTGCGCTGCTTGGTATTGCTAAAAAAGGCGGCAACAAAGAAGCATTGTTGCTATTCACCAGTGGCAGCTCGGGCGAGCCGAAGGGCGTGGTGCTCTCACACCGCAATCTGATCTCCAACGTCATGCAGTTTGGTAGCCGCCTTGGCATGCAGAGTAACGACAGCATTTTAGGCAGCCTCCCGCTGTTTCACAGCTTTGGCTGCACGGTGACGCTTTGGTTTCCCATCATCTATGGCCTGCATTTGGTGACCTATCCCTCGCCTCTGGAGGTAAAGAAGCTTGCTGAGTTGATCCAGAAGTACAGCGTCACCCTGATGATCGCCACGCCGACCTTCCTGCGGAGTTATTTGCGTGGAGTCAATCGCGAAGCACTGGCTTCCATCAAGCTCTGCGTGACGGGTGCAGAAAAACTGCCGCGTACTGTGGCAGACGCGTTTGAAACTCGCTTTGGCAAGCGTGTGCTCGAAGGTTATGGCCTCACTGAAACATCGCCTGCTTCCAACTTGAACCTACCTGATCCCGAACCGCTCGGTGATCCAGAGAAGGGCTACGTTTGGCTGCCCAGCCACCGCCAAGGATCCGTTGGCCATGTCGTGCCTGGTATGGCGTTACGCATTACGAACCCTGACACCGGCAAGCCTGTGCCGATTCATCAGAGCGGCATGATTTGGTTCAAAGGGCCGAATGTTTTTGAGGGTTACCTCAATGATCCCAAACGCACCGCCGATGTACTGCAAGATGGCTGGTTCCGCACCGGTGACATCGGGCGTCTCGACCTTGACGGTTTCCTTTACATTGAAGGCCGTCTCAGCCGCTTCTCCAAGATCGCTGGCGAGATGGTGCCGCATGAAACCGTGGAAGAATCTCTCGTGAAAGCCATGGGCCTCGAAAACGAAACCGTGCGCAAGATTGCTGTCGTCGGTGTCCCCGATGTGGAACGTGGCGAGGCTTTGATCCTTCTCACCAGCATCCCCGGTGGCCCTGAGCATCAAGAGATCCTCGATTTACGCTATCGCCTGCTCGATAAAGGCATGCCGCCACTCTGGATTCCGAAAAAGATGATTCGTGTTAGCGACATCCCGGTGCTCGCTTCCGGAAAACTCGACGTGCAAAGCTGCGAGAAAATCGCCAAGGCGGGGATGTGATCTGTTGGAGTTATTTCTCGAAAGCCAGAGCGGCCATCTCTCGGTAATAGCCAGAGGATTGGAGGAGTTCAGCGTGGGTGCCGTGGGCAAGAATGCGGCCTTGGTGCATGACGTAAATGACGTCGGCCTCAATGATGGTGCTGAGGCGGTGGGCGATTACGAGGCAGGTGCGATTGGCACGCAGTCGGGTGAGAGCAGCCTGAATGAGATGCTCAGATTTTACATCGACGGCGGAAGTGGCCTCATCGAGGAGCAAGATGGGGGCGTTTTTGAGGAAAGCGCGTGCGAGGGCGATGCGCTGGCGCTCTCCGCCGCTCAAGAGGACGCCGCGTTCGCCGACTTCGGAGGCGAGACCCTCTGGCATGCGGTGGATGAAGTCTTCGGCGCAGGCGTCACGAAGGGCTGCCCAGAGCTGATCATCCGAGGCAGTAGATTGGCCGATGAGGAGGTTTTCACGCACCGTTCCGGCGAAGAGGAAGGCTTCTTGAGTGACGTAGGCGAGTGATTGGCGCAGGAAGCGCTTGCTGAGATCCTGCAATGGGATGCCATCGAGCGTGATGATGCCGCTTTGTGGGTCGTAAAAGCGGGTAAGGAGCTGGAAGAGCGTGCTTTTGCCGGAACCGGTACTGCCGACGATGGCGATGGTCTGCTGGCGGCCAGCGCGGACATTGATTTCGTGCAGCACGGGTTTGTCTGCACGGTAGGCGAAGCTGAGGGCATGAAATTCGATGTCGCCGTGGATGGCTTCGAGTTTTTGGCCGGAATCGAGGTCTTCCTCGGTTTCATTATCGAGGATGGCGAACACACGCTTGGCGGCGGAGAGGCCGTTGAGGAGGGTTTGGTTGACGCCGTGGAGCCGGGCGATGGGTTCGTAGAGGAAACCGACGAGGAGTAAAAATTCCATTAACTGACCGGCTGTCATGCTGCCCTGCACGCACCACCAGGAACCGGCCATGAGCAGTAGCACGAGACCTGCATTGCCCAACAGTGTCATGGAGGGCGAGTAGAAGGCCCAGGCGGCCATGAGGCGGGTTTGTTTGTCTTTGAGTGAGTTGCTTGCGACGAGGAAGCGTGACTGGCGCACGTCTTCGGCGGTGTAACTTTTGATTTGCCGGATGCCGGTGATGGTATCGTGCAAAGTAGAGTTCAGCATGCTGGTGGCTTCACGGGCGGCGGTGGCACGCGGGGAGACCCAGCGAGAGTATATCCAGCCACCTGCGGCAATGAGCGGTGTGGGAGCGAGAACGATGAGCGCGAGTTGCAGATCGGCCACAAGCATGACGATGGCCGTGACAATGATTTGCAACAAGGCAGTACTGCCTTGTTCAATGCCTTCGAGGATGACACGCTGCGTAGCGGGCACATCATCAGCGAGTTTGGTGAGGATATCTCCGGTGCTTTGGTGATCAAACCAGCGCAACGGCAGAAGTTCGATCTTGTGATGCAACTGGCCGCGCAGGTCAGTGATCATGCGCTGCTCAAACGTGCAGTTCACACGTGTGCGGAAGTAGAACAGGCCCTCGCGTAGGGTGAAGGCGAGCAAGGCAAGGCCGCCGGCCTGCGGGATGAGATCGCTGCGTTTTTGCGGGATGATTTCATCCATGAACCAACGCACGACGCCGGGAAAGACGAAGATGAGTGACGTTCCAGCAACAGCGAGAGCGAACTGCCACAAGGCTATGCGCCAGTGACCGCGTGCAAAGGCGAATAAGCGGCGCAAAGCGTCGCGATTGGTCATTGGCTCGGGCTTGGCGTCCATGGGAGTGACCTAGACGCGCAAGCGCGGGCTTCGATTCAACCGACGAGATGAACTTGAGGCATCGGGACGACGAATTTGCCGCCGCGGGCAAGGAAGTCGGTCTCGCGCTTGAGAAACTCGGGCATGAAGTGCCAAGGGAGCACGAGGTAGTAGTCGGGCTTGGCGGCGCGGGATTCGTCTTCGGAGATGATCTTGATGTGAGTGCCGATGGTGTAGCTGCCCCATTTGACGGGGTTGCGGTCAGCGATGAAGGGTACTAGATCGGGCGTGACGTTGCAGAACTGCAGGGTGGTGCTGCCTTTGGTGGAGGCACCGTAACCGTGGACAACTTTGCCTTCGGCTTTCGCTTTAGTGAGGAAGGCGTTCAGATCGGTGCGGATGCGCTCGATGTTGTCGCGGAATACGGCATAGGGTGCGTCGGAATCGATCGCCATTTCGAATTCGCGGATGCGGAGGTCTTGGACGCGTGCGGCGGCTTCGGCGGATGGTTTGACCTGGCCGGCATTGGCGACGACAAGGCGGAAGCTGCCGCCGTTCACGTCATTGAGATGCACATCGATGACTTCGAGACCGTGGTCGCCAAAAAGGCGCTCAAGCACGGAGAGCGAGTAGTATTCCAGGTGCTCATGGCAGATGGTGTCGAAGCTATTGATGTCGAGCATCGCAGGCAGGTAAGATTGCTCGAGAATCCAGATGCCATCGGTGGCGAGAACGTCGGCGATGTCCTGCACGAAGGCGTGCGGGTTTTCCAGATCGTAAAACATGGAGATGCTGGTGACGACACGGGCTTTTTCCGTGGCGTGGACGCTCTTGAAGGCGCGTGCGCTGAAGAAATCGTTCACAACTTGAAAACCTTTGGCACGCGCTTTGAGAGCAACATCGGAAGGATCGATGCCAATGTGGCGAAGGCCTTGTGATTTGTAGCTGGAGAGGAGCGTGCCGTCGTTGCATCCGATGTCGAGGACGATGTCCTTGGCTTTGAGGCTGACCGTTTGCTCTACGAGTTGGGTAATCCCGGTGAGGTTGTCGATCATCGACTGGTTGATGCCAGACTCGTAGTAGTAGCGATGATAAAGCACCTTCGGCGGCACGGAATGGCGCATTTGCACGAGACCGCAGGCGTTTTCATCGATCGAGGGATCGCAGCGCACGAGATCGAGCGGGACTTTGCGTTTAATGAGCGCACTGCCATCAGCGCTGGCAAGAACGCCACCGATGAACTGGTCGCCAAGGCTGACAACGGGCGTGAGGCTGCGTGAACCGCAGATGCGGCAGGTATTACGAGTGATGAGGACGGGTCGGAAGGCTTGAATTGCCATTTGTTCAAATGGCATTGATGCAAGGACGTGTCCAGCCGGAGTTCACACGTGGTTCAGACACGGGCGCTGGCTCGATTGTCGAGAAACCACTGATAGGTCGCCGCGACGCCTTGCCGGAAGTCGGTTTTCGCCGTCCAACCAAGTTGGTTCATATGGCTGACGTCAAGGAGTCTGCGTGGATTGCCGTCCGGCTGGGTGGTGTCCCATAATATTTCACCCTGATAGCCAACGATCTCGCGGATGGCGTTAGCTGCGTCACGGATGCTGATTTCAACGCCTGTGCCAATGTTGATGATATCGCCACTGCTGTAGTTATCGAGCAGGAAGGCACAGGCTGAGGCGAGGTCATCGACAAAAAGAAATTCGCGAGTGGGACTGCCACTTCCCCAAAGTGTGACCGTGGGCTTGTGGTGCAGTTTAGCCTCATGAAAGCGGCGGATCAGTGACGGAAGAACATGTGAATGCTCGGGATCGAAGTTGTCGAAGGGGCCGTAGAGATTGGCGGGCATGCCGCAGATAAAATTGCGAGCGTATTGCTGACGGTAGCCTTGGCAGAGCTTAATACCGGCGATTTTGGCTACGCCATAAGGGGCGTTGGTTTCTTCCATCGGCCCGGTGAGCAGGCTGTCCTCACGAATGGGGATTTCGGCAGCTTTGGGGTAGATGCAGGTGCTGCCAAGGAAGAGAACTTTCTTAGTGTCGTAGCGATGAGACGCAGACAGGACACTGTTTTGGATCTGCAGGTTGTTCAGCAGGAAATCGACGGGTTGCGTGTAGCTGGCTTTGATGCCGCCGACGGTTGCAGCTGCGAGGATAACTTGATCGGGCTTTTCCTCCGCAAAGAATGTATTCGTGGCCTGCTGGTCACGCAAATCTAGTTCTGCTCGCGAGCGTGTGATGATCTGCCATTCGGGTTTATTGGCATAATGACGCATGAGCGCGCGTCCAACTAACCCTTGGTGGCCGGTGATGAAAAGTTTACCTCCTGATAAAGACATGCGTGGATGCCTAGCGGATGTGCCTGCTGTGTCCAGCTTTGGTTCAACTTCATCTCTGATCAATGAAGTGGCGACCCCTACGAGAATCGAACTCGTGTCGCATCCGTGAAAGGGATGTGTCCTAACCGCTAGACGAAGGGGTCTTTTGCTCTGGTTGAGCGGGCGGGGATAGTGCGTTCAATGTGAAATTGCGCAAGAGAAAATTCATGGCTTATGAATTTCATTCAACGCGCAGCCGGATTGCGTTTTTGTTGATGTCAATCAAGCGGATATCTTTTCCAAGACGCAGGCAATGGCAAGACATGGCCTCATGGCTGCTAAACAAACAATCGCACAAACTCACAAACGAAGAATATGGGTGAAAAAACCTTGAACTGTTGCTGTGCAATATTTAAGATGGCTTAATTAACGCAAATGTTGAGGTATTTTTCTATAAAAACTAGATTTTCCACACAGGCTTGCTATTTTACCGAGTCGGGCCGTTTCATGATCCGATGAGTTTTTCGTTCCGAAGTTTGTTCCAGCGTGATGCCGGTTCTAGCGAACCCGGCCAGGGCGCATCTCAACACTTCACGAGACCTCATCAAAGCATGGTTGGCGCGACTTCACCCAGTCATCCACACATGCAAGCTTCTACATCTATGCAGCCTTCCCCGGGTGCATCGCCGTTTCAGATTGGCGGCAGTCCGCTTTTTAAAACCGCAGGCAGTGAAAACATCGCTGCGCCTCCGATCAATTCCACCATGGGGATGTCGCCGTTCAGCATCGCGGGTGCGACACCCACGAATGCGCCGCTTACGGTGGGGGATGTGATCAACCAACTGCCGCCTGAAGTCGTGCGTGCTGGCGCCTTGCCGTTGGAACAGCCATTGTCTTTGCCGCCGTCTCTACTGGAGAATGCTTTGCGTAGCGGACAAGCAGCACTCCCGGTGTTTGAACTCTATCGTGTCTGTCCGGCGCTCTTCCAAGTGCCGATTTCTCCCCAAGATCCACGTCTCGTGCCATTACCTGCGGCAAAGCTTCCGGGATTGATTGCACAGGCTAGAGAAGGGCAGGGTGGGGCAAACGCTCCGGCGGCAGCTGTATCTTCTGCGCCATCGCCCTTTTCCTTCGGCCAACCTACGCCCTCAACCGCAGCCTCACCGTTTCAAATGGCTTCGCCACCGGCGGCAGAGAATCCTGCTGCGCCTGCTCAGGCGTTTCCAATGAGTCCTTTTGCGGCGGCATCTCCTAGTTTTGCAGCTTCCGAAACGCCACAGTCACAATCTCCATCCCCGTTCTCGCTCAAGCCACCTGTGGAGTTCCCGCCCGCAAGTCCGTTCACTCAAAAGCCTTCTGCAGATTCAAAACCGCAGGACATGGTTGCGTCTCAGGCTTCACCTTTCACACTTGGTGGTAATGCTGCAGGAGCATCACCCTTTGGCATGTCACAGCAGGCGGCATCACCTTTCGCTGCTGCCCCTGCGCAACCACAGGCATCCATTAGCGGCTTATTCACGCCCAAACCTCAGGAGAGCAATGAAGTTCCGGCTAGTATGCCCGCAGCCGCACCAGCAATGCCGTTTGGATCGCCTTTCGCTGCTGCAATGAAAGAAGCATCCCCTCAGGCCGAGTCGGCGGTAGCTTTCACACCGCCGCCGCAGCAATCATTCGCTCCTGCAGCGCCGGCATCGGTGCCTGGTTCGGCTACTTCAGCTTCAGGTATTGCCAAATTGGGATTCGCCGCCGTGCTGAACGGTTACAGCGTTGAAGAGCTAGGCTTCAATTCCGCCACTATTCCCGCATGGATTACGACCGGCGTTGCCGCCAGCACTTTGCAGGAACAGATATCCTCCGGAATGGTCGTCGTTGAACTTGGTAGTCTTATCGACGGCATTTCCGATCTAGGCTTCCGTAATACGCTGGCGACCGCAAAGCGTGATTTCCGCGTCAAACTGCCGCAGAATGAAGTGTTCCATGCGCTCACTAGCCTGTCGTCTGCACCCATAGCAGCACCGTCTTTCTTTGGCAGTCAGTCTGCACCAGAGGCGCGTCCTGCCGCACCAGCAAACGCCCCATTTACCATACAGCCCGGTGCACCTGCTTGGCAGATTGGTCGTGCGGAAACATCGCCTCCAGCCTCCCAGGTAGCACCCACGATGCCTTCCTTTGCACCCCAGGCCGCACCGCCAAACCCGCTATCGGTCTTTGTTTCGCAAACCTTTGCTGAAGCGCCAACGAACGCAGTTTCTCCTCTCACCCCAAAATTCGGTGCTGAGTTGAATCCCTTCGCGCAACCTCAGCCGATAGCGACACCGGGGGCAGCTTCCGCATTGGGTTTTGCTCCACAATCAGGCGCAGCGACACCATTCGGTTTAAATCCTCCTGCGCCAGAACCAGCCTCGGCTCCGCCGCCGCAGAAAACTCCGGTTTTTCAGCCGTTGTTTCCCACCGCATCGCAGGTGGCAGCGTCCACTCCCTTGCAGCCGCTCGCTGGAGCATTTCAGCCTTTCGGTGCTCAGCCATCTACGCAAACATCCCCACTGACTCCTAGTGCGAAGCCTTTCGACCCCTTTGCTGCTTCATCGACTGGATCGCTGGCAGCCAAAGCTCCGCCCGAAACCGGCTTCAGCAGTGCGCAATTACTGGGGCAGGCTGCCGCTCCTTCCTTTTTTACGCCGGCACCCGAAGTTAATCCTGCCCACAATCCATTCGCGGCACCAGCCGTCGAATCATTCAAGCCGACGCCCTCTTTCGCTCCGGCTTTGGATGAAATACCAGCCATTTCTCAGCCACCAGCACCAGCATCGCGTGGTTTCTTCAGCACACCGCCAGCCAGCAATGCGGCGCACATGGCAGAACAAGCAGTTGAGCCACAGCCTGAACCCAAAGCTATCGCAATGCCTGCAACTCCTACGGCTTCAGCTAAAATGACGGCGGTGAAGCATTCTTTCCTCGGGCTCGCACCTCTCGACACGCAGACCGATCAACTCCTATTGCGCGCTCTGCTTGGCACCGAGGAAAAACTCGCCGCGCCGCGTGTCGTCGAACTCCTTGCCGCGCAGACCGGTCTCAGCGCCTGCGTCTGTCTGCATGGTTCGCATGTGCTTAGTCATGCCGACTCATCCAAGCCCGATGCCGTCGAGTTCCAGCGTCAGGCACCTGACATCGCCCGTCAGTTGCGCGGTCTTGCTCCTCTCATCGGCATCGAAGGCGCTGAAACCTTCACGCTCAACGCCGGTGGGCGCCTTCTCACCTTCTGCTTCCCTGGGGACACCATCATCGGCGTTTTGCACGATGATGAGCCTTCTACCGGCCTGCGTGACAAAATCACCCTCATCGGGCGCGAACTCGCCCGCATGCTCGGCTGATCGCGCTGCCTACCTCCTGCCGCCATGCCCAGCATCAATCACGACGACCACACCATCAGTTTCAAGATCGTCTATTGCGGCACACCACTCAGCGGCAAGACCTCCAACCTCCAGCAGATCCACGCCAAGCTCGATCCAACGGGATGCAGCGACCTTGTTTCGCTCTCGACAGCGCAAGATCGCACGCTGTTCTTCGATTTCCTCGCCATCGAGGCTGATGCGCTGCCTGGATACAAAACCACCTTTCATCTCTACACCGTTCCCGGTCAGGTCACTTACAACGCCACACTCCAACTCGTGCTCAAACAAGCCGATGGCGTCGTCTTCGTCGCCGACTCGCAGATGGACCGTCAGCGTGACAACTTGCAGTCGCTCCAAAGCCTCGAAGCCAACCTGCGCATGAATGGTAGCTCGCTCGACCGCCTCCCCATCGTCCTGCAATACAACAAGCGCGATCTACCGAATGCCGCGCCCGTCGAGTACCTCGAATACCTTTTCAACAACCGGCCCACGCCCTTCCTCAGCTTCGAATCCGACGCCCGCACCGGTCGCAACATTCTGGCGACACTCAACGCCATCTCACAGGCCGTCCTCCACCAGTTTCGTCTCCGCACCTCCCCCGAGGATGCTCCCAACGAGCTTCCCACCTACGCCCTCGCCGCGTGAACTCCCTTTGAACTTGGAACTCAAAGCGCTCTCATCGCTTCTCGGCATCCATCAAGCCGCCATCGCTGATGATGCGGGCCGCCTGCTCGACTGCGCAGGTGAAATGGAGCCACCCTCTGCTGCCGTTCTCGTCCTCGCGCATGCCACCCTCGCTGCCGCGTCCGAGCTTGGTCGCCGTTCCGGTAGTGGCGACTGTCTTGAAATCATCCAGCAGCACGAAGGCGGCTGCATCTATCTCCACTCACTTCCGCAGCATCGTGTCCTGCTCGTCCATTGCCAAAATGCCGACGCCATTCCTGCCGTGCGCAGCGCCTGCCAACATCTCTCGGCTCCGCTGGAAACATCGCGCCCTCCCGCTTCCACCACGTCCCTCGATCTCGCCTCCGCGCTCCACGCCGAACCGGCTTGGTGAATGGCACCGTCTGGCATGAAGGGAATCGGGTTAACGCATTCACCACAGAGGTCACAGAGAACCACAGAGTTTCCAGTCAATCTCTCTGTGCTCCTCTGTGACCTCTGTGGTAGCTCTTCTTCACGCCTCATGCCTCGCATCGCCTTGATCGCCCTCACACTCCTCGCGTTCGCTCTCCCTGCGCATGCCCAGCAGCGCTACGACTTCTCCGCGCCGCTGATGGCCACCACCTTCCGCATCTCCCTGCATGCGGACTCAAAAGAGAAAGCCGAAACCGCCGCTGATGCCGCCTTCAAGCACATCGCCCACCTCAACACCGTCTTCTCCGACTACGAACCCAACAGCGAGCTCATGCAGCTCTGCAATGCCGGCACCAACACGTCCTTCAAAGCCAGCCCCGCGCTGTTCGATCTCATCTCCCGCTCCCTCGACTTCGCCCGCCTCACCGACGGTGCCTTCGACCCCACTTGCGGCAATCTCTCCCAGTTCTGGCGGCGCACCAAACGCGTGAAGAAACTCCCGCCTGCCGACCGTCTTGCCAAAGCCCTCGCCGCCACCGACTGGCGTGCCGTTCAGCTCGATGCCAAGTCGCACACCATCACCCTTCTCAAGCCCGGCATGCTCCTCGACCTCGGCGGCATCGCCAAAGGTTACGCTGCCGATGAAGGACTCAGCATCCTGCGCGAGCACGGACTCACCCGCGCCCTCGTCATGGCCGGCGGCGACATCGCCATCGGCGATCCTCCACCCGGTGAAGACGCTTGGGAGATCAAACTCCGCACCTTCACCAAGCCAACGCCCGATGCCGAAGAGAAGATGGAAACCGTCCGCCTCAAACACTGCGGCGTCTCCACCTCCGGCGATCTATACCAGTTCACCGAGATCGAAGGCGTGCGCTACTCCCACATCCTCTCCCCCAAGACCGGCCTCGCTCTCACCACCCGCATCGCCTGCTCCGTCATCGCCCCCGACTGCACCACGAGCGATGCCCTAGCTACGGCGATGTGTGTGTTGGGCAAAGAACGCGGAGAAAAACTCGCCGCACAGATACGCGGTGTAACCACGCGCTTTGCACCTTGAACTCCGGCTGGCGACGCGATGCTTGATGCGCTCGACCGAATTGAGTTTATCACACCTCTCGTCATGACCCTCGCCCCCTACGACGCCATCGCCGAGCACTTCAACGAACTGCGTACGACGCTGCAACCGAAGGAAGAGGAATATCTGGCGCTGCTGCTCGATCCCTTGCCTGACGGTAGCACGATTCTCGATCTCGGCTGCGGCACGGGGCGGCCCATCGCTGCGCATATCGTGTCGCGTGGGCATCACGTCATGGGCGTGGATGGTTCGGCAGCACTGCTGGCTCTGGCGCGAGCGCAACTGCCTGAACAGCCTTGGATTCACGCCCTGATCGAGGAGGTGGAGTTTGCGGAGACCTTCGCTGCCGTGGTCTGCTGGGATTCGCTCTTCCATCTGCCGCGTGCCATGCATGCGCCCATCATCGGCAAGATCCATCGCTGGCTCGTGCCCGGTGGGCGGCTCATGATCAGCAGCGGCGGCAACGTGACAGGAGAGGAAGGATTCACCGACACGATGTTCGGCCACTCGTTCTATTACGACAGCCTGCCGCCCCAGCGCATGACCGCCGTGCTGCAGGAGACCGGCTTCACCATCCTCCGCAGCGAGATGTGCAGCCTCCCCGACGGTGACCAAGACAAAGGCAAGTGGGCCACCGTGGCGGAGAAACAGCGCTGACGGCTCGTCAAAGTCAGAAGGCTGGGCGACAACGAACGGGTTGGATGCACCTTCCATGTTTTGTCTTGCCTGCTTTCCTCTTGGAAGAGTAAAACGTCATTGAATCTTCCAGCCCCCACATCAGCCCCCATGAAAACCACACGCAGAACCGAGGCGGGCTTCGTGAATAGCGCGTATCTGGAACTCCTGCTGACGGCGGTGGCATTGGCGGCCATCGGCGTGGTCATGGTGGGAGGCTGGCCCGTGCGGTTCGGGGTGCTCGCGGTTGCGGGGGCGCTCTGGCTGGCGGTCTTCATCGCCGACCGGCTGACGCGTTTCAAAGCGGGAGAACATGTGAAGGTGCAGTTCGGCCCGCATGCCGGAGCCAGCGGCAGAATCATCGGCTTGCTGCCCGGCGGCCGGGGTGTTCAGGTAGCGCTTGTCAGAGATGGCAGCGAACCCATCGTCGATTTTCACGGCGGCTATCAGTTGATCCGTTTGAAGCAACCGGTGCATGTCCCAACGATGGCCTCACCCACGTCAGGAGATAGCCGATGAAATCGAAGCTCCTTTGGCTGTTGCTCATCCCTTACGCCATCTTCAGCGGCATGGGCTACGGCTTCCTCGCGCACTACCTGGTCGGGGACAAGGAGCCGTGGTTCACCCTCCTCCTGCTCGGCGGCCTCGCTACGACGATTGCGCTGATCACCTGGCTGGGAGGCATTCCCATGGAGTACGCTGTCTGGACCTTCGTCGGAACCGGCAGATTCTATCTTCTGTTGCGCCTGCTGTTTGGCAAAGGCAGCGCGCTTGAGATGCTGATGCCTGCCCAAATCATGGCCATTCTCGCACTGCTAACGGTGGGGGCTTTTAGTCAGCAGAAACAAACCGCACATCTTCGCAAAGCAGCTACGCATACTCCAGCAACGCCTTGATCACCTTTCGCTCGCTCACGGCCTTGAACGCATCCGCGATGCGCTCCAGCGGGAAACGATGGGTGATGAAATCGGCAGAGGTGAGCTTGCCTTCGCGAATCCATTGGCAAATCGCGGTCTGCGATTCCTTCTCGTAGCGGCGAGTGGGCCACTGGTGGACGAAGAGGTTGAAGTTGAAGTCGGCCTTCGACTTGTCGATGTGCAGCACACCATGCGTGAGCACGCCGTAGATGCAGTGCGATCCGCCGCGACGCAGCAGCGGCAGGCCCTTTTGCACGATGTCGGGATGGCCGACGGCGTCGATGACGGCATCGAGCTTCTTGCCACGGATGCTGGCGAGTTCGCCGATCTCCACATCGCCGGGCGCAAAGGCCGCATCGGCGCCAAAGGCGAGCGCCTTGGCCTGTTTGTCGGCGTGGCGATCCACAATGCCGATCCAACCGAGGCCGAACAAGCGTCCGAGCTTCACAAAGCTCAAACCAACCGGGCCGGCACCGAAGATGAGCACGTCATCGCCGGGCTGGAGATGGAAATCACGAAACGCACCCAAGACCTCGCGCCACGTGCAGAGCAGCACGGCCTGCTCGGGTGGAGTGTCGGCATCGACGCGAGTTTGAATTTCAAACACCTCGACCCAGCCATGCGCTTCATCCGCCACACCGTCGGCGACCATCGCCTCGTGATCATTCGCCAACGTGAACTCGCCAAAGCCACCCCAGCCGGAATCCACACCCTCTTGTTGCAGATCAAACACGAGTCCACCGACGGCACGATCGCCCACCTTGAAATTTTTCACCTTGTCGCCAACCGCAACAACGATGCCGACACTCTCATGGCCGAGTGCGAAGGGGAACTTGTCCTCCATACCGGGAAACGTGCCGCCGAGCAGTTCGGAGTCCGTGCGGTTGCACAGGCAGGCGCATTCCGTGCGCACCAGCGCCTGATACGGCCCCGGTTGCGGCTGCGGTGTGTCGAGGATGGCGAGTTCTCCGGGCGAGGTGGCGATGACGGACTTCATGGGCCGCGCATCGAACACGCGGAGCGTGCGAGTGCAAGCGAGGAGATGACCGCAGCGATGCATTCATGGAAGTACGATGGACACTCCTGTCCGTCTGGGCGTGACGGTGCGCTTAAAACCGACAGACAGGAGTGTCTGTCGTACTGTCTGCAAGTGAGGAGATGGCATTTTCCATATCCGCGCTGGAAAACGCGCACGTTTCGTGCTTTGAAAATGACTTCCATGTTCCGCACGCTCTTCGAATACCTGCTCTGGCCCCTGATTCTCATCGCCGCCCTGATTCCGACGGGGATCGGCATCGCGCACGGTCATGGCCCGCTGGCCTTCAACCTCACCTATTTCAGCCTCGCGGCGCTGCTTTATGTGCTGGAGCGGGTCTATCCGCATGAAGAGCGCTGGTTGCACTCGGACGGGCAGGAAATTCCCGATCTGGCGCACACGGCGTTCACCAAATCGTTCGTGCAGTTGCTCATCGTCTCGATGACCTGGCTTGGTCTGGCAAGCGTGGTCGGCGGAGAGCAGGGAACCGGCTTCTGGCCGAACCACTGGCCGATGTTCTTCCAGGTGGTGCTGGGTCTCGTCGTCGCTGAGTTCGGCCTCTACTGGGCGCATCGGGTGGCGCATGAATGGATGCCGCTCTGGTGGTTCCATGCGGTGCATCACAGCTCGAAGAAGCTCTGGTTCTTCAACACCGGCCGCTTCCATATCATCGACACGCTCAAGAGCATGATCTTCTCCGCCCCGCTGCTTGCACTGGCCGGTGCGCCGAAGGATGTCGTGCTCTGGTTCGGTGCTATCACGGCCTACATCGGTTTCCTTACGCATGCGAACATCCAGATGCGCTTCGGCTGGCTCAATTACATCTTCAACACGCCCGGACTGCACCGCTGGCATCACTCTATGGATCTGCGCGAGGGCAACAAGAACTACGGCGAGAACCTCATGCTGTGGGACATCATCTTCGGCACCTACTACGATGACGCCACCCGCCGCCCGCCCGTCGAGATCGGCATCAATGCGGCGATGCCAAAGCATTTCTGGGGGCAGATCGTCGAGCCATTCCGCTGGAACAAGTTCCAGAACGCCGCCAAGACGGGTGAGGTGAAGCACAAGCTGCTTTGAGTTTGCGCATGCTGCGCAGACATCGGCCCGAAAACGACTTGCCGCTCTTCGCCACCCATGCGAAGCATCGCCCCCGATACCTAGCGCCCGTAGTTCAACGGATAGAATGGTGGTCTCCGAAGCCGCATATCCAGGTTCGATTCCTGGCGGGCGCACCACTGATGGCAACAAGGCAGCGCTAATCACATTCGCGAGTGCAACAACGCCATTGCACGTTCTGTATGGAATGCATGATCCGTCGCTTCCTCTGCCTTACGCTTCTCTGTCAGACTGCTCTTTTTGCAGAAATGGCAAACATCGGCTCTCGCCGCGAACTGTTCGTGGACAAGCTGCTGATCCAAGAGATGAAAGGCACGACGCTGCAACTGCACCACCCCGAGGAGGCTGGCATCGCGGTAAAGTTTGACCAGCCGTGGGAAGGCCGTTTCAGCGCCTACATCACGGTGATTCACAACGCAGAGGAGAAGAAGTTTCACATGTACTACCGTGGGAATGCGGGCTTTAAGGATGGCAGCACCGGCGAAGTGACCTGCTATGCAGAATCGGAAGATGGCATTCGTTGGGTGAAGCCGAAACTCGGCCTGCATGAGATCAACGGCAGCAAGGATAACAACGTCATGCTCGCCAATCTGGCCCCCTACACGCACAACTTCGCGCCGTTCATCGACCACCGGCCCGGCGTACCAAAGGAGCAGCGCTTCAAGGCCCTCGCCGGTCTCGGTGGCAAGCGCGGCGGACTCAGCGCCTTCGTTTCTGAGGACGGACTGCACTGGAGCAAGATGCAGGAGTCTCCGGTCATCACGAAAGGTGCGTTCGATTCACAAAATGTGTCGTTTTGGTCGGATGCGGAGCAGTGCTACGTGGCCTACTTCCGCGTCTTCACCGGAGGCGTTATTGATGAGAAGACGTGGAAACCCAAAGGCGTGCGCTGGGTTAGTCGTGCCACGAGCAAAGATTTCATCACCTGGACCGATGCCGTGCAGATGACGAGCGATCAGCCTTTGGTGGATCAGATCTACATCAGTCAGACGAATCCCTACTTCAATGCCCCGCACCTCTACATCTCCACGGCCGCGCGTTTCATGCCTGGAAAGACAGTGCTCGATGATCAGGCAAAGAAATACCTCGCTGACGACACGAAGGCTTATCCCGCGCTTATTCAAGATTGCTCCGAGGCCGTGCTAATGACCAGCCGTGCGGGCACGCATGAGTTCAATCGCAGCTTCATGGAAGGTTTTGTGCGTCCAGGTCTGCATTTTCGCAACTGGACCAGCCGCAGCAATTATCCTGCCTGCGGGGTGGTGCAGACCGGCAAATCCGAGATGTCCATGTATGTCGAGCGTCACTACGGCCAGACCGCTGCTCTGCTGCAACGTTTCACGCTTCGACTCGACGGCTTTGCCTCGCTGCATGCGGATTATACCGGCGGCGAGATGACCACCAAGCCCTTCACCTTCACCGGCAAGGCGCTGCATTTGAACCTAGCCACCGGTGTTTCTGGTTCTGTGGCTGTTGAAATACAGGACTCTGAGGGCAAACCTATGCCCGGTTTCGCTTTGACAGACTGTGATGCGATCACCTACGACGACATTGACCGTGTCATCGTCTGGAAAGTCGGCAATGACGTCTCTGCGTTGGCTGGAAGGCCCGTTCGCCTGCGGTGGGTACTCAGGGACGCCGACGTCTATTCCTTCCGCTTCGAGTGAATTGTTCGATCTAAGGCGAAAACACGGAACCATCTCAACGGATGGTGCGTAACCCGTGCATCTGATTCATGGACATTTTGTCAAAGACATTCTCAGCCAAGCAATTCGTTCTGCCGCCCACACTGCCGATGATCGTGCTCGACGGCTGCTATTTGTTTCCAGGTTGCCACCTGCCACTGTTCATCTTTGAGGAACGTTACCGCAGCATGCTTCATCATGCATTGCACACCGACCGCATGCTCTGCGTCGGCGCACCAAGTGGCGAAAACGATGTGCATCCCGTGACTACCGCAGGACTCATCCGCGCCTCGGTTAAAAATGCTGATGGCACCTCACAGGTCATGCTTTACGGCGTTACGCGTGTGCGCATCACCGGCTGGGATCAGATGTTGCCTTTCCGCATTGCTCGGGTGGAGCCACTTGTCACCAAAACAGCTCCAGAAGAGACGCTGCGTGCTTTGAAATCAAAAGCCCTCTTACTCCTGCCACAGCCCACCGACGAAAGTTGTGAGAACATGCAGTTGCTGCGGCAGGAACTAGAAGAAATGGAAGATGCTGAAACCGTCTGCGACATCATCGCCTTCCACTTCGTGCGCCGCAAAGCGGCACTGCGTGCCCTGCTCGCAGAATGCTGCCCGCAGCGCCGCTTTGAGCGATTGATCATTGAATTGGAGAAAGCGCAGGACTAATTCTCAAGCTTCATCCCGCACGGGATTGGTCAGTGTGCCGATCTTGTCGATCTCCACGCTCACCACATCCCCATCCTTCATAAACACCGGCGGCGTGCGGGCCATGCCCACGCCATGAGGCGTGCCGGTGAGGATCACGGTGCCAGGCATCAGCGTGGTGCTACCACTGAGGAACTCGATCAGCGTCGGCACATCGAAGATCATGTCATTCGTGTTCCAGTCCTGCATTGTTTCGCTATTCAGCACTGTCTTGATCGCGAGGCTGTTGGGATTGGGAATCTCATCCGCCGTCACCAAAACGGGGCCCAGAGGACAAAATGTGTCAAAACTCTTCCCGCGGCACCATTGACCGCCGCCGCCGCTCTTCTGCCAGTCACGCGCGCTCACATCATTGGCGCAGGTGTAACCCAGCACATGATTCAAGGCATCAGCGCGGCTCACGTTCTTCGCCGTTTTGCCAATGATGACCGCCAGTTCGCATTCGTAGTCAACCTTGTCGCTCTTCAGATGCGTCGGCAGCAGGATCGGCTCGCCGGGATGCTGCACGACATTCGGCAGCTTCATAAACACCACCGGATGCTGCGGAATCGCCGCCTTCGTCTCCTCCGCATGTCGTTTGTAGTTCAGCCCAATGCAAATGATCGCGAATGGCTGAATGGGCGCGAGCAACCTCACCACCTCCGCTTTTCGGTTGGTCACGTGATGCTCGCCAAAGATGTCGCCTTCGATGACGAGCGCTGTGCCATCGGCCTGCTGCGATGCGTGTGCGATGTTTCCCTGTGAGTCGGCGTAGCGGATGATTTTCATGGTTTTGTCAGTTTGAGACGGCTGGATTAGCCTGGCTTAAGTTATGAGGCATTCAGACTCGTAGCGAGCCCCGGAAGGCTCTGGCGCTGTAGTAGGACTGTGCGCCGTTGTGGTAGATGAAGACATGGCCGAAGCGGCGATCACCGAAGAGAGCACCGCCAAGCTTTCGGATGTCCGCTGGTGTTTGCACCCAGCTTGAGGTCTTCAAATCAAACTCTCCGAGCTTCTGCAGATCGCGATACTGGTCTTCGGTCAAAAGCTCAATGTCCATGGCTGCGGCCATCTCCATGGCGCTCGTTTTGGGCTTGTGTTCTTTTCTCGAATCCAATCCTTCGCGATCATAACAAACAGCGACTCGGCCTTTCGGGCTTTCCGGTGAGCAATCGACGAAGAGATATTCGCCCGTCTTCTTGTCATGAGCCACCACATCGGGTTCACCGCCCGTTTTTTCCATCTCATGCAGTGACCACAGTTTCTCTGGGTTCGCTTCCAGCTTGGTGTGCAGTTTCGACCACACAAGTCCTGGATGGCGGTTCATGTGTTTCTCAAAACGGCCCCTCAATGCACAGAGAAGTTCTTCCCGCTGAGTGGGTGATAACGCTTTCTTGGTGTTGGAGCTTTTCATGGCTGGGCGTTTCATGGTGCAGCGTAGGTGCGGCGGTTCCAGGCCACCAATTCGTCATATTTGGTTCCCGTGCCGCCAAACAAGTCCAAGGCACTGCCCACTGTGCCATCGACTCGACCATGACTCAGTTCGTCGATGCGCTTCAAATCATCCAGATGCCGGATGCCACCTGCATAGGTCATCGGGATCGGTGAATGCTCGCCAAGGAAGCTCACCAGTGCTTCGTCGATGCCTTCGCACTTGCCTTCGACATCGACGGCGTGGATCAAAAACTCTGCGCAGTGTCCTGCGAGCCATTTCAGTGACTCCGGCGTCACTTCCAGCGTTGTGAGCGTCTGCCAGCGATTCATCGCCACCGTCCAGCCTTTCGACGTGGCTTTGCAACTCAGGTCGATGACCAGTTTTTCACGCCCAGCGGCTGCCACCATCTTTTCGAGCCGCGTTTCGCTAAACGTGCCATCGGTTTCGAAAAGATAACTAGTCACGATCACATGACTCGCCTCGGCATCGAGATATTCCGCCGCATTGCATGGCCGAATGCCGCCTCCGACCTGCAAACCACCCGGATAGGCCTTCGTCGCTGCCTTCGCGGCGTCCTCGTTGCCTTTGCCAAGTAGAATAACGTGTCCGCCGGTCAGGCCGTCGCGCCGGTAAAGCTCGCCATACCACGCTGCATCGCGATCACTCACAAAGTTCGTCTTCAAGCCGCTGCTATCATCGCGCAGCGACGAGCCGACGATCTGCTTCACGCGGCCGTCGTGGAGGTCAATGCAGGGGCGGAATTTGGTCATGGGTTTTGTTTTCAAGTCGTACCCTCTTCCTAACCTTCATCCGCCGTCCTTCAAGGCGCGATCATCTCCGCCTCCGGTTCAGCATGAGCAATCCGAGCACTTACGGCAGCAGGCTGGACGGCTCGGGTGTGGCCGCCGTCGCTGGAATTTGCGGTGTGCTGCTGGCTGAACTTCTGCCGAAATGCTGACATAAAACCAACATACACAGTGTCCCATAAATCGACCGACAGAACCCACCGACAACCGAGTGTGCATTGCGCATTATGACGCCAGATTCAGAGAGCAGGCAGTCAATCTAATTGATGAAGGCGCTCGCAGTTTCAACGCGCTGGCCCGCAAGCTTGGCGCTCGCTGCGGAGAGCGATCGCTCTCCAGGCCGATCAGCGCCACGCCACCATCCAGCACGACAGTTTTAGAAAAAGCCTTGGCCGTTGACTCAGCTTCGCCATCGCCCTGCGGGCAGCACTTTGTGCGTCTGTCGCGCTTCGCTCGGCTGTCGGCCAGACATCCCGCACCACCACACGATTCCCGATGTCCGCAGCCAGCCACTTGCCATTCTCGCTCAGCGCCAGCGTCGTCGCTGGTCCATGACCGACGGCAGAGTCACCAATTTGTCTGCCGGTGTTAGTTCGCCGAACTTTTTCAGCCCCTCATCATCCCAAGCCGCGCCCGCGTTCACCCAGGCCTTGAGCAGGTTGATCTGCTTCTCCGGCATCTGCTTCTTCGGTGGCATGTGGGCGTCGCCAGCATCGCTCAAGGCCGTGATCAGCGCGCTGTGCGCCGCATCACCCGCTTTCAGCGCCGTGCCGTTCTCGCCGCCCTTGAGCGCCAGATCACGTGTCTCCAGCGAGAGGCCGCCTTTCTTCTTCTCTGCGTTGTGGCAGCCCAGGCACAGGGTCTTGAGCAGACCCATCGCCTGAGCCGGGCGCACCTTCAGTTCCTCCGCAGCGAGCGAGGAGGTGAACAAGACGAGTAAAAGGATGTTCCAGCGGGCAATCATGAGCGTTTCAAACTACGCGTCTTCCGTGACGTCTCTTGCCGCGCATCACTCCTGGAGCGGCTGATTGGAGATCGACACGTCGTCCACATACAGCGTCGCGGATTTGCCCTGCTCGTTGTAGGCGCTGATGCCGATCTCGAGGCTGTTGTAGATGGTATTGGTCGGAATCACGGTTTGTCCATGGGTGTCGATGATCTTTCGCCCGTCCCTGCCACAGCTCGATCACGCCATCGTCTTTTTCAGAGAGCTTGAGGTGCGATTTGAGCTGCACCCACCGGCCCGTCGGGAACGTCACCTCGCTGCCTGGAGTCTGGCGGTAGTATGCATGTCCGGCTCCTTTGATCTGAAAGCACGCGTGTTTCCCGCCCGAGATGACAATGCGGATGCCTGGATGCTCGTTCATCCACGTTGTCTCCAGGTCCAGCACCGTGAACGGCATCCCGCTGCCGGCTGGCACGTAGCACCAGACCGACATCCACACGTCGTCGCCCTTCACGAAATGCAGCAGCTCCGTGGAGAGCGAGGCTTTCGCCGTGATCATGCTGCGACTCGGCGAGACCGACACCGTCTTCAGGGCGGTCTTGCCGCCATGCACCACTTCGCCGCTCGGCTCGATCCGGTTGTCGAGGAAATCGGATTCGCCTTTCAGGATGCGCGTGCGCAGTTTCACGTAGTCGTTCACCGTCGGTGTCTTGGTCGATTGCAGTTCGCAGGTGGTCCAGCCGCGTTTCAGGCCGATCAAATCAGCGATCTTGGTCGCGCCTTCGAAGTCATCCGCGAAACTCCGCTTCACCGCGATGAGTTCATCTTTGGCGGCCTTGCGAAAGAGGATGCCGTCGCGTTCGATATAGTTCTTCGCGTAGAAGTCCGGGTCATAGTACTGCTTCACCAACTCCCACTTTCCTGACCATGTTTTCACGCGATACAAGCTGCCGTGGACGAGCTTGTAGGTCGTGCCGTTTTCAGTCGTCGTCATCTCCACCTCGGACTCCGGCCTTGGTTCGATGCTCACCGCCTGCCGCTTCATCAACAACCAGGCCAGTGCGCCAAGGACGAGTGTGACGATGGCTGAGAGAAAGGGAATGCGTTTCGATTTCATGCGCAGGAGCCTTGTTGGAATGGAGCGTAGAAACGACGAGGATACGGAGAGGGTTCCCCTGAGGCAAGTCCGTCACCAATAAACAAAAACGCCTGACCGTTCTCACGATCAGGCGTTCGTTGATTGAATCAGTCTGCCGAACTCAGTTCGCGCGGCCGAGGTAGGTGCCGTCTTCGGTCTTGACGCTGATCTTGTCGCCGTTGCCGACGAACAGCGGGACCTGCACGCGCATGCCGGACTCGGTGATGGCTTCCTTGTACACGTTGTTGGCGGAGTCGCCCTCTCACGGCTTGCGGCGGTAGTCGCCGCGGCTGAAATGCTTTTCCAGCCAGATGTAAACCATGATAAAGAAGTAGCGGCTGCCCATTTCCTTGAGTTGAAATTTCGCGGCGCCGGTGCGCCGGTTTTTCCAGGTGATGGGCATGGTGGTCCAGGAGTAACCGCGCACGACGGCCTTCAACGGCAGCTCAATGGTGAGGTTGAAGTGGGGTGAGAGCAGCGGACGGCAGCCCGCGATGACCTCGCGCCGGTAGGCCTTGAAGGCATTGGTGGTGTCGTTGAAACGCAGATTGAAAACCAGGGAGATAAGCTTGTTGGCGGCGCGGTTGAGGAGGAGTTTCAAGCGTGGGTAGTCCGTGACACTGCCGCCCGCGATGAAACGGCTGCCGAAGACACACTCCCAGCCTGCGTTCAGCAGCGACCAGTAGCGCACCACGTCCAGCGGATCGTCGGATTCATCCGCCATCATGATCACGGCGGCGTCCCCGTGCATGGCGTCTAGCCCCACGGTGACCGCGCGGCCAAAGCCGTGCGGCCCGGCATGATCCAGCGGCCGCAGCACGGTGATTTCCCGTGCCGTGTTTTGCAGCAACTGCCAGGAGCCGTCACGGCTGCCGTCGTTGACCACCACGATCTCATGCGGGACACCGGCGTCACTTAGCACGGCGTGGAGGTGGCGCACGGTGCTGATCACGCAGCCCGCCTCATCACGCGCGGGGATGATGACGGAGAGCAGTGTGAGGGCGGGCAGGGAGGCGGATGACATCTCAGGTGTGCCCAGAAAGCCTTTGCGGGAGTAAAAGGCAACCTCTAGCATCGCGCCCCATTTGATATGAGCATTGCCATTGTCACCGGATCAGCAGGTCTGATCGGCTCCGAAACCTGTCGTGCGCTGCATGCCGACGGCATGGGCGTGATCGGTGTGGACAATGACATGCGCGCTACATTTTTCGGGCCGGAGGCTTCGACCGCAGGTGTCTGTGGCAGGCTGCAGCACGATCTGCCGCGTTACCGTCATGAAAACACGGACATCCGTGATTTCGCGGCGGTGGAGGCCATTTTCGCACGGCATGGCAAAGAGATCGGTGTGGTGGTGCATGCAGCGGCGCAGCCTTCGCATGATTGGGCGGTGCGCGAGCCGTTGACCGACTTCGCGGTGAACGCCACGGGCACACTGCATGTGCTGGAGGCGGCGCGGCGGCACTGCCCGGACGCGGTGTTTCTTTTCACCAGCACGAGCAAGGTCTATGGCGACACGCCGAACCGTCTGCCGCTGGTGGAACGGGAGACGCGCTGGGAGGTGGCCACCGATCATCCGTTCCATGAGCGCGGCATTGATGAATCCATGAGCATCGACGCCAGCCTGCACAGCATCTTCGGCGCGGGCAAGGTGGCTGCAGATGTGATGGTGCAGGAGTATGGCCGCTACTTTGGCATGAAGACGGTGGTGTTTCGTCCCGGCTGCCTTACCGGCCCGGCGCATGCGGGCACAGAACTGCATGGGTTCCTGTCGCATCTGATGAAATGCACGGCGCTTGGGCGGCCCTACACCGTGCTCGGCCACCAAGGCAAGCAGGTGCGTGACAACATTCACAGCGCCGACTTGGTGGCGGCGTTCCTTCAGGTTATCGCCGCACCGCGCTGTGGCGAGGTTTACAACATCGGCGCTTCACGCCAGTCGGATTGCTCGATGCTGGAGGCCATCGCGTTATGCGAGGAGATCAGCGGACGGAAGCTGGAGTGGACCTACCGCGAAACAGCTCGCATCGGCGATCACGTCTGGTGGATCAGTGACATCACGAAGTTTCAGCGGCACTATCCGCAATGGCGCTGCCAGTATGATCTGCGCGGCATGCTGTCGGAAATGCATGACGCGTGTCTGCGCGACGAAACCAGCGGCGCTTTGGCCCCATGAACATCGTGTCAAAAATGCGCCAGGAATGGGGCTGGGCACTGACGCTGCTGCTGGCTGTGCTCGTTGCCTACCAGCCGGCGCTGAACGGCGGATTCGTCTGGGATGATGATGCGTGGACGACGAACATCGCGCATCTCACCAGTGATTTTCATGGTTTGTGGGAGATGTGGAGCAGGCCCACGGCCTTGCAGCAGTATTATCCACTGACAGGCACCACCTTCTGGCTGGACCACCAGCTATGGGGCGCGTGGACGCTGCCGTATCATTTGGAAAACGTGGCACTGCATGGCATCGCGGTGCTGTTGTTCTGGCGGCTGCTGCAACAACTCCAGGTGCCGGGCGCGTGGCTGGCGGCGGCGATCCTGGCGCTGCATCCGATGATGGTCGAATCAGTGGCCTGGATCGCTGAACGCAAAAACGTGCTGTCCATGGTGCTGTTTCTGGCGGCGCTGCTGGCGTACGGGAGATTGGTGTCGTTTTGGTCCGGCGCTGCTGTGCCGCCCTGGCCCCACAGGAGTTATCTTCGCGCACTGGTACTGTTTCTGGCGGCGCTGCTGGCGAAGGTCAGCACTTTCGCGCTGCCGCCGGTGATTCTGCTGCTGGCCTGGTGGAAGCGCGGCAGACTGCGCTGGCGGGAGGAGGTGCTGCCGGTGCTGCCATTCTTTCTGCTGGCGGTGATCATGGGTGCCGGGGTGATGTGGTTGGAAAAGCATCAGGTGGGAGCAGAAGGCGCGGCATGGCAGATGTCGTTCATGGAACGCACGGTCAATGCCTGTCGGGCGTGGTGGTTCTATGTCGGGAAACTGCTATGGCCCGCGCCATTGCCGCCCATTCATCCACCGTGGGATGCCGCGCAGACGTTTATTCCGGCATGGGGCTGGCCTTTATCGGTGCTTCTGCTGGCATTAGCGGTTTGGTGGCGGCGGGTATGGCTGGGCAGGGGCGCGGTGGTGGCGCTGCTGTTTTTCACCGGCATACTGCTGCCCGTACTGGGGTTCTTGAATGTCTATGGGATGCTTTACGCGCCGGTGGCCGACCGCTGGGTGCATCTGCCGTGCCTGGGCCTGATCGCGCTCTTTGCCGCCGCTGTGAGTGTCCTGTCCGGACGTTTCCATTGTCCATGGTTCATCCCTGCGCTGGCCTGCGTTCTGTTGCCGGCGCTCGGCTGGCTCACCTGGCGGCAGGCGCGTCTTTATCAGGACAATGAAACACTCATGCGTGCTGCGTTGCGCATGAATCCCCGCTGCTGGGTGGCGGCCTATAACTTGGGCAACATCCTGAAGCAGCACAACCGGGCGGACGAGGCCATGGGCTTGTTTCAGCAGGTTCTCCGGCTCAATCCTCAGCATGTCAAAGCGCACAACAATCTTGCCACGAGCCTGATGGAAGCCGGGCGTTTCGAGGCGGCGCTCGTTGAACTGCGGACAACCATCGCACTCATGCCGGGGCTTGCGGTGGCACACCAAAATCTGGGCAACTGTCTTCTGCGCATGGGCAAGGTGGAGGCGGCTGCGAGCTGTTATCAAAAGGCGGTTGAACTCGCTCCCGATCTTGCTGATGCGCACAACAATCTGGCAGGCATCCTCTACCAGCAGGGCAACCATGCCGGGGCGCTGGCGCATTACCAGCGTGTCGTCGCGCTCCGCCCCGGCAGTGCTGACGCGCATGGGAATCTCGGCGTGGTGCTTGCGCATGGCGGGCGACCGAGTGAGGGCGCTGCCGAATACGCGGCCGCGCTGCAATTGCAGCCCAAGCACCCGGTCATCCTCTCCAATCTGGCCTGGCTGCTGGCCACCTGCCCCGATGATGTCGTGCGTGACGGCCCACGTGCGCTGGCCTGCGCGCAAGAGGCCGACACGCTCACCGCTGGCAGGAATCCTGAGGTGCTGCGCTCTCTGGCGGCTGCGCTTGCGGAAAACCACAGGAAGGACGAGGCGGATGTCACCGCCGTTCGCGCGGCACGGCTGGCACAGCAGCAAGGCAACATGGTTCTCGCGGCGGCCATGCTCCAGGAAGTAGATCTGTACCGCGCCGGACTCACTAAGCGTGACCCAGGTCTGGCTCCAGCAGCGCCATAAGCTGGCGCACATCCCAACAAAAAACGCCTGACCGCTTTCACGATCAGGCGTTCGTTGAATCAATCCGTCCGCAGAACTCAGTTCGCGCGGCCGAGGTAGGTGCCGTCTTCGGTCTTGACGCTGATCTTGTCGCCGTTGCCGACGAACAGCGGCACCTGCACGCGCATGCCGGATTCGGTGATCGCTTCCTTGTACACGTTGTTGGCGGAGTCGCCCTTCACGCCCGCAGGGCTGTCGGTGATGGTCATGATGATGCTGGCAGGCAGTTCGATGCCGGCGACGACGTCATCGGCGAAGACGACGAGGTACTTCTGGCCTTCGATGAGGTAGCCGCGGGTCTTAGCGTCGAGCTTGTCTTCGCCGATGAGCACGTCTTCAAAGGTGTCCGGGTGGATGAAGTGGTAGCCGTCGCCGTCCTTGTAGCTGTACTCGTGGTTGTCGCGCACGAGGTTCACGGATTCGAGCGACTCATTGGAAGTCATGCGCAGGTTGTACATCTTGCCGATGGTGATGCTGCGGATGGACATCTGCACGAAGGACGCCATGCGCGGCGGCGTCTTGAGTTCGGTGTCGGTGACGACGCAGACGTCGTTGTTGTGACGGACGGCGTGGCCTTTGCGGAGATTGATGACGGGGGTGGCTGGCATAAGAGCGTGCTTTCATGGCGAGTTTAAGGCGCTTTGCAAGCGCCGGTTCGGGGGGGCGGTGGCAAGTTACAACCGGGGTAGAGATTAAAATGAGAACATGAACCCTTTCTCCTGCTGTTGGCGTTCTGTGAGAAATCGGCATTCCAACGAACCCCAGGTAGTTACTCTCCCATTCTCAAGAAGCCTCGCTTGCTGCTACTAGTCTTCTGAATCAACGTCTCGTCCTTTCGATCCAGACCGAAATTCACCATGAACGACCAACCACTCATCGCCTCATTCGTTACGTTTCTTGTGGCTCCATTGCTCACGCTTGCTGCATCAAACGATTACCTCATTGACGAAGACGGGGCTACTGGGCCGCTGCCGGCGAGCCTGGAGTTTCATCATGGCTTATGGAAGTTCGGCGAGGGGGCGATGATCGGCGAGCAGGTGCCGACGGAGAATCACATGGCGACGATCAAGGCGCTGATGGCTTTTGACCAGATGAAGGTGACGTGGAAGATGAAGTTCGCGGTGCCGAAGCAGCGCTTCCTCTTCGTGGCGTGGGGAGAGGGTGGCGGACATGCGATGGATTTCAACTTTGTGCCGGACACGGGCGAGATGTCGCTGGTGCGGCCGAAGTCGAAGGAGCAAGACAGCGCGGTGCTGGCGAAAGGGAAGATCGCCAAGCTGGACATCGAGTGGCATGAACTCACCTGCATCCATGACGGCCCGAACTTCACGCTGACCATTGATGGCGTCACGATCACGGCGGCAGACGAGTCGTTCAACCGGCCGATGGGGCCGTTCTATTTCAACGGCGGCGGTTTCAATGGCGCGAAGTTCCTGGTCAAGGATCTCAAGGTGAGCGCCCTGCCCGGATCTCCCACGACCCGCAAGCTGCTGCCGCCCACACCGCCGAAGGGTGCTGCGGCCAAGCCGCTGCCGCCGCCGCGCTCGTATCACGCTGCGCCGGATGATCGCATGCTCGCTGAGTTTGAAGGCGAGGGCTTTGGTGGCTGGACCACGACCGGCGAGGCCTTTGGCAGCGGGCCGCAGGAACTGAAGGACTGCAAGAACCGGCCCGCACGTGCCATCGGTGCTCGTCTGGCGAACTCGTTTCGCCCGAATGACAAGCCAACCGGCACGCTGACCTCGCCTGTGTTCACGATTGATCGCAAGCACCTGCATTTCCTCATCGGCGGCGGACCGCATGAGGGAGAGACCTGCTTGAACCTCATCATTGAAGGCAAGACCGTGCGCAGCGCCACCGGTTGCGGAAGGAAGGACGACAAGCAGACGGAGATCATGCGGTGGGAGTCGTGGGATGTGAGCGAGTTCCAAGGCAAGAGCGCGACCCTGCAAGCGGTGGACAGTCACAGCGGCGGCTGGGGCCATATCCAGGTGGATCAGCCGGTGCTTTCGAATGCGGCGATTGAGTGACGCCTGCCACGAATTCTCGGACACGATAACAGCCCATCATCGCTGAAATCACGCGATACGCCCGTTCCAAGATGAAGATGAATGACGACATAGCTTCAATGCGTTCGACCTAACCATGACTGAGCCTCTCCTTTCCCAGCGTGCGGACAAATACCTGCACCATATCCGCGTCTTCAAAACGCGCACTATAGCCACTCAGGCTTGTGCGCGGGGGAATATAACGATGGGTGGCCAGCCGGTGAAGGCGTCGCGGGGTTTGAAACATGGAGATGTGCTGGAAGTGGTGCGTGGCGATCTGCGGCTGAAACTGCGTGTCATCGCTTTTTCTGCACAACGAGTCGGTGCCCCGCGTGTGCCGGAGTTCAGCGAAGACCTCACGCCGCCGGAGTGTTATCAAAAAGCGGCGGAGGCAAGACGTGAGCGTTTGTTGATTACGCCGCATGCGCATGAGATGGTCGCGAAGCCGGATAAAAAGCAATTGCGTGATCTGCGGAAGTTCTGGGAGGAGCAGGGCTGATCAATCGGCTTTCGCCTTGCCTTTACCTTTCTTGGCCTTGCCTGCTTTGTCACCTTTGGTGTCTTGGGTAAAGGGCGGCAGCTCGAACGGCACAGGATCAGCCGTGACACGTGGATCACCGACTTCCTTGAGCTTGGCCATCAACTCGGCGGCCATTTTGGATTTTGTTTCAGCGTATGCGGGTTCAGCGGCGACGTTGATCGTGGCATCCGGGTCTTTGCTGATGTCGTAAAGCTCTTCCTCGGGGCGTTTGGCGAAGGCGTAGTTGAAGAACCACAGGTATTGCGAGTCGTTGCGATGTTGGATCAGCCAAGCCTTCGCAGGCGATGAATCCATGTCGGGAAAAGCGGCATAGGTGTCGTTTTCGAGGGCGTTTTGATCGGGGGTGAAGCTGTCGGTGAGGCTCTTGTAATCTCCCATCGGCATGCGCTCGGGTTTGAAGTTGTGAATGTAAAGAAAGCCGTCTTTGCGCAGCGCACGCTGCGGATAGGGCAGGTTACCTTCGCGGGCGATGCTGACATGTCGCTCGCGACCGGTGATGACGTAATCGCGTTCTTTCTCGACCTGGCCTGCTTTGCCAGACTTCATGAGGGTCACGATGCTTTTGCCGTTCACGCCGGGCGGAATCGTCGCGCCGCCGATTTCCATGAAGGTCGGCGAGAGATCCATCAAGTTCACGAAATCGTCGATGAAGCGTCCGCCGGGCTGGCCGGGCCAGCGAATCGCGAGGGTCACGTTCACTCCAAAATCATAGAGGTTGCACTTGCCACCGGGGAAGCCGGGTGCGCCGTGATCGCCGCTGATCACGATGACGGTGTTGTCGAGTTCACCAGCTGCTTCGACCTGCTTCACCAGCACTCCGACCTGCGCATCGAATGCCTGAATCTCACCGAGGTAGCTGGCGAAATCTTCGCGGAACTCCGGCACATCGGGCAGATGCTTCGGCAACTTGCCTTTCAAATCATCGGGATTGATGCCCCATAGTGCCTGACCACTGCCCTTGATCCATTTGCGGTGCACGTTCGTCGGCCCATGCCAGAACAGAAACGGCGCACCTTTGGGCCTCGCGGCCAGGAAGCTGGCGAAATTGCCCTGCACTTCATCATACATCTGCTGTTTGGCCGCATCGAGTGCGGTGCCGCCTGCGACGAGTTTGGTCACCTCCTCGGAGAAGTTGTTGAAGCGTGCGCCTGACTTTTGATACGCATGGGCCTGCCCACCAAACGGCGCGTCTGCCGGTTCTCCGGGGCTCCACACCTTGAAGGCCTTGCCGATGTGATAGCCCTTATCTTTGAGCAGCAGCGGAAAGCTCGGAATCGCCGGATTCCACACCGCGCCGTTCAGAATCGCCGCACGGCCGCAGTTGAAAAAGTAACGTCCCGACAGCAGCGCACTGCGGCATGGCGTGCATGAGGGGGCATTCACATAGGCTCGGCAAAACAGCGCTCCCTCACGCGCGATACGGTCGATGTTCGGCGTTTTGACGACCTGATTTGGGGAGGGGAACTTTTCATGCTCTGCATAGATGCTCGCATAGCGGCCCCAGTCGTCGGCGAAGCAGAACAGGATATTGAGCGGTTTCTCAGCCGCATGGCTAAGCGTGGCAAGAGCTAGAAGACAGGTCAGAAGGCGCATGGCGTCTTTCAAACGCTACCCCGCTCGTAAACCTTCGCCAAAATTGGAGGTAAACACCCCATCGACAGGCATGTGTTGCTACCGACGCTTTCTCCCATGATCCACACCCTACTCGATACCACTCAAGTCATTGGCACCCTCGACATCGCCGGTTCCGCTCACGAACTATGCGCTGAAGCCACGGCGCACCACGATCGCAGCAGCAATTTACTGACGGTCGAGTTGAAAGCCTTTCTCCGAGCCACCGAACACACCCATCTCGGTGAAACGGCTATTCCCTCCTGGTTGCCCCCGCCGCAGACTGTGACTGAGCACGTCGATGCTGGGGAAGCGCACGAGCTGGCGAACGATGTTTTTGCGAGTTGGTGCCACAAGGTGGCGGGTATGATTCCGCAGTGATTGGTGCGATATAAAACTTGACCAACGGTCAAAAAAATGTACAAGTTGCCACATGCCCGCCGAATCAACCCCTCTCAGTCGCAAAGAGCGCGAGTTCATCGCGCGGGAGGAACTCATTATGAAGCATGCGCGCAGACTGCTGCTGGAGAAGGGTTTTCAAGCCTGGAACATGGAGCAACTTGCCGAAGCAGTGGAGTATTCGAAGGGAACGCTTTACCAGCACTTTAGTTCGAAAGAGGATCTGGTGCTGGGGGTGGCGACGCAGTCGCTGCACATGCGAGCCGACTTGTTTGAAAAGGCAGTCACCTTTAAGGGCAAGACTCGTGAACGCAGCCGGGCGATAGGTTTTGCCTGCTGTGAGTTTGCGGTGGCTAATCCAGATTACTTCCACACCGACATGCTGCTCAAGTCCTCTTCCTTCGTGGAGAAGGCAAGCGAAGAGCGCCGTGAGGCGCACGCGTTTGAGGGGATGCGCTGCTGGCGGGCGATCAATACCATCGTGATTGAGGCAATGGCGCTGGGCGATCTGCCGAGAGCTCAACACACAGCGGAGCAGGCGACCTTTGCGCTGGTTTCCGTGACGGTGGGCAGCCATATCATGGGTATGGAGCCAAGCCTGAAAGTTTTTGCGGGTATCAAGGATCAACTCCAGGCGGTGCGACTGAATCAGGACCTCATCTGTGACGGTCTTGGCTGGAAGCCGTTGCTGCATGAGCACGATTACCACGAAACGGATCAGCGCATTTTGAAACAGATTTTTCCCTCCGCCTCGAAGTGGCTCAAAGCAGCCTAGTTGCCTTTTTTTGCCCATACATTGACCAATAGTCAAACTACGACCTCTATTCATGAATTACATCGCTCTCCGCATGCTCATGGCCGACAAGGCGAAGTACTTCGGTCTCGTCTTTGCCTTCGCGTTCTCGACCTTTCTGCTGCAGAACCAGATCAGCATCTTTTGCGGCATCATGAAGCGCACCGGCAGCCAAGTGCGCGACGTGACTGACGCGGAGATCTGGGTCATGGATCCGTACACAGAGTACTTTGAGCAGACCAAGGCCTTGAAGGATACGGATCTCTTCCGCGTGCGAGGTGTCGAGGGTGTTGACTACGCGGTGCGACTCTTCAAAGGCAATCCAACTGCAAAGACGCTGGCTGGCAAGTTCGCCTCCACCTTTACCCTGGGCATTGATGACTCGACGCTCGCCGGAGCACCGCGAAACATGCTGCTGGGGAGTTGGAAGAGTTTGCGCGAGGCTAATAGCATTATCATCGACCGCGCCGGCTACGATCTACTTTATCCAGGTGAGCCTCTGGAGTTGGGGCGCATTCTGGAACTGAACGATCACAAGGCTCGTATCGTGGGCATTTCTGAAGCGTCAGCGCCATTCGTCAGTTTTCCTGTCATCCACGCACGATACAGCGAGGCGATCCAGTTTCAGGGGCGCGAACGCAAGATGCTCAGCTACGTGCTCGTACGTTCGAAGGAGGGTGTGATTGCAGAGTCGCTGGCTCGACGCATCGAGACTGAGACGGGTCTCAAAGCGCGCACGACGGCCGAGTTCGCATGGGACTGTGTGGTTTACTACATGAAGAACACTGGCATTCCCGTGAACTTTGGGATCACCATCGCTGTGGCGCTGATTGTCGGGCTCGCGGTGAGCGGGCAGACGTTTTACATGTTCACGGTCGAGAATCTGCGGCAGTTCGGTGCGCTGAAGGCAATCGGCGTGACCAATACGCGTCTGGTCGGCATGGTGATGCTGCAGGCACTTGTGGGCGGCGCAATTGGCTACGGCCTCGGCACCGGCATGGCTGGGTTGTTCTTTGAATTGACACTCAATAAGCTGGCTACCCGTGGCATCGTTCTCATGTGGGAATCTGTTGTCAGTGTCGGCGTGCTGATGGCCCTAGTCGTTGGTGCCGTGAGTCTGCTGAGTGTGCGCAAAGTGCTTGTCCTTGAACCCGCCTCCGTTTTCCGCTGATGAATGCTACCTCCACAACTGCCGTTACCTGCCGCTCCGTTCGCAAACACTTTGGCGAAGGCGAAAGCCGAACCGACGTACTGCGGGGCGTTGATTTCACCGCGAAACTCGGGGAGATGACATTGCTTGTCGGACCTAGCGGCTGCGGAAAGACAACATTGATTTCGGTGATCGCTGGCTTGCTTGAACCGAGCGGTGGCGAGGTGGATGTGCTCGGGCAAAGCCATGGCGGACTGCGGGGGCGTGAGCGCGTGCTGTTTCGACGTCGCGAGTTGGGCTTCGTGTTTCAGCAATACAATCTTCTTCCCTCGCTCACCGCTGCGGAGAACGTCGCCGTGCCGCTCATGGCCAATGGTGTGAAGCGCGCTGTGGCGGTCAAGAAGGCTTCGGAGTTGCTCGATCGGCTCGGCATGGGCGCGAAGGCGGCAGCGTATCCGCGTTTCCTCTCAGGTGGCCAGCAGCAGCGTGTGGCTCTAGCGCGTGCTCTTGTACATGAGCCGCGGCTGATCATTTGCGATGAGCCAACCGCAGCGCTTGACCACGAGACGGGTGAATCTGTCATGCAGTTGCTGTCTTCCGCCGCTGTCGCACCCGAGCGCGCCGTGGTCGTCGTCACGCATGACAACCGCGTATTTCACCACGCCCATCGCATCGCCGAAATGAATGACGGCACCGTTGTTAAAATCACCTCTAATCATCCCACACCATGAAAATACCCGTGCTTCCCCTCATCGCATTATTCTCCTTCGGCTGGGCCGTGACTTCGGTCATCAGCAAGCTGCCACATGATACCACCACCAATCCGCCGGGGTTGCCGCCGACCTCGGACTTTGAAGATGCCATCGCGGCTGTCGGATTGATCGAGCCAGCGGGTGAATCCATTTCGCTCGGCAGTCACCGTAGCGGTGTGGTGGTGAAGGTTGCGGTGAAGATCGGCCAGCAGGTGAAAATGGGCGACGTGTTGGTTGAACTTGATACACGACAGCTTCATGCGGAACGCAGCGTGGCTCAGGCGCAGCTAGCGGAGGCGGAGGCATTGCTTGTGGTTGCTCAAGCCGAGGAGGCTCAGGCTCGGCGAAACGTCGATTTCGCGCAAAGCTTGAGCGATCCGCGTGCAATGTCGGACGAAGAACGCACGCAGCGCGATCTGACGCTCGCTACATCTCTTGCGCGGGTGAAATCGGCACGGGCATCGATCGCGCGGGCAGATTCGCAGATTGGCGTCATCGAGACCGAGATCGAGCGCAGTGTCTTGAAGGCTCCGCGTGATGCCACGGTGCTGCAGGTGAAGGTGCGTGAGGGTGAGTTTGTCTCTGCGACGCCTGCAACGACTCCTTGGCTGGTGCTTGGAAACTTGAATGAGTTACACGTGCGAGCCGACGTCGATGAGCACGAGGCATGGAAAGTGAGACCGGGTTCGAAAGCGACGGCGCAGGTGCGCGGAAATCCCCAACTCGCTGCCAACCTTGAGTTTGTGGGTTTTGAGCCATTGGTCATACCTAAAAAATCTCTCACTGGCGACGCGACTGAACGTGTGGACACACGCGTGCTTCAAGTGATCTATCGTTTGCAGAAGTCCGCTCCTGCTGCTCTTTTCGTCGGCCAGCAGATGGATGTTTTCATTTCTGCGGACGTTGGAATTACTGCCCATTGACGTAATCCAGAACGACCAAACTCATGACTTTACTTTCAAGACTTTTTTTCTGTCTCTCGTCGCTTTGCCTTGCTTCCTGCAACGTCGGGCCAAATTTTAAGCTGCCAGATATGCTGCTGCCCGCGAAGTGGAAGAACGGCGGTGCGGCGAGCGTAAGCGATTTGCCGATGCCGGGTGAATGGTGGAAATTGTTTGGCTCAACGGAACTGAACCGGCTTGTCACCCAAGCGCTAGTCAGCAATCAGGAACTACGAGGAACTCTGGCGCGCGTCGAGACAGCGCGCGCGCTCGTAGGCGTGCAGCAGGCGGACTGGTTTCCGCAGCTCAGCATGAAGGATGCGCTCAACTACGAGCACCTGTCACAAAGCTCGTTCGGCGCGAACCTTCCGGCGGGTGTGCCGCTGCCATCGCTGCAACGCCGTCGGTTTCAAAACTTCTTTGAACTGGGCTGGGAACTCGATCTGTGGGGGCGTGTGCGTCGTGGCGTGGAGGGAGCGAAGGCATCACAAGTGGCCGCGGTGGAAACATTGTCAGCGCAGCGTTTGACACTCGCTGCCGAGGTGGCGCGGCTGTATTTCCTGGCGCACTCGCTGGACCGGCAGATGCAGGTGGTGAAGGAAACTTTCGAATGGCGTGAGGAAGCTGTGAAACTGCAGGAATCACGTTTCAAAGGAGGTCTGGCCAATGAGATGGACGTGGCACGTGCTCGCACGGAACTCGAGTTGTCGCGCAACGATCTTGCCGCTCTCGAACGTCAGCGCGGCAATGCAGAAAATGCGCTCGCGGTGATCTGCGGGCAGATTCCTTCAACCTTCCGCATCGCCAGCAACGCGAACCTGCCTTCAGCGCCGACCATGCCAAGCGGGCTGCCTTCCACGCTGCTGCAACGCCGCCCGGACATTCGTGCGTCTGAACAAAAGATGCGCGAGGCGAATGCGCAGATCGGTGTGGCCAAGGCATCCTTCTATCCCACTTTCAAGATCGGCGGCAGCGGCGGTTTGGAAAGCATCGGCGCGGCGAACTTTTACGATGCGCGCAGCAAGATCCTCACCATCGGCCCCAGCGTGACGCTGCCGATCTTCCAGGG
>Ga0114966_10000486_pt1 | contig 38099 bp, 39 predicted proteins | sample M_130207_XF_Meta_FD_87029 | JGI IMG/M metagenome (GOLD analysis project Ga0114966, IMG submission 87029) | Freshwater microbial communities from Lake Montjoie, Canada to study carbon cycling - M_130207_XF_MetaG | ecosystem: Environmental > Aquatic > Freshwater > Lake | place: Lake Montjoie... | reverse complement strand
TTTCTAAAGCATTAGGTGAAAAACTTGACTTAGAAGTTATTTCTTTAGATATGAATCAAATGAAGTTTGGTGGATTTGGAGAAGAAGAAGAAGTCGAATGTGTAAAATGGGCTCTTTCTAATAAAGTAAATAAACCAAGCATATTGGATTTTGGAGGTGGACATATCTACCAAGGAAATGCTAAAGATTTAATCAAAGGATATAATAACATATTTGTTTTAATACCATCAGAAGACTATGAATTAAGTGATGAGATATTAAGAAAGAATTCAAGAAATAACGATATGAGAAAAATGATAGATCATATCTTAAAATCAATTGAAAGTCCAAATTGTAAATTCTCAGATGCTAAGAAAGAAAAAGTTATTAAGATTGTAAAGAAGATACACTCTGGTGGAAAAGGAGAATTAAAAATTAGTGAAATACCTAAGGCAAGTTTAGATAAATTTGGAGATAGTCTGAAAGGTGGATTTGATTCTGCTCCTAATTGGGATAAGTATTCTTCTTTCTACACAAAAAAACATGATAAGATTAATCGAAGTATAACAGATAATCTAATCGAAGTCTTTACTGAAGGGGGAAACAGAAGGTCAGTATCCTCTATTGTAAATGAAATTATAAAGAAATGTAAATAAAGACATTTATTAATTAATATATAACAATATAAAAAAATATAAAATATGAGAAAATTTAATAAGATAAACGAAGCTGAGGCTCAAGCAGCTCCAGCTCCAGCAGCTCCAGCTCCAGCAGCTCCAGCAAAACCAGAGACTGAGGGTAAAGGATTAGTAGATATTAACTCCACACCTGGTGAAGTCTTAAAAGCAATCTGTGACTTTAAAGATGCGGAAGGAGGAAATCCAGTAATACCTGAAATGCAAAAACTTATAAAATCAGGCCTTACAGATGGAAAACCAACTGATGAATTAATTACAATTGTAACGGGTAAAGCAATGTGTAAAGATATGATTCCAAGTCAATTAGAAATTGGAACATCTGCTTCAATTGACGATCAAATCTTAAATAAATTTGGAAATTTAGACCAAGCATTAAAAGGACTAAGAGAACCTGTTATGATGAAATCTAAACCATTTGAGGGAAAAAGTGAATTTCCTGTGTTGTGTTTTAGATTAGATGATAAGGTTTATATATTGGATGGTCATCATAGATGGAGTCAAGCTTATGCTACTAGTCCTAATTGTCAAATGATAACAGCAGAAATAAAAGCTCCTGGTATTACTACACATGTCCAAGCTTTAAATCTTTGTCACATTATACTAGCAGCTCTTTACGGTAAGTCTGTTACTAAGAAATTCGAAGCTGAGAATCTATTGACACTTAGTGGTGATAAAGTTGCCGAATATATTAAAGGTGTTTGGGGAAAAGTTGATGAGGAAGTTCCTGGCGATCAAGCTAAAAGAACAATAGGTAAAGCTAAAGAAGAAGTTTTAGGAAAACTTAAAGCAGCTGGTCTTATCAAAGAAGGTAAAGAAGAAGAGGCTATACAAATGTATGTTAAGAATTGTAATTCACTTGTAGCCTGGTCTAAAACTAATCCAAAGAGGTTCTCAAGAATCTACATGCCACAACCTGGAGATACTGGTGACAAAACTCAACTTACTACATCTCCAGAAGCCGCTGCAAAAGGTTCAGTAAACTATTTAAATCCAGTTAAAGCTGATGTTAAAGAAAGTAAAGTTATAAAAACTTACGAAAAGTTTATTCAAAAATATAAAAAATAAAAAAAACCCATCTTAAAGATGGGTTTTTTGTTTTAGTCAGCTTTGACTTTATAATTTTCATTGTATATCTTAATGACTTCATCAAATTCGTTTACAATTCCTGATTTGAATTTATCATTATCATATTTTTGTTTTAAGATATACTCTTTAATATAATCTTCATATTCTAATTGAACTGATATTTCCATTCCATTCTCATCAAATTCAATCTCAATAGATTCATTTACTTCTTCGCCATCTACTAACTCTTTAGTAATATCATCAATATAGTCAACAGAAGCAAAATTACCCTTCTCTAACATCACTTCTAACTTTCTGCGAAGCTTTCTATTGTTAATTAAAAGATTGTTTGATATAGACAAATCTATGTAGTCCTTAGTGTCTTTTAACTCATCTAATTTATCAATATCATCTTCATTAGCAACTCTGAATTTTTTAAAAACTGGAGATACTTTATTGGGGAAAAATTGTTCAGTTCCGTCATTAGTATCTATTACAAAAATACCTTTTTGATCACCCATATCATTTCTATCCATTTGAAAAATTGAACCAACAAATGTAAAATGATTATTAGACTGGACTAAATGTATGTGACCAGATTTAACTTTTGAAAATGATTTAAAATCACTTATATCTATTTTATCTGCGTTTTTGTGAGCAACTGAGGTTAGGTGCATTTTACAACCATTTAAATCAGAGTGACAAAATAAATAGTCACAATTGTTATTTTCATCAATTGATTTAATTTGGTCTAATCTTTTTTCAAAAAAAGGCATCATTAATATTTTCAAACCATTATATTCTAAAATCTCGGTGAAATTATACACTCTAACATTTGGTATGTATCTAAATGGTCTGATTGAATTTATTTCTGATGCACTTTTTGACCAAAGATCATGATTACCTACTATTATATGCAGTGGTGCTATTTTTGATATTTCTTCTACAACATCCATGCCGTAGTTTAGTAGGTTTATAGGAATAATATTTCTATTATCGAACAAGTCACCTAAATGAACTATTATATCTTCTTTTTTAACCTCTCTTTTAAGTAGAGGTATTAGAAAGTCACTAAAGTATTCTTGGTGTACTTTAAACCACTTATCAACACTATTTGGATAACCAAGACCTATATGTGTGTCTCCTATTAGAAAAATTTTACTCATATACTATATATAATTTTTAAATATAAAAGTTATAACATTTGTATAAATCAAATATATTATTTTTAATATATAGATAAATGGTCAAAGAAGAATTTATTAAAAAGGTTAGTGGGGATTATGACTATTCATTGATACCTGATAATTTTAAATACAAAACCTATTTAGATATAGGATGTAGTAAACATGGAATTATATCGATGAGAGCTGATTTACTTTTAAACGGTTCTATTTGTAGAAAGTGCTCTGATGAAAAAAGATCCAATAAATCAAAATTGATAGATAAATTTGACAAACTATATGGTGATAAATATAAATATGATATTTCTAATTATAAAAATAATGAATCCAAATTAAGAGTAACTTGTAACATACATGGAGATTTCTATAAATCATCAATATCTCTATTAAAGGGTGTGGGTTGTGTAAAATGTGATGGAGATGAGTATATATCTAAATGTTCATTAATATACGGAGATAAATATGACTACTCAAAATCAATTTATATTGATTCTTTAACGAAAATACTAGTTGTTTGTAAAGATCATGGTGACTTTTATGTCGCACCAACACATCATTTACATCAAAATCGTGGGTGTAAAAAATGCAAATTTGAATATTTTTCAAAAAAATATACACATAATACCGAAAAGTTCATAAATGATGCTATAAAAATAAATGGAGATTTCTATGATTATTCGAAGGTAAATTATATTAACAATAAAACAAAGGTGGAGATAATTTGTCCAAAACATGGTAGTTTTTTTCAAAGACCACATGAACATAAAATGTATTATGGGTGTGCAGAATGTACCATAACAAGAGGAGAAAAAAAAATATCTATAATATTAAAAAAATTAGGTATTGAATATGAGTATCAAAAAACATTTGTAGAATGTATTTATACTAATAAATTACAATTTGATTTTTATTTGCCTGATCATAATACTTGCATAGAATTTGATGGAATACAACACTTTGAGGCAGTTGAATATTTTGGAGGAGAAGATAATTTTAAAATAAGAAAGGAAAGAGATATCATTAAAGATAAATATTGTGATAACAATAATATTTATTTACTAAGAATTCCATATTATGTAAATAACATTGAGAATGAAATTAAATCATTTTTATATGATTAAGTAATAAAGGCTTTTTTAAGAGAACAAGAAAAAGTTAGTCTTTTCTTCTGGCTTCTCTGGCACATTTTTCACAACCACTACCAGAGTATAGATGAGCATTTGGGGTTTGTTCAAATTCCCCGTGTGTTGGACATATTATTTTGACCTTACTTCTACAATTCTCATAAAGTACTAAGTCATAGTTATATTTATAGTTATGTTTAATATTTGATTTTTCTACAAAATCTTTATTTCTCTTATTTCTTCTATTAAGTGACTTTAATTCTTTTGATATGGCATTTTCTTTTGACTTGCAATTTTTATTACAAAACTTTCTATCTGGTCTACCCCAAACAATTTCTTTATTACAGTATCTATAATTACATTCCATATATTGTATTTATTAAATAGTGGAAATGGCATTTTTTACAACATAATTTTTAAAATAGAGTTAAAGGAAGAAAGAACTAAAATATATACTTTATAAAAAATAATTAAAAAAAATATGCCATTACCACATTTTACCCAACTTATTAATACAGGTTCACCTGGTGGTCCAGGTACGTTACCTGATGAGGTAGTATACCTTAACTTGTTTGAGATTACCTTTGTATTACCTGTTATATTACAGGCACAAGGAAGAAGTCCAATTTTACTTCTTCAAAATGCTTTGAATATTGATATGAACTTAACACAATTTGACGTTGGTGTTAAAGAACAAAGATTCAAGTATTCAACTCGTCAGTTCTTAACAACTCCAACTAAAACCGGTAGTGAATTTAAAATTAAATTCAACGTTAACGTAAACCAACAAGGTTCAATGGAAACTTGGAACACTTTGAAAGCTTGGTACGATTTAGTATTTAACTCACAAAATGGTTCACTTCACTATAAGAGTGATATTATTGGAACTGTTATCGTTAATCAACATGATAAAAAAGGTGTTGTATTAAGACGTGTTACTTTTCAAAACGTACAAATTAAAACAATAGCAGGTTACGCACTTGACTGGTCTTCAAATAACATTATTGAATCAGTTGATACTGACTTTATCTACGATTACTTTATTGATGAGTATATTGATAATAACTTTACTATTAATCCACCACTTATTTCTGGATATTAATAAGTATAATAACATTAAAATAAAAACCCATCAGAATCTGATGGGTTTTTTTATGTATTGTAGTAAACAAAAAATCCACTAAATTTAGTGGATTTCTTTTTATTAGAATTTTGGCATGTTATTAGTCATGTTAGATGCGTTTCTCATCATTGAGTTGGCATCAAAGTTTGGCATATTCTTTTGCTGTCCTTCCTCGTCTTTTTTCCTGTTACTATCTTCCTCTTCAACAATTTCATTTACAAGTTTGATGTTTTCTTCAAACATCCAGAAAGGCCATTCGTCCATAGCTGCTTCCTGTGTGTGAAAGTGTTTTTGAAGCATTAATTTATTCTTTAATATATGCTTCAAAGGCATCGTGAATAACGAAAATACTTGACGCTCCGTTGGGAAATTGCATGTCTGTGTGGACCTCCTCACCACACGAACATTTCTTCTTTAATTCTTTGATACCAAAGGTCATTTTACCAACTGCTGCGTTTAAGAACTGGAATGAAATATCATCTATTTCTTCAAATTCTTTTAATTTAGCTTTAATTCCTTCATAAGTTATAGAAGTTCTTCCAGCTAACATAAAAGGAATAATTTTCAAGAACGACAAATTAGGTGTTCTTTTTTCATTACTTTCTTTTAGAATGTATTCTGTAAATGATTTTTGAAGTCCAATGTTTGGTGGAGTTAATTCAAATTCTCTACCGTTTATTGTACTGAAGTGATATGTTCTAGTTGAAGCACTGAAATATCTTTCAAGTTTTTCATCAATTTGGTGGAATGAGAAATTATCTCTTTTTAATTCCATTTGAACATCTTGACCACATGAACATTTTGAGTTTACTGTTAATGAATTTCCTTGTTGAAAAGTCAATTCTCTTATTAGAAAAACTAAGAACAATCTATCTTGGTCTTTAACTTCAATATAAGATCCTACTTTACCATCAGAATATTTAACTCTTACACAAGATTGTAAAATATCATTCATTTTCTCAACAATATCGTAGAAGTTATTATCATCTACCATTGAGTAAGATTGAATTTCTCTTACTTGTGCTGGTCTTACCATGAAAACAGTACCACTTGGGTAGAATTCACCACAAGGTAACTCCTTAATGTCAAAGTTGAAAAACTGAAGATCAGTAGTTCTTGTGTTGTCGACTTTAGGTTGAGCTACAAAGGGAATATCATTATTCATAACATTTTTAGGATTATCCAAATCACCAAGGTGTTTTTTAAGATAATCTTCTTCACTCATTTCTTTATCTTTAGACATATTTAATTTTATTATTTTTTATTATATATTCATCGGTTTAGTTTCCCTATGAATATACTATGATTATATAATAAAAAGTTGGAAAGTTTATTAAATAAAAAAACCTCTAATTTCTTAGAGGTTTTTTAATATTAATTAAAGTATTTTATTATTGGAATCCACCTGCATCGATTGCTCCAGTTCTTAATATAGTTACATTGTTTACAATGATTCCCATACCCTTAATTGGTTCAACATAAGTATCAAGAACACCAATTTGGCTGTCGATGATATCTGTAGTGTTGTTTTCTTCATCCATTTTATTAAAGTAGTTGTATAAACCATTCTTACTTACATAAGTTTCACAGATAACATCTGCTCTAAGTTTAATTTCTGCTCTAATATCAGGTGTATTAAATTTCCATTGGAAGTCTAATAACATTGCTGATAATTCTCTTTCAAGTTCAATAAGAACCTCTCTAACGTGTAAGTAAGAAAGAGCTGATTTGTAAAGTGTTTGAGCTGTATTTTCAGTCTCGATTACATTTCCTCTATTTCTCTTGAATACGATAGGATTCATTTGAGCTGTGTTAATATATTCGATGTCAGTTTGAGTGAAGTCCATCTCAGTTGCTGTTATATTAGTAATTCTACCATTAGTAACACCCGCTGCGATTGTCCAAGGAGTTACTCCACTTACATTAGAAGTTTGTTTTCTCATATAAGTTGAAGCTACCCAAGCTGATGGTGGAACATCTACTGGTCTACCATTATCATTCACCGTCACATAAGGCATAAAGTAACCTACTGTTGTTGTTCCTGCTCCATCACCGAATGAGTAAAGGAATGCTGGAGAGCTTTCAGGATCCCCACCTTTAGAAACATACTCAAGTTGTAAAACACCTTCTGTATTTACGAAAGAAGGAGAAGATGAATTCTTGAATGACTTCATTGAAGGCATATTCAATATCCCAAGAGCATCTAATCTTTCTCCACAGATATCAACTAATTGTTGTTTAGATCTTTCAGTTAAACCAAGACCAAATGAGTCAATTAAATATCTGAAGTCAATTGCTTCTTTGTTAGTTAATGCTTTGAACAAAGGAGTTCCTTTAGCAACTAAGTTAAGTATAGAATTTTGTCTAGTTTCAGTACCATCAGGTAAAGAAGCTTGTCTAATTCTAAATCCTTTAAGAGATATACATTTGTAAGTAGTTGCGTAGTTATCAATTGAAGAATATCTTGTAGTTTGTAAATCACCACTGAAATTCACAGTTGCAATTCTAGAGTCACAAGTAATTTCTGTTAATGTTGTATCACCAGCATATTGTTTCTTACTTAAAATTCTTGTAAGTTTTCTTGGCACTTCACCAACATTTAACAATGTTTCATCGTAGTATGCTGATAAGAAATCACCAACTTTAACTTCAGTGTATCTTGATGCTTTAATAAGAATCTTATTGGGTACTTGAACATATCCTGTTGGAAGTTCAATTTCAATACTTTGTTTGAAGTTAGACTTAGCAGATTGTATATAGAATGTATTATCAGCTTCTATGTTAACTCCCGAATTTCCACTGAATATTTCATCATCCCAGAACGTAGCTTTTAATAAACCATCGTTATCTAAATACATTTTTAAGTAATGTGGAAGAAGATAGTTATAAATTAAACTTACTTCTAATAATTCTTCATATACAACTTCTTCATTTACTTCATAAGCTCTGTATCCAGAGTATCCAAGAGCTGTTGCTCTAGCTGTTGCGCTTAAAGCATCATTTGTTCCACTTATGTTAGTAAATGATCCAGTATTTAAAGTAGATCCTGGTATGATAAATTTATCACCAAATAGTAAATCAAGATCAGTTCCGTCAAATAAAACATAGTTATATCCAGAGTAAGATGATGTTGTTCCAGCCGCTATTTCTCCATCTATAAATACTACAGTGTAAGTATCACCACCATTTTCTATTTTATTTCCATAGAAATAATCTCCAGTATTTATAATACCATCATAGAATCTTGAGTAGAATTTAGAATATCTAGCTATAATACCCTCAGTTGCTGTTGCAACAGTGTTTTTAGTTTGTGATGCTGAGGCTCCTAAGAAAAACTCATTATCTACAGTATATAATACAAATGATCCAGCTAATATATCAGCCAACTTAGCATCTGTCAATCCAGTGTTTAATATAAATGATTTATTAGATGTTGATGTTGTTACAATATCTGATATTGTCATTGTAGACAAACTAGCTTTTTCACCAGTTGTTCCATTATTTTCTAAAAGTAATGTCATTTTATTCTTATTAGGTGAATCAATTAAATCTACTAATCTGTTAAATTGTTTAAATCTTCTATATTGTGTGTAATTGTTTGTAGAAGGTTTAGCGTTTGTGTTTTTAAATTCAATTTTAATTACTCCTGAATCAGGTGTGCTATGTGTTCCTATGAAATAATCATAAGAATTTGAATTTCCAAAAGTGAAATCAACAAATCCAACAACATCAATATTTACATTATTGAATGAAGTTAAATTTTGAGCTATCGATCCACCTATCACTTTGAATTCAGCATATCCTAAAACTATATCACTTGCATCTACAGAAGGTTTAGTTGGTGATCCAGTTGTAACTCCTGTTAAGTTACTTACAAGTAATATTTCACCAGTTGAATCTAAAATAAATGTAGATACATAAGATGTTGTAACCCCAGTGTTTGGATAGTCAGTTGCGTCTATTACTAAAGAAGTAGTAGCCGAAACTGGTACTTGAACACCTCCTATTGTTGCAAATGCTCCAGCACCCACATTATATGTAACTGATATAGAAGCTGATGCTGATGAAGTAGCTCCCAATGTAACATTGTAAACATATCCTTCAGCAAAGTATGGTGTTCTGTTGTTTGCGTTTGCAACTATACCTGAACTTACTGGACTTCCAAATGCGTGATCGGTTCCAGATAGTGTTGAGTAACCGTATCCACCACCTAAAAGTGCTGTTACGTTACCTGGTAAGTCAAGAGGAACTGCTGTAATCTCAATTGATTCAGCAATTGTTTCTTTATATGATAAAAATTCAATTTCAGCTTCATTGACACCAGCGATAGTTTGACCTACTAAGTCTAATCTACCATTATAGTAATCAGTTTCAACTAAATCAGAGTTAAATGCACAGAATATACCAGTTTTATCAGTATCTCTATTGATAGTGGTTTCTATAAATATGTTTGTTCCATTTGCATTTCTGAAATATGGAATTAAAGACAATCCTTCGTAGTAAGCTAATAAAGTAACATTTCTATCATTAGCAAAGTTTCTAATTTGTCCTTTTACTAGACCAGATGCGCTGAAGTAAGCACTCCATTTACTATCTATGGCTAAGGTTTTGTAATCTGACCAATCTCCACCAACAATAACAACATCAACTAAGTAGTCAGATGCGTAATCATAAGCATTTAAATATGGAGGAATTCTATCTATAGAACCATACGAATCAATTAAAGTTCTATCAAATCCAGCAACTTGACTTTTGAAAACAAAAGCAGTTACATATTTATCAGATAGATTAGTTAAACTAAACGCTCTTTCTGTGTAACCAGTATTTGTCCTAGTTAAGTTAATGAAAGAATCAGTGTCTCTTTTCCAGAAACCTGTAGTGTCAAAGAATCTTCTGTAAGGTCCTTCTCTTTCAATATCATTTGTATACCCTGATGAAGATGATAATGATTTGTACTCAATTACATCTAATGTGTCATCAGTGCTTAAAAGATTGATAGCGAAGACAGGTGATGATTCCAACATTTTACTAATTGTTCTGTGGAAAAATGAACCTTTTCTTTCTAATCCTCTATCTAACGTACCAAAAACAGATTCTAAATCATTTCCAGTTGTTAGTCTAATAGGTGTGTTAACAGGACCTTTTTTTGAAACGCCAATAACCATATTAGTAATACCTTCAACTATAGGGGTAGTGATGATTGAGTTGTCAAATTCTTCTATGAAGATTCCTGGTCTTTTGTATTTTCCAATTTGAATTGCCATATTTTTTAATAATTTTTTTTATGTTATGTAGTATATATAAAATGTAAAAAATGATATTTTTTCTATTTTTATACTTTAGATGATATTTTTTTAATATAATCTTGCATTTCTTTTTCTACATTAAGCATTTTTGTTTGAAGTTCTTTCTCAGCGTCAGTTACTTCTTTACTCAACAACGCTATATTCGTTGTTTTTGCTGATATTCTATCGTTTATATCATTTATTTTACTATTTACAGAAGCTTTTACACTTGACTCGGTTGATAAACCCAATTCTTCAGTAAAATCATCTTTAGATAATTTATCTTTTACCAATTCATTTTGTAAATTATTTATTTTTCTTTTAAGATTTGATACATGTAAATATTCAACTAAGAAAGGATTTCTGTCTTTTCCAGACTGAATGTCTGTTTTACCCATTATTTCTTCAGTTTTTTTCTGTAGATCAGCATCTATTTTAATTGTTAGATAAGCAGTGTCTATTATAGGCTTCTTTGTTTTATAGTCAGATAGATTAGTCTTTAATGTAGCAAGTTTTTCTTTAGCCATTTTTAAATCTGGTTCATCTGTAATATTAACATCAAATTCCACCTCTTCGGTAAAGAGTTTGTACCTTTTTAAGTGCTTCATTTTATTTTTTCTCCATTGAGCATCCGTTTATTCCATTCTCTCTTGTAATTTTGGAGAATCCACCAACAGTACTAATTAAATCAGATATATCTTTGGTTAATTTATATCTTGTTAATTTATTTTCTTTATCTATTTTACATAAAGTGTAACAAGTCTGTATAAACATTTCTTCAGTTCCTGAGTTTGGAGCTTGACCTGGTTTGTTCTTTTTATCGGAATATTTTGTTAAATAGTTAATATTAAATTTTTTATCTTTTAAAATAAACTGACCATCTTTAGTAATTAAATCCACTAATTTTATTTTAGTAGCTTTAATTTTATAATCTCCATCTCCATCTGCTGAAACAGTTTTAGTTTGTTTTTCCAAACCTTGGAAGCTATCTGATGTAGTTATTTGTCCTGATTGTTTAATATATTTTTTAAAGAAGTAAAAGCTTTCACAATAAGTAACATAAGCATATGTAGTGTCTGCTGATTGAACATAGAAATAGATTTGTTTGTCTTTACCTTCACTATCTTTAGTTTCACATGTAAAGAAAGATCCTGACATTTCGTCAAGTTTTTCCATTTTAATCAAATCCTTCTTAAATTTTAAATTAGCATCCGTTGGCATATCCTTAGCATTTCCTGTATTTTGGTCTGCATCTGATTTTGATATAACCAAGGGTGATGGCGACCCCAATCCGCCTTTTAAATCATCTGAAACAGCTCCAAAGTATTTCTCTATAAACTCGGCTTGTCTACCCATGGTTCTTTCAGAGTTCCTGCTAGATGGTTTGTAAAGTTCTTCACCATCCAACATATCATTCATGAATTTTAAAAGATTTTTACCAGCATCTTTAATAATATTTCCGTCTTTTGTTTTAAGAACGGTTTCTTCTCTGAATATTGGTTGGTATTTTGTATTTTTAATTATATCCTGAACTTTACTTTCCCAGTCATTAAAAATCATATTATTTCTATATGGTCCACCTGATATACCAGCCTTCATTCTGTCCCCATCTCCAAAAGGTGTATAGTTGGCGAATTCAGATGCTGATACACTACCATCACTAGTTTCAACATTTGGAATAACTTTAGTTGTGTGTAGTTTATAAGCTCTGTTAAATAATTTAACTATTTCAATAATAGGATCTAATCCATTTATTACAATTTCTTTAGATGGTGTTATTTTTTCAAAATTACCTTTTATCTTATCTTCTTCAGTTCTTTCCAAAATAAAAGATTTTATATCAATTTTCTTATTCCAATAATCAATAATCTTTTGAGATGTTGTCATTCTAACAGGATCTGAAGCTTGTGTATCTTTATCAGATGAAGCTTCAGCTTCATCAGCTTCTTTTATATAAGATAAGAAAGAACTATATTTAACAATAACAGATTCTTTTGTTAAATCCGCTTCTTTTTTAGAGTATTCTTCACCTTTTTCAGTTGTAAAGTAATAAGAACCATCTTTAATTTTTTCAATCTTTTTAGAAATTTCTTTTCCTTCTTTATTTTTCCATTTTACAACATCACCAACTTTAAACTTAGTAGTTTCTTCAGCTGGTTTTTCTTCAGCCGGTTTTATTGCCATTATAGATTTCATTCCTTCTACAAATGGTTGGAGATTCTTTCCAGTTTCTCCTAAACCACCATATAAACCTTCTCCATCAAATTGTAAAGCTCTTTTAGTAAATCTAGCTATTTTTTCAGCAACAACAATCTTTTTGTTTTTGTCTGATATTATTTCTATACTTTCTTTATATAATGGATCTGTAGCAGCATTTAATGTTGCTTTTTTATCACCAACTAAATATCTATTAACCTCTGTGAAAAGAGATTTTATTATTTCTTTATTCTTAGTGTCTAAAGATTTTGAAGTTATTTCATTTAAAAACTTAACATCTACCCCAACACCTTTATCTTTTGGTGATTCTAATGTTTCAATAGCTTTCTTTAATTTAGTAAAAGCTTGTGTTAAATGATCTTCGCCACCTTTAATATTAGCTCTGTCTGGACTTCCACCTTCGCCAATTGCTTCAAACATAAAACTTTCCATCAAAAGAACTAAACCAGCTGGCATAGTAGAATTATCTTTAGGATATTTTAATAAAACTTGAGTATTTTTGGATCTAATATCAGCTGCCGTTAATTTTTTTAGATTGGCTTTAGGATTCTTTTGAATTTTTTCAATAGTATCACCTGCTTTAGTAGTATATTTAAATTTAGTATCTTTAGTTGATGTGTCAGCTGTTGTTTTTTTAACACTTTCTATTTTAACTTGTTTATAATTAGATATTACTAAAGCTAGTGACTTCAAAGTTTTTATCATAGTAGGATACATAGATTCTGATGTCTTAGAACCTTTTTCTACTACAACTTCTTTATTTTCTCCTTTTTCTTCACCTTCTCCTTCTTTTCCCTCATCTTCTCCTTCTCCCTCATCTTCATCTGTAGTCTCTTTACCACCTTCATTATCTTTAAATTGTTCTAAGAATTTTTTAAATTCTTCTAACTGACTTAATAGAGATTCTTTGTTTTCAAGATCTTCAATTTTTGATATATTATCTATAGCCTCATTAGTGAGTCTTTTTATCTCACCTACATTAGCACTTTCTTTGACAGCTTTATCTAATTCTTCTAAAAGTTTAGAAACTGTTATTCTATTTTGATCCTTTTTATTTTCTCCTGAAAGGGTTGCAATAGTTGATCTATCTATTAGATTCTTAAATGTTTCTTCTAGTTGTTTACCCACCGGTTTTATTCTAGTTAATTTATATCCCTGTCTGGCTTTTCTTATACCAAAATTAATTAATCTACCAATTAATGAGTTACCCCAAGGAATATCATTAGCAAATGGTCCACTATTATCAGTTTCGTTTAATTTCTCTAAATCAATCTCTATAGACTTATATTCTTCAATTTTATTTAAACTTCTTTTAAGGAATTCATCTCTATTACTAAGATACTTCATATAATTATATAATTTTTTCAACATATATATTAAAATACTTTTACTTAAATTTTCTTTATTTGAATATAATCCTTATATTTGTATATAATTAAGGATTAAAGAAAAGTCATAAAACAAAAAAATAATAAATAAAATTTGTAGATTCAAGAATTATCCTTATATTTGTATAACAAAATAACCACTAAAAGAAAATAATATGAAATTCGACATCAACAAAGTAATCTGTATCAGCTTAAAGTCACACAGCGACCAACAATTAAAAGCTATCTCTGAAGTTTATAAATTAGACTTTAAGACTATGGTCGAACTTAAATCAGACGCTTCTAAAATTTGGGTTGAGGCTGGTGGTGATTATCTTATCGCTTTTACTACTACTGATAGTGATACTCCACAAATTGCTACTAGATTTTGTCCAATCACTAAAAAAGAAAAAGACGCCTTGTATAAAATTCAACCAATCAAAACTCCAAAGATGCCAAAAGCTCCAAGAGTAGTTGAAACTAAAGTTGATAACACTGTTGAAGTTTCTAATGTTTTCATCGAAGATTTAATCGCTGACTTTGATGTTGTTTTAGATGTAGACACTATCTTAGAAAAGATTACTAACAAAGGTATGAAGTCTTTAACTAAAGTTGAATTAGACTTTTTGAACAACCAATAATAAATTGAAATAACCTATTTTTTTATAAATCTTAAAAAACCGGACATATATCCGGTTTTTTAATTTTAAATATATTTTTTTTATTATGGCCTTCATTTTTTCATCAAAAACCTCGATTCCTGTTTTGACATAAAAAAAATAGAATATATACTATAACAAAATCATATTTTTAGTATGAGGTATATAGAATTAAAATATCAAAGTAAGACATACACAAACGAGTCTGAAATAAACGATATTCTTAGAGAGCAAAATTTTTACTGGTTAATCGACTCAGAAATCGAGAATGCTCAACTTGAAATAAAAAATAAAACACTTATTTGGAATAATGGCAGTTTCTATACAGGAGACTGGTATTACGGTATATTTAAAGACGGTAGCTTTTATGGCAACTGGGAAAATGGTATATGGGAAAATGGTAATTTTGGAGGGAAATGGGAAGACAGAGTTAATCTATTACAAGATATAAAAAAATAATTATTTTAGTATGAAGAGAAAAAGAATTGATCTACAAATTTCTAAAGAAGAAATTAGAAGAGATAAGGAAATTTTGAATCAAAACATCTTAAATGTTTCAAAACAAGAAAACGAATATTTTTTCGAAATTGGTGGAGAATCAACAACAGATGTGGCTGAAGCAGTATCAATCTTGATGAGAAAAGTAGAATGGAATGATTCTATTTGGGACATGGAGTTAGACAAAAAAATAATATATGAGTATATAACACCTGAGAAGTCACTATTTTGGTTATCAGGAGGTAATTCAGAATGGTCAACACTAAATCATTATAATAGACCTTGGTGTGATTGTTACTTAGAATTCCAAGAAGAATTTGGATTCTTAATAATTAATATAATTAAAAAATCAAAAAAACTATCAGATATAAGAAATGGATTTATGAAATATTTGAATCTACCAGTTTTATATAATTTTGCAATAAGCAAAAATATGGTTAAATAATAAAACATTACTATAAATTAAAAATCCCATCTAAATGATGGGATTTTTTTTTAATATATAATTAATGGAAAAAATGAAAACTGTCTGTAGAAGTCCTTGGTGTAAAGGCACATTCTTCTATACAGAAAACGATATGACCATAATAGAGGATAAGAAAGGCGAAGAGGTTCAAAAATCACCACCAAGTACTTGTCCTAAATGTAAAAGTTTTGATACTGAGTTAAGTGGTGGAGTTGAATGGAAAGATAAAGAATATGAGGGGAGTAGATTTGATGGAATGCCTCACCAAATGAAATACAAAGTAACAAATTATAAATTATAATAATGAAAGCTCATTTTTTCGATATAGATGTGATATTAAGTACTAATAGTCAGGTTTGGATAGTAGATAAAACCATTCCAAATATACCTATTATGAAAGTATCTAAATCAGATTTTAATCTGATTAAAAGAGGTATTTATAAAAGTCAAGGAAATTCTATAAATTTTGGTGGACATACTTATTGGTTAACAACTGAAATGATGGAAACATTAAAAATTAAAGCAAAAAATCATAAAGCTGATATTTCTAACTTGGCATTTTCAATGCAAGAGTTTATGAACAAAGAGTTGATAGAAAATTTAGAATACACTATTAATATAGAGAATGTTTTACATCTTAAAAATACAGATGATGATATTTATGTTATATGTTCTAAGAATAATAGAAAGAATTATGAATTGATGATTTCTAAAATAGAAGATAAGTTAAAAGAAAATGGATTGATTATAAAGAAATTTTATTATATATCCGAAACCTTCTATAATCGAAACTCAGATGATATCTCCCATAAGAAGGTAAGATTGCTTTTACAACATTTAATAGGTCTTAAAACAGAAGGTGATAAGTTTACTGATGAAAAACTAGAACAATATGATGAAATTTATTATTATGATGATGAAGAAACATCTACACAACTTGCTTGTGATTCTAATAAACTTTTAATGGTTCTTCTTTCAAATACAGAATCTTCTCTTAAAGATATTATAAAAGATGATTTAAAATCTACTCCACATAACTTATTTGTTAATTATATTACTGGTAATAGAGTGAATAGATTTGTAACAACTAAACTTTTAATTCAATTCAGTAATTTAATAAAAACTTTCGAAAGTTTTAAGTGGAAATAATTATTTATCTTTTTCCTTATTAATCATCGCATTCTTAATCAAATCATTTAACTTTCTATTGTCCATTATAGAACCAGTAGTTCCTTGTTCGGATTCCTCTGATGCTAGGTTTTGAGCTTTCATAACTTCTGGATTTTCAATTTCATTTAAACCTAAATCTTTTCTTAATCCTTTATAGAATTTCTCAAGTTCTGTTCTTTGTGTTGATGAGAATTTAGAGTTTTCTCTAATTTGACCAATTGTTTGATTAACAACTTCATGCATTCTAGCTGAGTTATCTCCGTTGTCTACTTGTCTTAACTGAGATAAAAAGTTCTTTCTAGTCATTTTTGATAAGAATATTGTTTCAGCATAAACTAAAGCATCATCTCTCATCTTATTTCTTATATATGGGTGTTCTTTTAATTCTGGTACGTCACTTAGATATAAATCTACAAGTGATTCCAATACTTCCATTGATTGTTGTGAAGCAACCGTCATGTCTGAGTCATAATCATAGATTTCAATCTCACCTAAATCTGGTAGATCTTCAGGTCTTGCGAGGTGTTTACTGATATCAAATTCACCATTTTCTGATTGAATTTCATCAAACTCGTCCTGTATCCTAATTCTTTCATTTTCTGCTTTAGACATAAGAAGGTGGTTTTTTACAATATATATTAAAAATATATTGTTCCTAAAAATATGGCACTAGCTCCACAACAAGAAAAACAGATGATTTTTACTACTATATTAGTAGATGAGGCTACTGACAAAATCAATGATGGTGTAGTTATTAAAAGATATCAGAATCCTTGGTTAAAAAGTGAGATAGGATTGAGAAGAGCCGGTGTTTCATTTAGAATGACCGCTCATGAGCAATCTGAATATGTGAAATGTGCTTTAGATATTCATTATTTTACTGAGAAATATTGTAAAGTTAAGACCGAAGATGGATCCATTGATAATATTCTATTAAGAGATTATCAAAAAGAAATGCTTGATAGCTTTGTTAATAATAGATTTAGTATTTTAATGGCTTCTCGTCAGATAGGTAAGACTATCTCATCTTCTATCTTTATGTTACATACTATTTTATTTAGTAATGATAAAAATATAATGATTGTTGCCAATAAAGGAGATACTGCGGTAGAGATTGTTGATAAGATTAAATCCATCTACTCTTTATTACCTTACTTTTTGAAGCCGGGTATTAAAACATGGAATCAAAAATCATTAACATTTGAGAACGGATGTAGAATTAAAACATCAGCTAGAACAAAGACTCCAGCCATTGGTTTTACCATTGACGTACTTTACTTAGATGAGTTTGCACATATTCCTTCAAATATTATTGAACCTTACTATACTGCTGCTTTTCCGACCGTGTCGGCTATACAAAACTCGAAGATTATTATAACATCAACTCCGAATGGTATGAATTTATTTCATAAATTATTGATGGATGCTGAAAGACCAGATGGTGATCCGTTAAAGAATAACTACAAAGCGATGAGAGTTTATTGGTACCAAGTACCAGGTAGATTTGTTACTTATATTAGATTAAATTCTCATAAGATGTATGAATATGGTGTTACTAAAGAAGAGATATTTCAATTAGTTCAAGATAGGTGGTCTCAATATACAAAGATTGAGATGAAGTATATTGTTGATAATATGAAAGATGTTATCTATGTTTATAATAATGATAAGTGTTCTGATGAAGAAGTTAAAAAAATGACTTTTGTTGATAAGAATGGCCATGATGTTCCTATTTTAGCCATATCCGAGATGACGACTTGGAAAGAAGAAGCTATAAAAGATATTGGTGGAGAAGATGCCTTTAACCAAGAGTATGGTTTAAGATTTATTAACTCAAGCAAATCATTGTTAAGTGAGGCTATTATAGATGAGTTGTTAAGGAATAAAAAGAATTATATACACGAAGAGATTCCAGAGTTTGATAAGAAATTAAAATTCAGTTATAAAGATCTTAAATGGGTAGATGATGATGAGTCTTTTCTACCACTTAAAAGAAAAGAATATAAAATTGTTATTTCGGTCGATATTTCAGAAGGCCTCGGACAGGATTATTCTATTATAAATATATTTAGAATCTCTGAAAAACCAAAAGACTTAGTTGAATCACAAAAAGCTTCTTATAAATCTATTGTAGATTTCTTTAGATTGGAACAAATAGGATTATTTAGAAATAATTATGTTTCTGTTAAACAATTAGCTGAGATTCTTTATATGATAGTATTTGAATATCTAAATCCAGATAATGTTAAAGTAGTAGTTGAGTTAAATAACTATGGTAATACTTTATTCGCTGAGTTGCCACATGTTTTTGATGGTAATAATGACTATGGTTCATCTGTTTTTGTTAGATATAAACACAGAGCAGATGCTACTGAGGAAAAAGTTGGTCTAAAAGTTGGTGAGAATAAGAATTTAATGGTTAAAGATTATCAAGAACTTATGCAAAGTAAGGGGTTTGTTATAAACAATGAAGATAATATTAGAGAAATCACAACATTTGTTAAACACACTACAAATGCTGGTAATACAAGATATGCTGCTGATGTTGGACATGATGATACTGTAATGACAATAGTAAACTCAACAACTATTTTTAGTAGACATGAATTTAGTGAAATGGTTGAAGAGTGGTCTACTAAATTTGTAGATAAAGAACATATGAACTATGTTAAAGAATGTCTAAAAAATATGGACTATGTTGAAGGAACAGATTATGGTCAAGTTCTTAAAATAAGAAAGCAGATAATGAATAGAAATAAAAATAGTGGTTCTAATACGAATGGTATAAATTGGTTTGGTGCTAATAAATAAAAAAACCTCTCAGTTTGAGAGGTTTTTTGTTTAATTTGTTGTTTCCATTGTTGCACTGAGACCAGCGTTTTTCAACTTGTCTTTCATAGTAGATATAGTTTCTAAATCACCATATTTAACATCACACTTGCCACTAAAGTGAACAATATGTGCACATTGTGTTGCTTGTTCGTTTTCGTGTTTACAAATCTTCATTAGACAAGTAATTACCCAATCAAAGCTATTATAATCATCGTTGTGTAGAACTAACCTGTAAGGTTTTGAAAGTATTTCATCAACTTTCGATTTTGTTTTCTTTTTAGTAATTGTAGCCATAAACTAATTTTAATTTTCTATTTATTATATATTATTTGGATAATTTGTTTCTTTTTTGTTAATAACATCAACAACAGTAACGTCAATATGATGTTCTTCAGCCCACTCTTCAAATCTAACTAAGTGTTCATTTCTATCATCATACAAAACAAACTCATGAACTCCAAGTTCTTCAATTTTTTGTTCAAATAATTTAGTTTTGAAGTTGTATGTGTCACCGCCCCAATTTAAATGAATTTCATCAAAAGAAAGGTTGTGTTTATTTAATATAGTCTCAACATGATTTAACATATTAGGTACTTTTTTAAGACGACCAGTTGCTAAAATAATATAGTTATCTGGATCTGAGACAGCTTCTAAGTATTTTTTATAAACCCAAGGATTTACCGGTATGTCAAAAATTTCAGGATTAATACTTTCTGCTTTTCCCCACCAACCACCATATGGCCATTCAGTTCCTGTTTTTTCTTTCCAAATTATCTTCCCTTCTTCAGGTTTTGGTGTGTGACACATTGTGTCATCAAAGTCAAATGAGATTAATCTTTTATATGCCATGAATTGGTTCTTATTTTAAATATCTACAAATATATATAAAATTTCTCAAAATTAAAAGGTCGGTTTAGTAAAATAATATATATTTTAAAAATAAGACATTTTATGAAATTGGATATTAAATCAATTCTTATACTAATATTACTTGGACTGACGCTATTGTTTGGATTCAAGTGGTTTTTTTCAGGTGATAAAGCATCAAAAGAAAGAGTTAAACAATTAGAACAGCAGTTTAAGGATTTAGAGAATCAAAAAAAGGCTGTGGATTTAGAAATAAATTCTTGGAGAGCTAAATCCGATAGTCTTAGACAGTTAGATGTTAAATTACAAGCAGAATTAACTAAACAAGAAGCTCAAACTAAAAAGGCTGAGATTGAAGCTAATAAATCCAAAGCTAATTTAGATAAATTAAAACATGATCTTGAAGAAACTCAACATAAAATAGATGAGTTTAAAAAGAATCCACCCAATAGAACAGGTGATGCTCTTTTAGAATCACTAAAAAATAAAGCTAAACATTAATATGAAAAATTTTCTAACATTAATTATAGGTATGATTTTAAGTTTAAGTGCTTATTCACAATACTCACAACCTAAAATAGACTATCCAAGATTTGAAATAGACTCCTTGGGTCAACAAGTACTAATAATGACTATTGAACAAGCTCAAAATCTTGACAATGGTACAGATTTATTGGTTCTTTTACAGAAGCAAAATACTCAAATGGGTCAATATGATTCTGTTTGTGTTAAAGTTATTAATGATAAAGAACAAGTAATTGCTTCTCAAAAAATGGAAATTGCTAAATTAAAAGAATCTATCAATAATAAAGATTTACAAATTAAAGCATTGCAAGGTGAAGTGGCATCATATCTTAAAAAGATTCTTATTCTAGAAGACCAAGTTGATAATAGACAACAAGTTATTGATGAAAAGAATCTACAATTAAGAAAAATGAAAACCAAAATGATAGTTGGTGGTCTCGGTGGAGGTGTCGCAATCATAGGATTAATACTGGGTTTATTATTAATTCATTAATGAAAAAAAATGAGTTTTAATACTTAATATATAATCTATAAAAAATATTCAACAAAAAATGAAGCATATTAGAACATTTGAATCATATCGTATCAAAAAGAACAGAGAAGAGATAATTAAAGAATCTGTACTTCAAGTAAACGATATTTACAAAGTAAAGACTATGATTGATATTCCTCAATCTTTAATCAACGCTTATGTGAAAAAAGTAAAAGACACTACGGGTAAAAACCTACGCACGTTCTTTGGTGATGTCGATATTGCTGAAGAAATTGTAAAGTTTATTAACATGAATAACTTAGATGTTGAGAAAATTCCTGGTGGTGCTTTAATGGGTGGTGGTCAATCACAAACTCAAACACAACCTCAGGCTCAACCTCAAGTTCAAGTTGAAGGTGAAGCACAACCTCAAGCACAAACACAAACTCAGCCTCAAGCACAAACACAAGCTCAGCCTCAAGCACAAACACAAGCTCAGCCTCAAGCACAAGCTCAAGAAGCTCCAGCACAAGGAGAATTTGAGGAACCTCAGGCAAAAGGTGAGGCTAAACCACAAGCTCAAGGACAAGCTCAACCACAAGCTCAACCACAAGCTCAAGGACAAGCTCAAGGACAAGCTCAAGGACAAGCTCAAGGACAAGCTCAAGGAGAAGAAGAGGAAAAAGAAGGTGAAGAAGAAAAAGAAGCTCCAGCACAAGGAGAAGAAGAGAAAAAAGAAGGTGAAGAAGAATTACCTGTTTAATCTATAAAATATTCAAAGAATTAAAAACCCGTCAAATTTGATGGGTTTTTTTATTTAATATATATGTTATGAAATTCCTTAAAACATTTGAAAGTTATAATGGTGATACATTGATTATTGTTGATGTTCAGAAGTCGTTTAGAAAATACTTCTCAGAGATGTATTTGAATGAATTAAAAAAGTATTGTAATAACTTTCAAAGCGTTTATCAATTGTGGGATAATCATGTCAACGGTAAAAATGTTAATAAAGATTATTTATATGATGAAACACCAGAGATTCCTATTCATAAAGACCTTTATCATTTCCCTAATCAAAAAGACCTTATTGAAAAGAGATATAACTATAAAGTAGATGCTGATTTCTATAAGAAGATATTAGACAAAGAAGTGTATAATGAGATTAGTAAAAAAGAAGAAGATAAGTCATTAAAGAAAGGTGATATATTCAATACTAAAGAAGGAACTATTATTACCTTTATCAATAATGCGCACGTTTGGTTTCATTGTCCTGTTAAATTATATGAATTACTTAAATCATTAAAAGGTAGAGAAGTTACAATTGTAGGTGGTGCTGATTCTGAGTGTTTAGAAGATGTGGTTGCTACTGCTGAGAGTTTAGGAGTTAAAATCAAAAGAGATTATAAGTATATTTATACGGCTAATAGTTGTCCTATTTAAAGTGTATCAATAAATTTATATAACTTCTTTGTGTATTCTCTTTTCTTATATTCTGGATTTGTCATACAATAAACAACAAAAGCACAATATTTAACTTTATCTATTAAAACTTCTTTTGGTATATCACCACCAGCATATCTAAACTCAACATAATCACTAGATAGTTTAGTTATATTGAATCCAAGATTTTTGAATCCTATATCATTAACCTTTTTAGTTAAAAATAAATTTAATATAACTTCAGTTTCCTTTAGGTTATTTAAGTCAAGTGATTTTATTTTAATTTTTTCTTTATCACTCATTAGTTTAATATATGGAATTAATGAACCACAAAACATATTATTCATTCTCCAAGTCATATCTTTGAACATAAATGGTGTTTTATCTTCTTTGTTAAAATCATTCAGTAACATTAAACCTTTGATTGGATTCCATTCTACTTTATTATTTGATCCTATGTTTATGTGTAGTCCTGTTTTTTCAGTAAATTTCCAGTAAGATTGTTTTTCTAAGTCACTATAAAAGTCGTTTATCATTTCAATTGATTCTGATAAACTTTTTGTATATGTTTTAGGTTTAATTTCAATTCCTCTATCAAGAGTTGCGTCTCCAACAAAATCAATCTTATCATTCCATTTTCTAACAAAGTTTGGCATGTGTTCTTGAACTTTGTTCTTTAGATAACCTTCTTCTTCTTCATAAACACATGAAACTATTGATCCTCTAAGATGTGAGATTATTTCTTTTTCTCTAGATGATTCATATTTATCAGGATCTAATAATTCTTCAAGTGTTTTAATATCTAATAAATCATTCTCTGCTAATTCGCCAATTTCATATGATAAACTTACAACTAAATTTTTTTCTGATTTTTTTCTGATTTTTAAATCTATGATAACTGTAGTAATTATATCTTCTATTAAATCATCATCTAATTCTTCAAATCTTGTTTCTACCCCGTCTTTATCATCAGTTTCTATTTCAAACTCAAATGACACAGTAAAGTAATCATTAAAGTTACTTTCAATCATTGATATATCTCTTGGATTTATCTCCTCAAATAAAGAGAATTTTACTAAATGTTTCATTAAACTATATATAAAAAATAATATATTTAATTAACCACAGCGTATATTTCGTAGTCAGCTATAGAAAAATAAACTTCCATATATTCTTGATATCTCTCAGGATCTTCGTAGAATGTTACTTTAAGTGTATATGGAACCGCATTTAGTTCACTTATATAAGAATTTATTTGACCTTTTAAATCATTTTCTATTGTTTCAGCTGATAATCTAGTTTCGTGTAAAAGTTTTTCTAAATCTCCTCCAAAATTAGGATTAAAAAACAATTCACCTTTGTTTGTGAAAAGTATCATTTCCCATTTTTGTAATATTATTCTAACAACATCATCTTCTATGATTTGTAAGTCTCTAAATCTAGGGTGTCCTGGATATTCTATATAAAAGTCTGTAAAGTCTAAAGCCATATCATATATATTAATATATTATGGCTCTTATTTACAATAAGGTGTCTCTGAATTTACCAACTATCGTTAATCCTAATACAATAGGGTCTGTGTTGGTTTCTAATTTTGAAGAATAGTCTGCAATTATATAATTACAATCAAAAAGTTTATCTATGTTTTTCTTTTCTGATATTGACCAATCGATAAATGGTTTGCCTAATAGTTTTATCATTACATCAATTTTATCAGCTCCAAAATTAGTCATTAAAAAATGATATATTTTTTCAAAGTCTAATGATTTATCATATATTGAGTTATATAATTCTAATTTAACTTTATTAGATACATTGGATGAGTTAGATCCTAAATCACCAGTTTCTAAATAGTTTTGAACTTCAACCATTATAGACCTAAAGTCTGGAAACTTCTTAGTTATTATAGAAATTAAATCTTCTTTCGGTATCTGTTTACCTTCTTCGGGTAAAATTACATTATTGATTCTTTTGTATAATTCTGTTTTAAGATATCTTTCTTCTTCAACTCCTTGACAATCAAAGTTTATTTGAGGAATTCTTGACTTTATACCATCAGAAATCTTATTTAAGTGATTGGTTGTAATAATGAATCTAACATTCTTATTGTACTTTTCAATGAAAGCTTTGAATGCGTCTTGAAATTGTATTGAAACTCTTTCAAACTCATCAAGAAAGACATATTTTATATCTGATTCTGTTTCCATCATTGGTGTAAACTTACAGAAGTTTTGAATTTCTTCTCTTAGAATATCAATAGATGTATCCATTGAACAATTCAATTCTAAACAAGGAGTTTTCTTTGTGTATTTACCAATAAGTATTCTAGCCAAACTGGTTTTACCTGTTCCATAATGACCATATAAAATACAATGTTGAGAAATTCCATTCTCAAATTGTTTTCTTATACGAGGTAGTAAGATTACTTCGTCTATGTTTTTAGGACGCCATTTTTCCCAAAGTAATAATGATTTTACACTCATAGTTGATATAAATTTGTTAAGTAATAGGTATATAATTTCATGAAGAGAAAGTTTATATTTAATATATACCCTTATGATAGGAGATAGATTTAATTTTGAAGATGTATTTTTCAGAGACTTGACAGTTTGTGTATTAGATACATTAGAAGGACAAATAAAATGGTTAAATAGATTTACATCGGGTGATGTATTTGTTCAAGTTCCTTTCTACTATTCACTTTCCGGAGATGAAAGATTTCTTTTAGATTCTTTTGCTGATGATGTGGTTTCAGAAAATAGATTTGTTGAATTAAATACTGATATGATTCCAAGAGGTCATTTGACTATGACTGGATTTAATATTAAGGCCGATGAGTTTGCTAATCCTAATGTTTGGCTAAGAATGGTTGTTGAAAATGAAGTAGAGATTAGAAAAGTTCTTGGTAAAGTTAGAGCAGTTCCTGTTACAGTTAATTATGATTTAGAAATATTACTTAGTTCTGAGCTTGATACGTTCAAATGTAGTCAGTCTATTATGGATACTCTTTGGATTTATAAGTTTATGTATTTTGAATATAATTTTTTGAATATTGATGCTGTTATTTTAATGCCAGATACTAATTCAATTGAAATGGCTAGAGAGAAAAATCTAACATCTGATAATAATATTAAATTAAAAGTTTCTTTTACAGTTGAGACTTATTATCCAGCTTTTAGAAGCGATAGAGTTAATGATATTGGATATCCTCAACATTATGGAACTGGTATGGTTGATGGTAATGGATTTGCTTTAGCTGGTGGTGTGTCTAGTTTATTTGACCAACCTGGATCACCTTCTCCTAATCCTGGATCTCCTCCTTCTGGTGTTGTTAACGGGCCTTCTGGTGTTATACCTCCTAATCGAACACCTGGTTCTCCTCGTCCTCCATTTGTTGGTTCGACCGTTCCTGGTTCTCCTGGTGCTCCTAGTATACCGCCTCAATTTAGTTCTGTTGGTGGTGTTGAAACTGTTAGTGCTGGTATTGGATCAACTGGTAGTTTTTATAATACACAGGGTGGTGGTAGTCCAGGTGACCAATATGGAGCCTTTGTCAATTCTGATTTTACTGCTATTGTACCTAGAAGGTCAAGATGGTTTAATAATATATTAAAATCTAGAGAAAAATCTGGAACTAATAACACAAATCCTAATGGAAATAACATATCGTGATAAATAAAAACATATAAAATACTTAATTTATCAAATTGGTAAAAAATGACTTTTTATCTATAATATATAGAGTATATAAAAAAAAATATTTTAAAATATGAAGAATCTTAAACTTGAATTGTTTAACTTCAAAAAGAACTTAACTCTTGATCAGGAGGAAGTTTCAGGAATAGTTGAAGGGCATATGAATGCTTGTAATAACCTATCTGAAAAGTCGATAGTTCTTTCTTTGAACGAAAGACTTAAACCATACACATATGATAAGAGTGTTAAAGCTTTATTGGAAGACCTTAATGATGACATGAAAAACTATGAGTTATTATATGAACTAAAGAGTTTATACAATGTTCTTAATTCTAAAAACCAAGGTGAGTTATATAGACAACCTTTGAATGTGGTTCTTCAAACTATAAATTTAGAAACTGATCAAGATAGAATGTCAAAAATTCTTAATGAATTAGCTATTTATGACTGGGTTCCAGAAGTTAAATTGTTTGTTCATAACTTAACAAAATCTCCAGAAAAAAGATCTAATCTTTTAAGTGGTGGTAAAGGTGAATCTACATTCACTATTGTTGAACAAGTTGAAGATGGACACGTTGCTTTAGTTAAAGATTCTTGGTTTTTATTAACTGAGAATACAATTGAAAAAACATTATTAGAAAATAATGTTAAAGATGAAGAATCTTTAAAGTCTCTAAGAATGTTAGAAACAGCTATGAAATATGCACAAGTTTCAGAAGATAGAGTTAACTTCAGAATTTCTGAATACTTAACAATTGGTCTTTCAGTTGGTAAGAAAAGTAATCTTTTCATCAATGATGATGAGATGAATAACGAAACTACATTAGAGTCTTTATTCTCTTCTCCTATTATTCCAATCGTTAACAAAAACTTTTACCCTATTTTACTTGAAGTATCTAAAAATTTAGATAAATTCGTAGAATTAGATGTTGTTAAAAAAGTTAACAACTTAATCAATCCTTATTTAGAAATATTTGCTTTCAATTATAAGAACAACACATTCCTTTACAGATGTGATGAAAGATATGGTAATTCATTCTTTAAATATGAATCAGCTTTAGAGTTGGTAAATGAAGTAAGAAACGAATTAAACTATGACTTAACTTATTTCTACGAAAATAGATTAGATAAAGAATTAATCGTTAAAAGAAAACTTGAAGATAAAGAAAGAGAAATTACTCTTAAATTAGAAGATGTTAACTTCAATATTGAAAAAGTTAAAGGTTCTATCCAAATGATTGGTGAATCAGAAGTTTTAACAACAGCATTAAATAATTTAGAAAAAAGAAGATCATCCCTTGATACTGAATTACAAGTTACTAAAGAATTACAATACAAAGAAAGAACAAAAGCTTAATTAGTATTAAAATATATTAAAAATCCTCAAAGAAATTTGGGGATTTTTTTTTACTATAAAACTTTTTCATGTTACATGTGTATAACATGAAAGCATTTAAGAGTGAATAACTCTAAATACCAAAAAATAATCCAAAGCTTATCTATTTAAATAATAAAGACCTCTATATTGAAGTCATCGTGTCAAAAGCACAAGGAAAACTAACAAGAAACGCCGAGAAAATGCTAGAGTTATTAGCAAAGAAAACAATCAAAAAAATGAGATACTGGTCTAATGATGATAAGTTAGATTGTTATCAATCAGGATTATTAGATATGTTCCAAAACTGGTATAATTTTAACGAAGAAAAATCAGTAAACGCATTCGCTTACTTTACAGAAGTATTCAAAAGAGGAATCGCTAAAGGTTATAATGAACTTTATAAGAAAAAGGGAGATAACGAACACTTAATCAAACTAATTTCAATTGAAGGGTCGAATGATGGAATGGGTTTACACTCACTTTAATTAAATCTTAAAAATATCTTTAAACTAAAAAAACCACTCATTTGAGTGGTTTTCTTTTTATATCTTATCTTAGTTTAATTCAGGAACTACATCCCCTAAAATAGTTGTAATCATCTTTTCTACAATTAGATAAGGATCTGCATTTGATGATGGTCTTCTATCTTCGATATACCCAACAGCGTTTGCCTCATTAATAGAAGAAGGAATTCTAATAGACTTGGTTCTATCTCCAATGCCCCATCCAAATTTATCCATAGATGATGTTTCATTTGCTCCAGTTAATCTGTGTTCGTTGTTAACACCATAGATAGCAATGTGTTCTTTGTGTTTCTTTTCTAATTTCTTACACATTTGTTCAGCAATTGCTTTTTTGTTTTCTTTATCTTCTCTGATTGTTTTAGTAGAAAAGTTGACGTGCATTCCTGAACCATTCCAATCATTACCCTTAAAAGGTTTTGGATCTAATTCAATTCTGTAGTTATATTTCTCACTTAATCTAGAAAGAAGATATCTAGATACCCAAAGTTGGTCAGAACCATCTTCTGCTGGTACAGGTCCAATTTGATATTCACATTGTCCTAAAGCAACCTCTGCGTTTATACCAGATACTAATAATCCAGCTCCCAAACAAAGTTCAACGTGTTCTTCTACAAATGCTCTTCCACTAACATTGTTAGCACCTACAGCACAATAGTAATCACCTTGAGGTTTGGGAAAAGAACCTTGTGTTGAAGGCCATCCTAATGGCTTATTAGTTTCATTATCATAAATAAAGTACTCTTGTTCAAAACCGTACATTGTTTCATCATCATGTTTTTCTATAACACTCATCATACCTCTTCTTGTGTTGGTGTGGTGTGGTGTCATATCTGTATTATAAACCTCGGCTAAAACAATTATTGTTCTACCAATTAATGGATGAAGGAAATAATTGACCGGTACTAATAATAGTTCTGATTTTGATGTTTCTGCTTGATAAGTAGAAGAGCCGTCAAAGTTCCAAACTGGTGCTTTTCTTTTCCCATTTTTAAAAGATTCAAAAATGTTTGCTTCTCCTTCAAGTGATTCTAAGTTAACAATCTTAGTTTTGGATCTGATTTGTTGAGGGTTTGAACCATCTAGCCAAATGTACTCTAATTTGATATTTTGCATATTTAGTTTTTTTTATTTTATGAGTTTTAGTCAACTTTGTTTAAAATGTTTAGTAAAATATTTATAAAATTTAAAAAATGAACAAGATTATTTTACAACTTTGGGAAGAGTCTAATATGAAAGAGGGATTTTTAAGTGATGGGTGTACTTTACACATTGATTCTATTGAAAGAAATAAATATATTTCTGAAATTTATAAGGGAAGAGATAGTTCTAATGTTCCTTCTGAATATGATAGAATAGTTGGTGATGAGGTTATTGCTTTTGTACCTGATAAAATATATGATTCGGTTAAAAAGGAAGGTACCTTGAAATTATCAGAATCTGCTTTTCAAAACCTTCTTAAATTTGATGAAATAATATTTAACACTATTGAGATATGATTACACTATTCTACTTATTACTTATAATTTTTGCTTTCAATGAGGTTTATTATGTATTTAATAAATCTAGATTAGATTTGAATATGAAAAATAAAGATGTTGACGCTACTAAAAGTATAGACATCGCTCACTACCTATTAAGAATTCTATTTTGGATTTGGATAGTTATAGGTTTGTGGTCATCTCAATCAGAAATTTTTATGTTTCTTGGTTCATTACATCTTCTTAGATTTCTATTTTATCACATAAATAGAAAACTTTATATTATCTGGGATAATTTATTACCTAGTATTTCAATTATATTCATAATGATAATACTTATATACAAACTTAAAGGTTAAACCTCTTTAGATGTTGTTCGGTTATGATTATAAAGTCATATCCTTTTTTATTACACCAATTAATCATAGTTTCCCACTTTTGCTTGTTCTTATAAGCCATCTTTAGATCATACTCAAAGTTTTTTAACTTTTTTATACCATTTTCCGGTACATTTAATTTACCTTCATTTAAGTCTTGAACCATTTGAAATTCTTTCATTGGCTTAACTTCTACAACAACTTGTTTAAGTGTTTCATCTGATAGTCTCATTTCATAGTAAAAGTCGGGAAAATAAGAATGTTCTTTTATTTTAGTATCACCATTATCAAAGTGAGTCATTTGGTAAGGTATTCTCATACATTCAGCTCCCCATTTAGTTATAGTACTATTGTTATCTAACCAGTGCATTATTTTCTTTTCCCAAGAACTTCTGAAATAAACTCCACCTTGTGTGTTTAGTTTAATTACTTTGTCTTTATTCTTAGGTATATAGTTACCTTGATTATAATTTGAATTATTTGGTTTTGAATTTAACATACCTTGAATTAGTTTATTTTATATATAAAAGAAAACCTTTTTTCATGGGAGAATTAGTAGATAGAGTAGGTATTAGAATGTTAGTTCATGGTGATGGATTAGCTGATAACTTTAAGAATAACTCACTTTATTTTTATGATAAGTATCAAAAGTCAGATAAAGATGTTTCATCAATATCTATAAAAGATATAAAACCTGGTGGATTTTATCACTTACATTATTTAGATAGTTCTAATTGGATGATGTATTCTCCAATATTTGTAACTAATTTTAAAAAAATTAAAAAATATACAATAATATTTGGTGTTAACTTTAACTTTATACCTTTGGAAGTAAGAGTTTATCTTTTTGATAAATTTATCATAGAAGAAGACTTTGAGAAAAATAAATTTCTTAAAGTTGATTATAATGGTATGTATTCTGAATTGATTAAATATGGTTTTGAATATGCTATTGTTGAATATAATGCTGAACAAATTAAATTAGTTCATAAAATACATATGGAATCTATCCCTAGATTCTTGATATCTGGTCATCCTAAAAATAAATATGATCCAGGTAAGTTATTTGATATATGGAAGGCTAAGATAGCTGATAAAGATAAAAGAAATCAAGAAATAATGAAAGCTACTATGGATGATTTCTATGATGCTAGGGGTGAGATTAATGAGAAGTACGTTCTTTTGAAAGGACATATACAAAGAATTCAAAACAATATGAAAAAATATGGTGGTAGGTAAATAATATATACTATTATAAAATTTATAATCATTAATGAAACATTTAAGAAAATTTGAAGAATTAAATTATTCAACATATATGAGTGCTGCTGATAAACTTTCAGCTTTTGGTCAAGTAGCTAGATCTAAAGAGGTTAAAGACCACGCTGTTAATATGTCTAGAAAGGTTGTTGATGATATGACATTTGGTATTATGGTTGGTAATGTAAAATCTTTTCCAGAAGCTAAATTTACAAGTTTAGATATATTTAAAACCGGAGAAGGATGGACATTACAAGCTGTTTTTCAGTCTGGAAATAACACACATAGAATTGGTTGTTCTGTTTCTGATATAGGTGAAATAATTTGGAGAGATGGTAATAAGTTTATTGATAGAAAATCTGTTGTTAAATTTCAAAAATCTATAATATCATTAGCTCACTCACAGATTGAGTTAGTTGGTTACTTAAAAGAAACAGGTCTACAACCTGAGGATCTTAGATTAATACAAAGAACATTTTATAATTAAAAATTAAAAACACTATAAAAAACCCACACTAAAAATGTGGGTTTCGTTTTTAATAAACCTCTGGAGGAAGATTGTAATTTTAATATATAAACCAAATACTTATTTTAAAATAGATGGCTTCTTATAACCAATTTAATCAAGGTAGTAACAATACCAACTTCGCTTACACGAACAGTGCTGTCGAAAACAAAGGACTTTTTAATAGAATTCTTAGAGGACTATCATCATATGGAATGAACTACGATGATATGATTGTTAGAAACCAGGTTGGTATCGGTATCAATGAAGATCCATATGCTGCTAGAGGTAACTCAATGTATGATTTCTTTTCACAAAGAGCGGTAGCATCTGTTTTAAATAGAAAGTCTATACCTTATTTAGACAAGGCTTATGGAGACAAAAGAAGAATCCTAAGAGAGTATTCTATTAAAGATGAGATTAGAGACTTTGTTAGTTCATTAGCTGATGAGAGCATTGTTTACAACGATGAGAGGGACTTCTGTTCACCTAAACCATTGGGTAATGATTACTCACAAGAAGTTAAAGATAAGTATCAAGAATATTTTGAAAAGATTTATAATAAGTTTGGATTCTCTGACAGTATCACAGCTTGGAATATGATGAAAGATTTTCTTATTGATGGATATTTAGCATTAGAAATTATTTATGATGATAAGAAAAAGAATATTATTGGTTTTAATAGATTAAGACCAGAAACAATTGTTCCAGCATATGAACCAACTATTGGTCACTTATGGATTCAGTTTCCAGAAGATCCTCAACTAAGAAGAATCTTCTTAGATTCTCAGATAGTTTACATCTCGTACTCATCTCAAAATGATTATTCAGAAACATCATATGTTGAAGGTTTAATTAAACCTTATAACCAATTAAAGATTCTTGAGCAAACAAGAGTAATGTTTAACATTATTAATGCTACAGTTTATCAAAAGTTTACTATTCCTATTAAAGGTTTATCAAGACAAAGAGCTGAAGAACAAATTGGTCAATTAATCAATGATTATTCAGAAGAAGTTGAATGGGATGATTCATTGGGTACTTTATCTATCAATGGCGCTAAACACTTACCTTATAACAAACAAATTTGGTTTCCTGAAGGAGATGCTGGTACACCAGCTATGGAATTGGTCTCACCTGAAGGGCATAACTTAAATGAATCAGATATGTTAACTTGGTTCTACAACGCTTTGAAAAGAGCTTCTAAGATTCCATTTCAACGTTTTGATAAAGAAAATGGCGGTGGTAACTTAATTAGTGACTCGGCTGATATGACGAGAGATGAGATTAAATTCTACAACTTTATTAATAGATTAAGAGCTAACTTCAAAGAACTTATTGTTAAGCCTTTGAAGTTACAGATGTTAATTGAATTCCCTGAGTTAAAAGAAGATGAGATTGTAATGAATCAAATCGATATTAACTTTAACTCTAATCAAGTATTTGAAGAGTGGAAGAAATTAAATAACCTATCTAAGAAAGCTGAGATATTTGGTACATTAGTTGCTATTATGAATGGTGAAAAACCTTACTTCCATATTGAGTATTTAATTGATAATGTATTTAAATTAACTCCAGAAGAAAAAGCTGAAAATCAAAAATACTGGGCTAAAGATGCTGCAAGTGTAGCCGCTGCCGCTGCTGCCGCTGGTGCTGCTCCTGGTGCTGAAGGTGCTGCTCCCGCTGAGGGTGGTGAGGCTGCTCCTGCTGAGGGTGGTGAGGCTGCTCCTGCTGAGGGTGGTGAGGCTGCTCCAGAAGCACAAGCCGCTCCTGAAACTCCTCCTGCTGAAGGTGGTGGAGGAGAATTTGAATTTTAAAACTTATTATAAAAAAGAAAACCTCTCAAGATTGAGAGGTTTTTTTATGCTACCATTTTTGGATGTGTAAAGTAGAAAGACTTGACTTTGTTATCTACTATACGTTGTTTGAGTTCTAAATCTACACCTGATTCAATTAAGTTTCCAATAATCTTACCCCACTCAGTATTCATTGTTTTGATTGTTATTTCTAACTCTAAAACATTGTTACCTTTGAGTATAAACTTCATATGTTTTATAGATGATGATGTTTTTTTAAGAACATCAAAGTCATCTTCATCATCAACTAAAACATTCACATACATAACACCGTGAGCGTGACCAGATATATCTAAAGTAAATTCAATCTTTTTATCTTCTAAAATAGAATTTAATTTAATTTCCCTTTTATATTCTTTCCAATTACTGAAATTGGATAATAACTTCTCGTATTGCTCTAAAGTATTATTATCTAATTCAATATTAAAAGATTTTGTTACACTCCATCCTTCCATTTACAATAAAGTAAAATCTATTTGTTTTCTTTCTAAGTCTACTGACTTAACTACAACTTTAAGAGGATCTCCTAATCTGATTTTCTCACCATTTTCACTTGTTATTGTATAGTTAGCTGTATCAGCTGACCATTTACCTTCAAGTGATTGGTATCTAACCATGCCTTCACATTTACTTTCAATCAATTCAACATACATACCCCAATCAGTTACACCTGAAACAATACCATCAAATACTTTTCCAATCTTATCTAAAAGATATTCAGCTTGTTTGTATTTAATTGAATCTCTTTGGGCTTTAGCAGCTACCAATTCTCTAGCAGAACACCATTTTGCTTGTTCTTCAATTTTACCAGGATTACCTTGAGTTTTCTTATCTAAGAAATCAAGTAGTATTCTATGTGTAATTAAATCAGGGTATCTTCTAATTGGCGAAGTAAAGTGAGAATAGTGAGTAAATCCTAAACCATAGTGTCCAATATTCTTAATTGTGTAAGTTGCCTTAGACATACATCTAGTAACTAAAGTTTCAATCATATTTTCCTCAGGAGTATCTTTAATTTCTTTTAATAAAGAATTAAGTGATTTTTTAATTTCAGTTGAATCATCATGTATTTCTATATCATATCCAAAAGTTTTACAAACACCAACTAAAGAATTTAATTTCTCCATATTTGGAGTATCGTGAACTCTATATACATTTGCCCAACTAGCTTCTGATAAAGTTTTAGCAACCGACTTATTAGCCAATAACATAAACTCTTCAATTAACTTATTAGATTCTTTTTGTTCTTTGAAATAAACACCAATTGGTTTCTTATTATCTTCGGCTAGTTTGAATTTAACTTCAATGCCACCCATCTCAATAGAACCTTCTTTGATTCTTTTCTTTCTAATCTTTCTAGCTAAAGTATCAAGTAATCTAATTTCAGTTGAATAATCACCATCACTTCCTTCAATTATTTCTTGTGCTTCTTCATAAGCATATCTTCTGTCAGAGTGAATAACTGTTTTACCTTGCCAAGTATTTAAGATATTACCATCACCATCTAAAGTAAAGATAACAGAAAAGGCTAATCTATCTTCATGTGGTTTCAGTGAACATATACCATTACTTAAACGCTCTGGTAACATTGGTACACATCTATCAACTAAGTAAACAGATGTTGCTCTTTTGAAAGCTTCATCATCTAATTTAGTTCCTGGTTTAACATAGTGACCTACGTCAGCAATGTGAACACCTACTTCAATTTTATTATCACTTATTATATTAACTGAAAGGGCGTCGTCAAAATCTTTAGCATCAACTGGGTCAATAGTTAAAGTAGTAAATCCTCTTATGTCTTTACGAGAAGAAATTTCTTTTTCAGTGATAACTTCTGGTACTAACATAGACTCGTTAATAACTTCTTGAGGAAATTCAACAGGTAGTCCATATTCGAACATAATTGAATTCATCTCAGCGTTGTTATCACCAGAATCTCCTAAAACTTTAATTATTTTTCCTTGTGGTGATTTTGTATCTTCCCACTTTATTAACTCGACTACAACTTTTTGGTCGTGTTCTGCTTTTAACCCACCTTTGATATAAAAATCAACTGAGATTTTATTACTATCGGGAACTACAAATATAGTTTTCTTTCCAATTTGTACTTTTCCAACAAACTCTGTTTTAAATCTTGAAATAACTTCAATAACTTTTCCTTCTAACTTTTTTTCAGCTTTGAATATCTGAACTTTTACTTTATCTAAGTGTAATGAGTTAGCCGTGTTTTTCTTGTAAACGAAAATCTCTTTCTCGTTTATTGTTAGTGATGCGTTACCGCTTGTTGAGAACTCAATTTGTCCTTCGTAAACATCACCTTCTTTTAATTCTATCATATGATATTCTATTTAAGAAATATCATTTTGTTTATCTCTTTTTGATATATTATCAACTCCATACTTCTCAATAAGAGTATTTTTCATCTTATTGAGAACTTTTTTATTCTGTATTGGATAGTCAACTCCAAAGTTTTTTCTTAGAGTTTCTTTTCTTTTTCTTTCTGAACACTTTCTACAATAATATTCACCCCAGTTATTATCATATTTAATATAGTTTTTGAATATTACTTCTTTTTCAATTCCACACCCATCACACTTACAAACTATTTTATAGTGAGATCCTTTAGACATTAATTCAACGGGTATCTTTATATTTTCTCCTATTGCAACATCATAACCTAAATCATCATAATATTGATAATTTGATTCACTTATTTTAATATCTATATCTCTAGTTAGGATCATAAAAAACCACTTAATTTCCTTTATTTATTAATTTTTGTCTTTCTCCTTACTGGTTTTATACATGTTAAAGCCGGTCTGAATCTCCTCTTGGCTATAAAAAATCCACCTTTAATTTTTTTGAGGAAATGATACATTATATATACTCTATATTTTAAAAAATAAACCTATTTAAATGAAACCAGTTTTAATTGTAGAAAATTCGACAAACTCTCTTATCAGAGAGAATAATGGTTCGGGTAAGAAAGATTATATCATGAATGGTACATTCACTGAGTTTGGTGTTAAAAACCGTAACGAGAGAGTTTACACAGCTGATAAATTTCTTCCAGCTCTTCAAGAACTTAATGAAAGAATGAGCACACTTGGTGCTGTTTATGGTGAATTTGATCACCCGGATGTATTTGATACGTCTCTTTCAAGAGCATCACATATAATCACAAAAGCTACTTATGTAAAAGAATCAAATCTTGTTAGTGGTGAAATTAAATTATTAAATACTTATTGGGGAAAAGAGGCTAAATCATTAGTTGATGATGGATGTCCAGTATTTGTTTCTTCAAGAGCTGCAGGTATCACTGAATCAGATGGTACTGTTTCATTAAAGAAATTATTTACATATGATATCGTTGCTGACCCAGGTTTTGCTTCAGCTAAAATGAGTATTAAGTCTCTTAATGAGTCACTAGGTTATAATGAAAACTCCAACTTTAGGATATACGAAATGTCCGATGAGTCAAAAATAAATGAATTATTTAATATGAACAAAAATGAATTTGTTACTAAAAATCAATTAACCGAATACTCTCAGTATTTAGTTAAAGAACTAGCTTCTACACAAAAAGAAGTTAAAGGCGCAATTTCTAAAGGCAATATGAGTCCTAAGAAATTAGAGCAATTATTAGAATACTATGAAGAGTTAAATGTTACAAACTCTCAAGTTGTTAAATATTTGGATTACTTAGCTGAGAAATTCTCAATTATGGTTAATGAAAATAAATCTTTAAAAGAAACAACTAATAAACTTATTAAACATAATGACTATTTAGCTGAAAATCTTGAAAAAGCTGTTAACTACTCTGAGTATTTAGCTGAGAATTTAGATAAAAATATCGAGTATTCAGAATATTTAGCTGAAAACTTAGATAAAAACATTTCTTATTCTGAGTATATCGCTGAGAATTTAGATAAAAACATTTCTTATTCTGAGTATTTAGCTGAGAATTTAGATAAAAATATCGAGTATTCAGAATATTTAGCTGAAAACTTAGATAAAAACATCGCTTACTCTGAGTACATTGCTGAAAACT
>Ga0114966_10000485_pt1 | contig 38141 bp, 40 predicted proteins | sample M_130207_XF_Meta_FD_87029 | JGI IMG/M metagenome (GOLD analysis project Ga0114966, IMG submission 87029) | Freshwater microbial communities from Lake Montjoie, Canada to study carbon cycling - M_130207_XF_MetaG | ecosystem: Environmental > Aquatic > Freshwater > Lake | place: Lake Montjoie... | reverse complement strand
TTGGCCGGTCGCCGCGCGAGGCGTCGGAGTCGGTCGATCACCGGCGTGCGACCACGGACTGGGCGGGCGGTTCGGCCGCCATGACACGTTCGATGACCACGGCGTCTTCACGCGTCGGGGTCACCAGACGCTGCTTGCGTGCCAGCGCTTCGATGCGCGCCGGGGCGCGCAGGGTCTCGATGTCGAGCCGCAGGTGCCGGCCGGCGTCCTCTTCGACCGTGCGCTCCCGCTGCACTTCCTCGAGCCGGTAGCCATGCCGCACGATCTCAAAGTGCTGCCAGGTCCAGAACATGACGGCGACCAGCAGCAGCGTCCAGAGTGCGGCGGTCTTCCACATCTCGGCCTGTCGCTCGGCGTCGACCTCACGGACGATCGGGTTGTTGCGAACGTCCTTGCGAACGGCGTACTCGAAGGCTTCGGCCATCACGCCACTCCTTCAAGCACGCGGAGCTTGGCACTCCGCGCGCGAGGGTTCCGATGCAGTTCGTCGTCGCCGGCCATCACCGGCCTCTTCGTCACGACCAGTCCGAGACCACCCTGGTGCAGACCGCGGAACGTGTGCTTGACGATGCGGTCTTCGAGCGAGTGGAAGCTGATGAGCACCAGCCGCGCGTCGTCATGCAGGTGGCGGGCCAGCGTCGCGAGAAACTCGTCGAGCCCCTCGAGTTCACGATTCACCCAGATACGCAGCGCCTGGAACGTGCGGGTTGCCGGATCGATGCGCTGATAGCCACGCACCGGCACGGCGCGCCTGACGAGCGCTGCGAGCCGGCCCGTGGTCGTGATCGGTTCGACGTAGCGAGCATCGACGATCGACCGCGCGATGCGCCGCGAGAAGCGCTCCTCGCCGTACTGGTAGATGGCGTCGGCGATGTCGCTCTCGGATGCAGTCGCCAGCAGATCGGCGACGGTGTCGCCAGACGAGCGGTCCATCCGCATGTCGAGCGGTTCGTCGCGCTGGAAGCTGAAGCCGCGTCCGTCGAGATCGAGCTGCATCGACGACACGCCGAGATCAGCGAGGGCGCCATCGATCGACACGATGCCGCGCTGGTCGAGTTCCTGCGCGACGCTGCGGTAGTCGGCGTGAATCAATTCGACGCGGTCGCCCCAGGGCGCCAGCGTCTCACGCGCAATGGCGAGGGCCTCGGCGTCGCGGTCGAAACCGATGATGCGCGACGCGCCGGCTTCGAGCAGCGCACGCGAGTGTCCGCCGAGGCCGACCGTGCAGTCGACGTACAGCCCGCCGCGTTCCGGCCGTAGGTACTGCAGCACTTCCGCCGTGAGGACGGGAACATGGAGGCTCAAATGCCGAACTCCGACAGCGCACGCGCATCGTCATCCGTGAACGGCTCGCGCTGCAGTTTCGAAAGGAAGCGGTCGTGGTTCCAGACGTCGAGATAGCTGAACTGGCCAAGCACGTCGACGTCGCCGATCATCGTGGCGGCATCGCGCAGGCGCACCGGAATGAGCACGCGCCCCTGCGTGTCGAGTTCACCGACGGAACCGAAATAGTTGACGCGGTCGAGGAAGCGGAGCTTGGACGGATTGGTGGAGGGGACTTCGCTGAGTTTCTGCTCGAGTTCAAGCCAGACCGGCATCGGATAAATCCGTACGTACTCCCCCGTCAGGCTCGTGAGGAACAACTCGCGGCCGTACGTGCTCTCCAGCAACGACTTGAAGGTCGTGGGAACCTTCAGGCGTCCCTTTTCATCAATGCGTGCCGGGGCGTTCCCTCTAAACACGCGACGCTACTCCACTTCTGGCCACAATTGTCCACGTCGATAGTAGGAGAGGGTAGTAGGCCTGTCAACCGCAAAAGGAAATGCTTCAGCAACTTACGCCGTATCTTCACCGCAATTTTCGTCTCGGGCGTACGCCCATAGCGCCACTCATTTGGGGCGATGCCAGAACGACGTTACGGAAGGGTTCAGGTTCCGGCGGCCGCCAAGGTCGCGAATCCTGCACCAGGAGTCGGGTCACGGCCTCGGAATGCGGTACGATTCTGGGTTTGCCGCATGGCTGAACTCGCCGAACGCACATCCGTCATCGTCCCCGCCTTCAACGAGGCGCACTCCGTCGCCACCCTGGTCGACTCGCTCCGGCGGCAGGCCCGGTGGCTCGAGATCATCGTGGTTGACGATGGGTCGACGGATGGAACGGGCGACGCGGCGGCCGGCGCGGGAGCCCGGGTCCTGCGCCACCCGTACAACAAGGGCAATGGCGCGGCCGTGAAGACGGGGCTGCGCAGTGCGGCGGGCACCTACATCCTCATCGTCGACGCCGACGGCCAGCACCAGCCGCACGACACCGTGCGCCTGGTCAGCCAGCTCGATCGCTACGAACTGGTGGTCGGCGCCCGATCGGCCGACTCGCAGGCATCATGGTCGCGGCGCATCGGCAACCACTGGTTGAACCGCACGGCGAGCTACCTAACGGGACACCCCATTCCAGACCTGACGTCCGGCTTCCGCGCGGCGCACCGCGAGTGCATGCTGGAGTTCATTCACCTGTTCCCGAATGGATTTTCCACGCCAACAACGTCTACCATGTCCTTTATCCGCGCGGGTTACAGCGTGCGGTTCGAGCCGATCGTGGCCGCACAACGGCTCGGCACCTCGAAGATTCGCCTCGGCTCAGACGGTGCCCGTTTCGTGCTGATTCTGCTGAAGGTCATGACGATCTTCAGTCCGCTCCGCCTCTTCGTGCCTGTCAGCGGCGCGCTGTTCGCCCTCGGCGCCGCCTATGCGGCGTGGACGATCGCCACGCAGTCGCACGTCACCAATTCATCCGTGCTGTTGATTCTCTCGAGCATCGTGATTCTCCTGATTGGCCTTGTGTCGGAACAGATCGCGTCCCTGCGGTCGGACGGGCGGCGTTCGTGAGCCTCTCCGCGCTGGTCATCATCCCGACCTACAACGAGCGGGCGAACATCCCTGTGCTGGTCGCCGGGCTCATGCAGCACGAGCACGTGCGCGTACTGATCGTGGACGACAATTCGCCGGACGGCACCGGCGCGATCGCCGAGGAACTCGGACGCACCTACAACGGCCGCGTCTCGGTGCTCCACCGCACGACGAACCGCGGCTTCGGACGCTCGTACATCGACGGCATGAAGCAGGCGCTCGGCGAAGACGTGGACGTCATCTGCCAGATGGACGCCGACCTGTCGCACGACCCGGCGCAACTGCCCGACCTGATCGCCGCCATCGGCGCCGCCGACATGGTGATCGGCTCGCGCTACGTACCCGGTGGCACCATCGTGAACTGGCCGTTCAAGCGCCACGTCCTGAGCCGCTTCGCCAACACCTACATCCGCACCGTCACCCGGGTCAGCGCGCACGACTGCACCTCGGGCTATCGCTGCTGGAAGAAATCGGCGCTCGCCTCGCTGCCGCTCGACGCCTTCTTCTCGGACGGCTACTCGTTCCTGGTGGAGATGCTCTTCGTCGCGCATCGGCGCGGCTGCCGCATCGCGGAAGTGCCGATCACGTTCGTCGAGCGCCGCGAGGGCGAGTCGAAGGTGTCGCGCGCCGTGCTGCTCGAATCAGCGGTGACGCCGTGGCGGCTCATCTCCAATTCCGAATCGAGCCGCAAGGCTCCGCGGCGCACGTCGTGACTACCGGCTACCGCCACTTCTACCGCGGGCGCCGGGTCATGGTGACCGGCGGCCTGGGCTTCATCGGCAGCAACCTCGCACGCCAACTGGTCGAACTCGGCGCCGACGTGCTGCTGGTCGACGCACTGCTGCCCGACTACGGCGGCAACCGCTTCAACATCGCGCCGTTCGAACAGCAGGTCCGGGTCGACACGACGGATGTCCGGAACCGCGAGGCGATGAACATGCTGGTGCAGCACCAGGACGTCATCTTCAATCTCGCCGGCCAGGTCAGCCATATCGACAGCATGCGCGACCCGTATGCCGACCTCGACATCAACTGCCTCAGCCACCTCACGCTGCTCGAGGCCTGCCGCCACCACAATCCGTCGGTGAAGGTGGTCTACGCCGGCACGCGACAGATTTACGGCCGGCCCGATTCGCTGCCAGTCAACGAGTCGCACCTGGTGCGGCCTACCGACGTGAACGGCATCAACAAGGCCGCCGGCGAGCAGTACCACCTGGTCTACAACAACGTCTTCGGCATCCGCGCCTGCTCGCTGCGACTGACCAACGTCTTCGGGCCGCGACAGCTCATCAGGCACAACCGCCAAGGCTTCATCGGCTGGTTCATCCGGCTGGCGCTCGAAGGGCGCACGATCCAGATCTACGGCGACGGCGCCCAACTCCGCGACTTCGTCCATGTCGATGATGCGGCGGACGCGTTCCTGCGGGCAGGCGCCGACGACCGCTGCAACGGTGAGGTCTACAACGTCGGCGGCACCGCACCCATCAGCCATCGCGACCTGACGTCGATGCTGCTCGACGCCGCCGGCTCTGGCCGCGTAGAGTACATCGAGTGGCCGCAGGAGAAGAAGGTGATCGACATCGGCAGCTTCTTCGCCGATTCGTCGAAGTTCAGCAGCGCCACCGGTTGGTCGCCGCGCATCGCGCTGCGGGACGGGCTGGCCGCCACCCTCGGCTTCTATCGCGAGCACTTCGCCCACTACGTCGACGCCGCCACGGCGCAGGAGCAGGCATGAGCCGTTTCCGCATTCCCTTCGGGTCGCCCGCGCCGCGCGAGGACGCCGCGGCCATCCGCGCAGCCATCGAGCGGGTCGTCAGCAGCGGCTGGTATGTGCTCGGTCCGGAAGTCACGGCGTTCGAAGCCGAGTTCGCGGCAGCCGCAGGCGCGGCGCACGCGGTCGGTGTCGGCACGGGCACGGACGCCATCGCGCTGATCCTCAAGGGTCTCGGCATCGGCCCCGGCGACGAGGTCATCACCACGCCGCTGTCGGCCGCCTACACGGCACTCGCCGTCATGATGGTCGGCGCGCGCCCGGTGTTCGCGGACATCGATCCGGCCCGTCACACGCTCGACGCGGCAGCCGTGGCCCGCGCCATCACGCCGCGCACGCGCGCGCTGCTGCCGGTGCATCTCTACGGGCAGGCGGCTGACATGGACGCGTTGATGCCGCTGGCGGCGGCGCACAACCTGTCCGTCGTGGAAGACGCCTGCCAGGCTCATCTTGCAACCGCGTCCGGACGGCCGGTCGGCACCATCGGCATCGCTGGCGCCTTCAGCTTCTATCCGACCAAGAACCTCGGCGCCCTCGGCGACGGCGGCGCCATTGTCACCAACGACGAAGCGTTCGCGGCAAAGCTGCGGCGGTTGCGCAACGGCGGCCAGACCAACCGCTACCATCATCTCGAACCGGGCATGAACTCACGGCTCGACGAGATGCAGGCGGCGATCCTCAGGGCGCGCCTGCCGTACCTGCAGGCGTGGACGCACGCGCGTCGCTCGCGTGCGGCGCAGTACCGCGCCGGACTCGCCGGTGCGGCGGTCCATGTTCCGTGTGAGTTCGACGCCGGCCACGTCTATCACCTGTTCGTCGTCCGCACCCGCAGCCGCGCGGCGCTGCAGGAGCACCTGGCGAACAGCGGCATCGAGACGCTCGTGCACTATCCCGTGCCGATTCCGCGACAACCGGCGCTCGCCAACCAGCAACCAGCAGACTGCCCGGAAGGCAATCGCGCCTGCGACGAAGTCGTGTCGCTGCCGATGCACCCCTGGCTCTCCGCGGACGACGTCCAGGACGTATGCGCCGCGGTGTGTGCATTTCACGAGGAGTAACGCATGCGAGCTCTCATTACCGGCGGTGCCGGCTTCATCGGCTCCCACCTGTCCGAAGCACTGCTCGAGGCCGGACACCAGGTCCACGTGCTCGACAACCTGTCCACAGGGTCGATCGACAACATCACGCACCTGAAAGGGCGCACCGGGTTCAGCTACGACATCGATTCGGTCGACAACGAACCGTTGCTGGCGGAACTGATCGATCACGCGGACGTGGTCTTCCACTTCGCGGCGGCGGTTGGCGTGAAGCTCATCGTCGAGCAGCCGGTCCGCACCATCGAAACCAACGTGCACGGCACCGAGGTGGTGCTGAAGCACGCAAACAAGAAGAAGAAGCTCGTGGTCGTGGCGTCCACATCGGAGGTCTACGGCAAGAGTGTCGACGTGCCGTTCCACGAAGATTCCGACCTCGTGATGGGGCCGACCACGAAGCACCGCTGGGCCTACGCCTGCAGCAAGGCGATCGACGAATTCCTGGCGCTCGCCTACTGGAAGGAGCGCAAACTGCCGGTCATCATCGTGCGGTTCTTCAACACGGTGGGCCCGCGCCAGACCGGCCAGTACGGCATGGTCATCCCGAACCTCGTGCGCCAGGCGCTGGCCGGCGAGCCGATCACCGTATTCGGCGACGGCACGCAGCGCCGCTCGTTCACGCACGTCGCTGACGTGGTGCGGGCGCTGATCGCACTGATCAACGAACCGAAGGCCATCGGTCAGGTCGTAAACATCGGCAACACCGAAGAGATTTCCATCCAGGGGCTGGCCGAGCGGATCAAGGCGGTGACGAACTCCGCCTCGCCGATCACGCTCATCCCCTACGACCAGGCGTATGAATCGGGCTTCGAAGACATGCCGCGGCGCCTGCCGGATCTGACGAAGATCCACGGGATGATCGGCTACGAGCCACGCCATACGCTCGACTCGATCCTGCACGACGTGGTCGAGTTCTTCCGCGGACAGTAGCCGTATACTGACGCCATGCGACTGCACGTCCTCGGTCTCATTGTCGCAGCCATGGCACTGGCCGGCACTTCGGCCTCGGCCCAGGTGCGCATCACGATCGCCGACGGACGGGTGACGGTGTCCGCGAAGGACGCCACCACCCGCCAGATCCTCACCGAGTGGGCCCGGGTGGGCCAGACACGCATCGTGAACCTCGATCGCCTGTCTGGCGCGCCGCTGTCGCTTGAACTGACCGACGTGCCCGAGACGCAGGCGCTCGAGACGGTGCTGCGCTCGGCCAGCGGCTACCTGGCCGCGCCGCGCGCACGCGAACTGCCCAACGCCTCTCGCTACGACCGCATCTTCCTGCTGGCCTCGAGCAGCGGCAGCACCGCCCGCCCGAGCGCGCCGGCACCACCGCCAGCGCCCGCCTTCGCGCCGCTGCCGTTCGACGATGAACCACCGGTCGACGAGGAGTCGCCGCGTCCGCCGGCCTCGCCACAGAACCAGAACCTCCCGATTCGCGGGCCGGCCTTCGCGACGTTCCCACAGCCGCAACCGCAGGCACCACCGCCGCCCCAACGCGAGATCACGTTCGCCGCCCCGCCGCTCGGAGCACCGGCGGGCGTCTCGACGCCAGGGATGGTCGTGCCCGCGCCGCAGCCGGCCACCCCGCCCAACACCGTTCGCTGAACGCGCCGCCGCGTTTCGCAGGAGTTCAACACACCCATGTCACTCGTCGACGAGATCAGCGCCGCCATCACCGACGCCATGCGCCAGAAGCACGCCGCACGCCTCAGCGCGCTGCGGATGCTCAAGGCCGCCTTCATGAACAAGAGCATCGAGAAGGGGCACGACCTCGACGACGGCGAGGCGCAACAGGTGGTCGGTGCACTGGTGAAGCAACGGCGCGACTCGATCGATCAGTTCCAGAAGGGGGGCCGCCAGGACCTCGCGGACAAGGAACTGGCCGAGGTCACCATCCTCGAGTCGTACCTGCCGCCCGCCGCCGACCCGGCCCTGATCGAGCAGGCGGTCGTCGACGCCATTGCGGAAACCGGGGCCACCGCCGCGAAGGACATGGGCAAGGTGATGAAGGCCGCGATGGCGAAGCTCGCCGGCCAGACCATCGACGGCAAGGTCGTCAACGAGCTCGTCCGGAAGAAGCTGGCTGGCGCCTAGCGCATGGCACAGGTTCCGGCCGCGGACACGCCGCTCGACACCGGCACCTCCGACCCACTCGCCAGGGCGGCCGGCATCGCCGGCGCCGCCACCTTCACCAGCCGCATCCTTGGGCTCGTACGCGAGCAGGTGCTCGCCGCGCTCTTCGGCGCGGGCGACCAGATGGATGCGTTCCTGGTCGCCTTCCGCATTCCCAACCTGCTGCGGGACCTGTTCGCCGAAGGCGCCATGAGCGCGGCGTTCGTCCCGACCTTCACCGCGCACCTCACCACGCATGGCAAGGCCGACGCGTGGCGGCTCGGCAACAACGTGCTGAACGCGCTCCTGCTGATCACCGGCGCGCTCGCGCTGCTGGGGACGCTCTTCGCGACGCCGCTCGTCACGCTCTACGCTGAGAACTTTGCGGCGGTGCCAGGCAAGCTCGAGCTTACGGTCACGCTGGCGCGCGTCATGTTCCCGTTCATCACGCTCGTCGCGGTCGCGGCGGCGGCCATGGGCATGCTGAACTCGCTCCGGCACTATTTCGTGCCGGCGATCTCACCGGCCACCTTCAACGTGGTGGCGATCGTGTTCGCAGTGGCGCTGACACCCGTGATGCCGATGCTCGGACTGCCGCGCATCATGTCGATGGCGGTAGCGGCGCTGGTCGGCGGGTTGGCGCAGGTACTGGTGCAGTGGCCGACGCTGCGCCGTGAGGGGTTCCGCTATCGACCGGTGCTCGATTTGCGCGACCGCGGGTTGCGCCAGGTGCTGACGCTGATGGGGCCAGGTACCGTCGGCCTCGCCGCCACCCAGGTAAACCTGCTCGTCAGCACGCTGCTCGCCACCAGCCAGGGCACCGGCGCGGTGTCGTGGCTGCAATATGCGTTTCGCGTGATGTACCTGCCGCTTGGCCTCTTCGGGGTCTCGATCGCGACGGCGGTGCTGCCGGCGGCCGCCCGTCACGCAGCGCGGGACGACCGCGACGCCGTGCGACGCACCGTCTCGCAGGGGCTGGCGCTGATGCTGGTGGTGAACATCCCGGCCACCTGCGGCCTCATCGCCCTCGCCCCCGAGATCATCCGCCTGCTGCTCGAACGTGGGCACTTCACCGCCGCCGACACCTTCGCCACCGCCGCGGCGTTGCGCCTGTATGCCGTCGGGCTCGTCGGCTACTCGACGACACGCATTGCGTCGCCGGTGTTCTATGCGCTCGGTCGCAGCCGGGTGCCGGTGACGCTGAGCATGATCTCGATGCTCACCAACCTGGGACTGAGCCTCGCGCTCGTGCGTGTGATGGGGTTCGGCGGTCTCGCCCTCGCCACGTCGCTGGCGGCGCTCGTCAACGCGACGCTCTGCGTTGTACTACTGCGCCGCCATCTCGACGGGCTGGCCGGCCGCTCGCTGGCGCTCACGTTCCTGAAGACCGGAATCGCGGCGGCCGCGATGACGATGGCCGTGGTGGGCGTGAACCGTTCACTGTCCGGCGGGGCGGGCGATACGGGCACCGTCGTGCAGACGCTCCACCTCGTGGCGGCGATCGGCGCCGGCCTGCTCGTCCTTGGGCTCACCGCGCGGATGCTGCGGATCGACGAGTTCACGTCGCTCTCGACAGCAGCGCGCAAGTGGGTACAGAAGCTGCTCGACCGCTGACCGACTGCCATGACCCGACGTGTTACGATCGAAGGACGCGCCCATGCGCCGACCACATTCCCGCTACGGATCGTCGATGTCGTTCGGCCCAGGGCCGCTGTCCGCAGCGCTCAAGGGGCTGATCGGCACCACTGTCGGCATCTTCCTGCTGCAGGTGGTCGCCGAGTGGACCGGCTGGAATCTGACGTGGACCTTCAGCCTGCGTCCGGTCGAGGTCCTCGAGCACTTCCAACTGTGGCGCGTTGCCACCTACATGTTCCTGCACGATCCGAGGAACCTGTTCCACCTGCTCTTCAATATGCTCGCGCTCTGGATGTTCGGCAGCGAACTCGAGCGGATCTGGGGCACGCGCTACTTCCTCACGTTCTACTTCGTCACCGGGATCGGCGCCGGTGTGCTCACCGCGCTTTTCTCACTGCTGCCGTTCGACTTCGCCGCCCACGTCTACGGTTCGTACATCTACGGCGCATCGGGCGCCATCTTCGGGTTGCTGCTCGCGTATGCGATGTACTTCCCGGAACGCGAGATGTACCTGTGGATGCTGTTCCCGGTGAAGACGAAGTACGCCGTGATGATCTTCGGCGCCATCGAACTGTTCCTCACCATCACCGGCAGCAGCGGCGTCGCGAACGCCACGCACCTCAGCGGCTTCGTCGTGGCGTATCTCTTCCTCAAGGGCGGGCGTATGCGGTTGCACCCGTGGTCCGAGGTGAAATACCGGTATCTGAAGTGGAAGATCAACCGGGCACGCGCCCGGTTCGACGTCTACCAGGGCGGCCGCGCGCAGGACTGGGACCGCAAGGTCCACTGACGACCGTCGCGGCTCACGCCACACCGCAGCGGACAGCCGTCAACGCCGGAAGCTGAGGGGCAACCGCACACCGCCGAACGCCAGGCCAAGCGTCGCGCCCAGCACCGGCAAGCCGTAGCCGTTGGTGAGGATGGCGTACGTGAACAGCGCGCCGCTGGCCACATGGATGTTCAGCACCATCATGAACGCCAGAAAGGCCGCGAGCGACGTCCAGACCCCGGCAATCAGCGCCAGTCCGGCTGCGATCTCCCCCAACGGAACGAGACGCGCGAAGACCGCCGTGCCGGGAATGGCCACATGCTCGAGGTACCAGTGCGACGGCGAACCCGCGGCGGCCTCAGCGAGCCAGTGGCTGAAGCGTCCGGCGAGGATGGAGGCATCCATCAACCACCGGTACTTGTTCAGACCTTCGAAGAGAAAGAAGACGCCGAGGGCGATGCGGATGATGGTGAGTCCGGTCGCCTGCCTGTCGATTGCCATGGTTGTCACCTGCTGAAGCCGCGCTGACGGCAGCCCCCGACGCCTGGCCATTCAGCGCGGCAGCTCGTCGTCGGCGCCGGCGAGCCATTCCTCACGGATCGGGCTGAAGACGTCGAGTTCGAAAGTGTCTTCGAGTGCCTCGGCCTGATGCGCGACCCCGGACGGGATGCGCAGCACTTCGCCTTCGCGCACGGTGATTTCCTCCCCGGCCACGACGAACCGAAGAGCCCCCTGGAGCACGTAGGTCATCTGCTCGCTCCGATGGGCGTGCATCGGCACGAGACAGCCGCGCTTGGCGTAGACCTGGACCAGCATCTCGCGCTCGCCGGTCACGATCTTCCGGGACAGCATCTCGGTGACCTTGTCGAGCGCAATCTCATCCCACCGGTGCAATCGCACGCCAGTCTGTCCCATGCACGCTTGAGGATATCCCAACATCGCGGGGTGCTATATACTTCGAAATCGATGAAGAGCGCCGTCGCGAGCGGTGATCGTCAGGCAGCGAAGGTTGCAGAGGCCGCATTCAATGGGCTCTCCCGCGACCAGGTCCTCGACGCCTATCGCACCATCGTCCTGTCGCGAAAAATCGACGACAAGGAAATCCAGCTCAAGAACCAGAGCCACGCGTTCTTCCAGATCAGCGGCGCCGGCCACGAGGCCATTCTCGTCGCTGTCGGCATGACGCTGCGCGCAGGCTACGACTGGTTCCACCCCTATTACCGCGATCGGGCCCTCTGCCTGCAGCTCGGCGTCACGGCGCTCGACATGTTGCTGGCGTCGGTCGGCGCGGATGCCGACCCGAGCAACGCCGGTCGCCAGATGCCCTCGCACTGGGGCAACAAGTCGCTGAACATCGTCGCCGGTTCCAGCTGCACGGCCACGCAGGTGCTGCACGCCGTCGGCATGGCCGAAGCGGGCACGCTCTACAGCCGGATCGAGCAGATCGCGAACCGCGAGACGCTCTTCCACGCGGACGAAATCGTCTACACCTCGCTCGGCGAAGGGTCGACCAGCGAAGGCGAATTCTGGGAAGCCGTCAGCGTGTCGTGCACGCGCCACATTCCGGTCCTGTTCCTCGTCGAAGACAACGGCTACGCCATCTCGACGCCGGTCGAAGTTGAGATGCCTGGCGGCGACATCTCGAAGCTGCTGCGCTCGTTCCCTGGCCTGCACATCGAAACGGCCGACGGCACCGACCTGTTCGACAGCCTGCGCGCCGTGCGCGCGGCCGCAGACTACGTGCGTGCCCGCAAGGGGCCCGCGCTGGTGCACGCGCACGTCATCCGCCCGTACTCGCACTCGCTGTCCGACGACGAAAAGCTGTACAAGACGGCGGCGGAACGCGAGGCGGAAGCGAAGCGCGACCCGATCGGCCGTCTGGCCACCTTCATCACCACGAACGGCCTGGCGACTGCCGCCGACCTGGCCACCCTCGAAGCCGAGCTCGACCGCGAGGTGTCGCTCGCCGCCGAGCAGGCGGTGGCGGCGCCGAAACCGTCGAAGAACACCGTCACCCACTTCGTCTACTCGCCGACCGTCGATCCGACGTCGGCGGCGTTCGACACGCCTGCCACTCCGCACGGCAAGCCCGAGACGATGGTGGACGCGATCAACGAGACGCTGAAGGACGAGATGGCGCGCAACCCGCGCATCATCATGTTCGGCGAGGACATCGCGGACGCGAGCCGCGCCGAGGCCCTGAAGGAAGTGAAGGGCAAAGGCGGCGTGTTCAAGGTCACGCATGGCCTGCAGCGCATCTACGGCAGCGACCGCGTGTTCAACGCGCCGATTGCCGAAGCCGGCATCGTCGGCCGCGCCATCGGCATGGCAATGCGGGGACTCAAGCCGGTGGTCGAAATTCAGTTCTTCGACTACATCTGGCCCGCGATGATGCAGATTCGCGACGAGATGTCGATGCTGCGCTACCGCTCGGGCAATCACTGGACGTGCCCGGTCGTGATGCGCGTGCCGATCGGCGGCTACCTGCGCGGCGGTGGCCCGTACCACAGCCAGTCGGGCGAGAGTATCTTCGCCCATTGCCCCGGCCTGCGCGTCGTCTACCCGTCCAATGCGGTGGATGCGGCCGGCTTGCTCCGCACGGCCATCCGCTGCGACGACCCGGTGCTCTACCTCGAGCACAAGCACCTGTACCGCCAGACCTACAACAAGGGCGAGTACCCTGGTGCGGACTTCATGATCCCGTTCGGCAAGGGCGCCATTCGCCGCGAAGGCTCCGACGTGGTCGTGCTGACGTGGGGCGCGCTCGTGCAGCGCTCGCTCCTCGCGGCACAGCAGGCGGCGGAACGCGACGGCATCGAGGCGGCCGTGTTCGACCTGCGCAGCATCATGCCGTTCGACTGGGAGGCGATCTCGGCGCTGGTCAAGCAGACTAACCGCGTCGTCATCGCGCACGAGGACACGCTCACCTGCGGCTTCGGCGCGGAACTCGCCGCGCGCATCGCGGACGAACTGTTCCCCTATCTCGACGCGCCGATCCGGCGCGTGGCGGCGCTCGACACGCCGGTGGCCTACTCACCGGACCTCGAAGAAGCGATCCTGCCGCAGACCTCGGACGTCCTCGCCGCCATTCGCGCCGTCGCGACGTTTTAAAGCGGTTCTCCCTCGCGACCGCCTGGCGCACGAGATGTGGGCCATCGATTCCCACGTCGACGGCCCGTTCCGGATCATCGCGATCGGCGGCGAACCAGGCCGCATCATCGACCCGCCGTCGTTCGCCGTGGCGCCTGCCGGCACCTTCGTCGTGGCCGACGCACCGTGCTGAGCGGCGCCGGCGCTGTCTCGCCGACCACGATGTGCTTCGGGCCGAGCGGCCAACTGCTCATCACGCCGGGGCTGCACGAATACGACGTCGGCTGAAGCTGAGCCGCAAGACCGGGGTGTGGCTTGACACCCCTTTCACCACTGAATGAACATTCATTCAGCGTCATGCCAGCCACCCCTGCCGCGCGCCGGCGCGCCGCGCAACCGGCTCCGTCACCCGTCGCCAAGCGCGACGCGATCCTGCGTGCGGCCATCGACGTCTTCGCCGAACGCGGCTACTTCACTGCGCAGGTGGCCGACGTGGCACGCGCCGCTGGCGTGGCGGCCGGTACGGTCTACCTCTACTTCCGCAGCAAGGACGACCTGCTCATCTCCATTTTCGAACGCACCGTGCAGGAACAGCTTGGCAACGGGCGCGAGGAGGTGGCGGCCATCGAGGACCCGGCTGAGCGCCTTCGCCGCTTCGCGCAGCTGCATCTGGCCATGCTCGGCCGCGACCGCAACCTCGCCATCGTCTTTCAGGTGGAACTGCGGCAATCGGTGAAGTTCATGGAGCGGTTTTCGGCGACGCTCCTGCGCGAGTACCTCGGGCAGATTCGTGCCACGATCGAAGATGGCCAGAAGAGCGGCGTCTTTCGCAAGAACCTCAATGCCACCACCGTGGCGAAGATGTTCTTCGGCGCGCTCGACGAGATGGCCACCAACTGGATCCTGAGCCGGCGGCGCTACAACCTCGAACTGGACGCCGACGCAGTCGTAGACATCTTTCTCGACGGGACACGCCCACGATGACGCAGCCATCCTCCATCCGTTCAGCCGCCGTGCTCGGTGCCGGCACCATGGGTTCGCAGATTGCGGCGCACCTGGCGAACGCCGGCATTCCCGTGCTGCTGCTCGACGTCACCCCAGAGGCGGCGCGCGAGGGCCTCAAGAAGGCGGCGGCGTTGAAGCCCGACCCGTTCTTTACGAAGCAGGCGATCGCCCGCATCTCCACCGGCGGCTTCTTCACCGACCTGGCCAAGGTGTCCAGCGCTGACTGGATCATCGAGGCGGTCGTCGAGACGCTCGACGTGAAGCAGATGCTGTTCACGCAGATCGAGCCGCTGCGCGCGCCGCATGCGATCGTGTCGTCGAACACCAGCGGTATTCCGATCGCCGCGCTCGCCGACGGGCGCAGCGCCGAATTCCGCGCCCACCTCGTCGGCACCCACTTCTTCAACCCGCCGCGCTACCTGCGGCTGGTGGAAGTGATTCCGACGCCCGATACCGACCCGGCTGTCGTGGAACGCATCACCCGCTTCTGCGACCTCGCCCTCGGTAAGGGGGTGGTGCCGGCGAAGGACAGCCCGAACTTCATCGCTAATCACATCGGCCTGTACGGCGTCGTGCACCTGATACGTGCGCTCGAATCGGGCCGATACACGATCGAGGAGATCGACGCCATCACCGGACCGGCGCTCGGGCGCCCGAAGAGCGCCACGTTCCGGACGATGGACATCGCGGGACTCGACGTCCTCGACCACGTGCTGCGCAACCTGCAGGAACGGATGCCCGAGGACACGCAGCGCTCCGGCTTCACGCTGCCGCAGATCGTCGCCGACCTCGTGCACCGCGGCTGGACGGGCGGGAAGGCCGGTCAGGGTTTCTACAAGCGTGAAGGCGCCGACATCCTCACTCTTGATCCCGCGACGATGACCTACCGGCCGAAGCAGCCGGCGCGCCTCGCCTCGCTCGATGCGGTCAAGGGTGTCGACGACGTGGCCGAGCGCGTGCGGACGCTCTTCAACAGCCCGGACAAGGCGGGCACGCTGCTGCGCGACACGCTGGCGCCCCTGCTCGTCTACACCGCGACGGTGGCGCCGTCCATTGCCAACTCGATCGACGATGTCGACCGCGCCATGCGGTGGGGCTTCGGCTGGGACCTTGGTCCGTTCGAGCTGTGGGACGCCCTCGGACTCCAGGCCGTGCTCGACGTGGCGAAGCCGGCCACGGTGCCGCCGCTGGTCGCCGCGCAACTCGCTGCCGGCCGCACCCGCTTCCGTGATGGTCTGGTTGCGCCCGCGGCACCAGGGCTGCAATTGCTGCGCTCGGCGAAGGAGCGCACTGCGGTCCTGAAGAAGAATCCCGGCGGCAGCCTCGTCGACCTCGGCGACGGCGTGCTCTGCGTCGAGCTGCACTCGAAGATGAACGCCATCGGCGCCGACACGATGCAGATCGTGCAGGCGGGGCTCACCGAGGCCGCGGCGAACTTCGAGGCGCTCGTCATCGGCACCGACGCGGTCAACTTCTCCGCCGGCGCCAACCTGATGCTCGTGCTCGTCGAGGCGCAGGACGGTAACTGGGACGAGATCGACCTGATGGTCCGCATGTTCCAGAAGGCGACGCTGTCGCTGCGCTACTCGCCGGTGCCGGTGGTGCTGGCGCCGTGCGGCCTGGCGCTCGGCGGCGGCTGCGAGTTCGTGCTGCACGGCGACCGCGTGCAGGTGGCGGCGGAAACCTACATCGGCCTCGTGGAAGTGGGCGTTGGCCTTATCCCCGCTGGCGGCGGCACAAAGGAAATGACGCAGCGTGCCGCGCGCCAGGCCGCCAGCGCGAAGGCCGACCTGCAGCCGTTCGTCCAGGCTGCCTTCGAGACCATGGCGCTCGCGAAGGTGTCGACCAGCGGTGCGAACGCACGGCAGCTGGGCTACCTGCACGACCACGATCCGATCTCGATGAACCGCGAACGGCTCCTTGCCGATGCGAAGGCGACGGCGCTCGATCGCGTGCGCGAAGGCTATCGCCCGCCGGTGCCGGAACCGATTCCTGTCGGCGGCGAAAGTCTCGAGTCGGCCCTGAAGCTGGGCGTGCACCTTGCCTGGCGCGCGGGCCGCGCCACTGATCACGACGCGGTCATCGGCCGCGCCCTTGCGCACATCGTGGCTGGCGGGTCGCTGCCGCACGCGACGCAGGTGAGCGAGCAGTACCTGCTCGATCTCGAGCGCGAAGCGTTCCTGAAGCTGTGCGGCGAGCGCAAGACGCTGGATCGGATCCAGCACACGCTCAAGACCGGCCAGCCGCTCAGAAACTAGTGGTCGTTGGTCGTTGGTCATTAGTCGTTGGTCGAGAGCAGGACGTAGCTGCGGACCTTCAGGTCCGCGACAAAGAGTGATGACGAAGCCGTTCACCATCGTGGAACAAGGCGCGGGGGCACCGCTCGTGCTCATTCCTGGCGTCCAGGGACGCTGGGAGTACTCGCGTGCGCTCGTGTCGGCACTCGCTCGCGTCTACCGGGTCATCACGTTCTCCCTCTGCGATGAGCGCAGCGTTCGCGCCGGGCAGCAACCAATCGACGCGTTCGCCGATCAGGTGGAGTCGGCGCTCGATCGGCTGGGTCTCGATCGAGCCGCCATCGTCGGCGTGTCGTTCGGCGGCCTCGTCGCGCTGCGCTTTGCGGCGACACGCCCGCATCGCACTGCGGCGCTGACGATGATCTCGGCACCGGGACCGCGCTGGCATCTGCGTCCGCGCCACGACATCTACGCGCGCCTGCCGTGGCTGTTCGGGCCACTGTTTCTCATCGAGTCGCCGTTCCGGTTGCGCAAGGAAATCCAGGCGGCGCTGCCGGGTTGGCGTGCACGACTGGCCTACCTGCGCGAACAGGCCGGCATCATCACGTCGGCGCGCGTGTCGCTGTCGCGGATGGCGGCGCGCGCCAGAATCATCGGGTCGTACGACCGCGTGGCCGATACGACGCTCGTCACAGCACCAACCCTCATCGTCCAGGGGGACGATGCGCTCGACCACGTGACCGGCGCTGGCGGCACGGCGGACTATGCGCGGCTCATCGCCCATGCGCGGCATGCGCGGATGGACCGCACCGGGCACCTCGGCTCCGTCACGAGACCGGACGAGTGCGCGGCCCTCATTCATCAGTTTCTCGTCGATGCGAAGAAGGACAGTCGTGACAGCAGTGCTGCGTGAGTTCCAGGGACCTGCGGGTCGTCTCGAAGCGATTCTCGATCTGCCCGTGCCGAAGGGTGTGACCAGCGACGGGCTCGCCGCCACGGGCGCCGACGGCGGCATCCGCGCCGCAGTCGTACTTGGCCACCCCCACCCGCAGTTCGGCGGGACGATGCACACCAAGGGCATCTATCACACGGCCAAAGGGCTGACGCGGATCGGCTGCGCGGTGCTTCGCTTCAACTTCCGCGGCGTCGGCAAGAGCGAGGGCACGTGGGATGAAGGGCGTGGCGAACGCGACGACTTCACGGCCGGACTCGACGTGATGGCCGCGCGCTTCCCCGGCGTACCGTTGTGGGCTGGCGGCATGTCGTTCGGCTCGTGGGTCGGCATGAACGTCGGTGTCGTCGACCCGCGAGTGTCGGCGCTCATCGGCATCGCAGCTCCCGTGAGTAAGTGGGACTTCGCCGACGTGGAGAAGAGCCCGAAGCCGAAGTTCTTCGTGCACGGCGAGATGGACGAGATCAGCGGCTTCCGCGAGATTAACGCCTTCTACGCACGCGCCGCTGATCCGAAGGAGCTGGTCATCATCGACTCGTCCGATCACCTGTTCAACGGAGTTGTGGCTGAAGTGGCCGACGCGGTCGAATCGCTGCTCGGCGACTGGAACGGATGAACCATGCATGACGCTGTGATTGTCTCCGCCGTCCGCACGGCCGCCGGCAAGGCGCCCACTGGCACCCTCCGCGGCACCAGGCCCGATGAGCTGGCCGCTGCTGTCATCACCGAGGCATTGCGCCTGGCGGTGGGCATCGACGCGGCGGAGATCGAGGACGTCATTCTCGGCTGCGCGATGCCGGAGGGCGAGCAGGGAATGAACGTCGCGCGCATCGCGAGCTTGCGCGCCGGCGTCCCGGTGAGCGCCTCGGCCGTGACGGTCAATCGCTTCTGCGCCTCGGGCCTGCAGGCGATCGCCTACGCCGCCGAGCGCATCATGACCGGCGGGTCGTCGGTCATCGTCGCCGGCGGCACCGAGTCGATGAGCATGATTCCGATGGGCGGCTTGAAGGTGTCGCCGAATCCGGCACTGATGAACAGCTACCCTGACGTGTATCTCAGCACCGGGCTGGTGGCCGAGAACCACGTGAAGGACTACGGCATCTCGCGCGACGACCAGGATGCCTTCGCGCTGCGCAGCCACCAGCGTGCACTGGACGCCATCGATGCGGGCCGGTTCACCGAGGAGATCGTGCCGATCACGGCGCGCCTGTTCGACCCCGCCAGCGGCAAGACCATCGAGAGCCTCTTCAGCGTCGACGAAGGCCCACGGCGCGACACCTCGGCCGCCGCGCTCGCGAAGCTGCGACCCGCATTTCACGTTGCCGGCAGCGTCACCGCCGGCAATTCCTCGCAGATGAGCGACGGCGCGGCGGCGGTGGTGGTCACCAGCGCGGAACTGGCAAAGGCGCGCGGGCTCACGCCGCTGGCGCGCTTCGTGGCCTACGCCACGGCAGGCGTCGAACCCGAGAAGTTCGGCATCGGCCCGGTGCCGGCGGTGCGGAAGGTGCTGAAGCTGGCCGGGCTGACGCTCGATCAGATGGACGTCGTCGAGTTGAACGAGGCGTTCGCGGCGCAGGCGCTGGCCTGCCTGCGCGAGCTGTCGATCGACCCCGAGAAGCTGAATGTGAACGGCGGCGCCATCGCGCTCGGGCATCCACTCGGGTGCACCGGCGCGAAGCTGACGGCGACAGCGCTGCATGAACTGCGGCGACGCAACGGACGCTATGCAATGGTGACCATGTGCGTCGGCGGCGGCATGGGCGCGGCCGGTATTTTCGAACGGATGTAACCATGAGCAGCAACACCGAATCGATTCTGCGCGGCGGCGAGTTCCTGCTGCGGGCGACGGCACCCGCCGACATCTTTACGCCCGAGCAGCGGACCGACGAACATCGGATGATCGGCGACACCGTGCGCGACTTCGTCACCAACGAGGTGCTGCCGGTGCTCGACCGGCTCGAGTCGAAGGACTGGGCGCTGTCGCGAGAACTGGTGAAGCGCGGCGCCGCGCTCGGCATCATGGGCGCCGACGTGGCGGAAGAGTACGGCGGGCTGGCACTCGACAAGGTGTCGTCGGTGGTCATCAGCGAGCAGATCTCGAAGTCCGCGTCGTTTGCGGCCACCTTCGGGGCGCACGCCAACCTGGTCATCCTGCCGCTGTCGCTGTTCGGCACGGACGCGCAGAAGCGCCAGTACCTGCCTCGACTGCTGAGCGGCGAGCTGATTGGCGGCTACTGCCTGACCGAGCCAGGCTCGGGGTCGGACGCGCTCGGCGCGAAGACGCGCGCCACGAAGCAGGCGGACGGCAGTTACCTGTTGAGCGGCGAGAAGATGTGGATTACGAACGGCGGCTTCGCCGACGTGTTCATCGTCTTTGCGAAGGTGGACGGCGAGCAGTTCACCGCCTTCATCGTCGAGCGCGCGTTCGGCGGGCTGACCAGCGGCAACGAGGAGCACAAAATGGGGCTCCACGGCTCGTCGACCACGCCGATCCTGCTGCAGGACGTTCGCGTCCCACCAGAGAACGTGCTCGGCGAGGTCGGCAAGGGGCACAAGGTGGCGTTCAACGTGCTGAACTTCGCCCGCTACAAACTGGGTGCAATGTGCAGCGGCGGCGCACAGGGCGCCATCGGCGAATCGGCGAAGTATGCGGCACAGCGCAAGCAGTTCGGCCAGCCGATCGCCTCGTTCGGCGCCATCAAGCACAAGCTCGGCGAGATGGTCGTGCGCGCCTTCGCAGTGGAGAGCCTCATCTACCGCACGGCGGGGATGATCGACACGCGTGTGTCGGCGACACCGCACGAAGCGGCAGACCAGTCGGTGGTGCTGCAGGCCGTGGAGGAGTACGCCGTCGAGGCGTCGATCGCCAAGGTGGCCGGTAGCGAGATGATGAATTTCGTCCTCGACGAGAACATCCAGGTGCACGGCGGCAATGGCTACGTGCGCGATTACCCGGCTGAGCGCGAGTTCCGCGACTCGCGCGTGAACCGCATCTTCGAAGGCACCAACGAAATCAATCGGCTGCTCATCCCGGGCATGCTGGTGCGCCGCGCGGTGAAGGGCGACATCGGCCTCATTGCGGCAGCGAAGGCGCTACAGGACGAACTGCTCGGGCCAGCCGCCCTGCCGTCGGGCGATGACGCACCGCTGGCGGACGAACGCCGCGCGGTGGAGTCGTTCAAAAAGGCGTCGCTCATGGTGCTCGGCCTGGCGATGCAGACCTACCGCGAGAAGCTCGGGGAACAGCAGGAGGTGCTGCTGCACCTGGCCGACATGATCATCGACACCTACGCGGCCGAGAGCGCGCTGCTCCGGGCTTCCGCCGCCGCCGCGGCCGCGCGCAGCGGGGCGTCGCTGCAGGCCGATGCCACGCGGGTATTCGTGAACGATGCGGCGATGCGCATCGAGGCGTCGGCGAAGCAGGCCCTCGCGGCGATGCTCGACGGCGACACCCTGCGGACGATGGTGGCAGCGCTGAAGCGACTGTTCCGGCAGATGCCGATCAACACCGCGGCGCTGCGGCGCACACTGGCCGACGCGGCCGTGGCTCGCGGCGCGTACCCCTTCTGAGCGAGATGCAGACACAGCGAACACCACGACACCTGTGGATCGTCGGCGGCCTCGCCCTGCTCTGGAACGCGATGGGCGCCTTCGACTATTCGATGACCCAGTCGAGGAACGCCACGTACATGGCGAGCTTCACACCCGAGCAGCTCGCCTTCTTCTACGGCATGCCGGCGATCATCAACTCTGCCTGGGCGGTCGGCGTCTGGGGCGGGGTGGCCGGCACGCTGCTGCTGTTGCTGCGCCGGCGCCTGGCGGTGTGGGTGTTCCTGGCGTCGGTGCTCGGCGTCATCACCACCACGTTCCACAACTACGTGCTGTCGAACGGCATGACGGTAGCGGGCGACCCGTTCTCGCTCATCTTCACCGCCGTCATCTTCATCGTCGCGCTCGGCCTGTTCCTGTACGCCAGCACCCTGCACGCACGCGGCGTGCTGTCGTGACCAGCGAGGTTGGGGGTCGGAGTCCATCGCCTATCGCCTATCGCCCACCGCCCGGATAGAATATCGGCGATGTCGCGCACTCGATTTCGCCTGCCGCTGCCTGCGGCGCTCCTCGCGGTTGTCGCGGTGCTGCTCACCGCCTCAGCCTGCAGCAACACGCCGCACGAGGAAGACCCGCAGGACTACGTCCGCAAGATGACCACTGGACGCGCGGCGAAGGACGCCGACTTCCAGGCGGGCACCGACGTCATCCCGAGCGCGGAGCTGAAGGCGCGGTTCCTGCCGCTGGCGTACTTTCCGGTCGACCCGAACTACAACGTACTCGCCGGCCTGAAGCCGGCCACCGAAGACATCCAGTTGATGATGCCCACGTCCACCGGCCAGCGCCGCAAGATGCGCCAGGTCGGACGGATGGAGTTCACGCTGAAGGGTCAGCAGATGTCGCTGCTCACCTTCAACGAGGTCGGCGCCCCGGACAACACCCATGTGACGCTGATGTTCAGCGACATGACCAGCGGCACCGAAACCTACGCCGCCGGGCGCTACATCGACCTTGCGATGACGGCGAGCGGCATCTACGCGCTCGACTTCAACCTTGCCTATCACCCCTACTGCTACTACAACCCGGCGTACGAGTGCCCGTATCCACCGGCCGAGAACCGGCTGAAGGTGCCGATTCACGCCGGCGAGCGGATGAAGAAGTCCGGCGAAGCGCAGCCCCAATGATTCGAGCCGTCATATTCGACTTCGACGGAGTGATCGCCAACAGCGAACCGCTCCACTTCCGTGCCTACCGCGACGTTCTGGTGGACAAGGGGATCGCACTCACCGAATCGTCCTACTACGAGCGCTATCTCGGCTACGACGATATCGGCGCGTTCACGGCGATCGCCGCCGACACCGGCACCGCGTTCACCGACGCCGACATTGCCGCGCTCGTCGCGCGCAAGGCCGTGCGCCTCGAGACACTCGAGCAGAGCGGCTCGGTGCTCTTCCCCGGCGCCCGCGACGCCATCATGCGCATGGCAGACGCGTTCCCGATTGCCGTGGCGTCTGGCGCGTTGAAGGCCGAGATCCTGCGCGTCCTCGACCACGAAGGGCTGCGCGGCCACTTCCAGTTCGTCGTGTCGGCCGAAGACACGCCGGCCAGCAAGCCCGACCCGGCACCGTATCTGCTCGCCGCAGAGAAACTGCGGTCGACGGTCGCCGACCTGCACGCGCACGAGTGCGTGGCGATCGAGGACTCGAAGTGGGGTCTCGTGTCGGCGCGTGCCGCCGGCATGCGCACCGTCGGTATCACGCAGACCTATCCGGCCTCCGAACTGGTGGACGTATCGGACACGGTCATCACGCACCTCGACCAGTTCACGCTCGCCCTGCTCCACGCACTCGCCGGCTGATCACGAACACCCACCACTCGTCACACACGGCTGTTGGGATGTCCGACGAACGGCTGGGACGAGTGAGAGGCGCTGCCTTTCATACTCGCCGCATGTTCGACGTTTCTCCACGGAGGATGTCCCCCAGGGGCCTGATGCAAGCGGCGCTCATGCTGCTCGTCACCCTTTATCTATGCGGCGGGAAGGCCCGCGCCCAGAGCATCACCGGCACCATCCGCGGCCATGTCCACCCAGCCCATGGGCTGGCGCCGACGCAGGACCTGCCGTTGCGCAGCCAGCCGGACATCCCGAGCGTCAACCGTCAGTTCGGGAGCCGAGCAGCGCTGCGCGCCGACGACGTGTTCCGCAACGACCGCGACGGCTACTCGCAGCGGACCGACGTCGGTGGCACCGACAGGCGGTCGAGAACATGGGGCACCGTGAACGGCGCGAATCACGTGAACACCGCCCCGACCGTTCCGGCACTCCTGCCCTTGGCCCCCGATGGGCTATGCTACCGACGTGCTGAGCCCTGCCCTGGTGCGCGATTTCACGGCGCTCGCCCATAGCCACGACCCCGACCTTGCGGTGGCGGCCCTGATGATGTCGCGGGTGGCCTATCCCGCCCTCGACACGGAGGTCTACGTCGCCCAACTCGACGCGCTCGGCCGCGAGGCGCGGCGGCGCGTGTCCGACGCCACCGCCGCTGGCACGACGCTCGAGATTCCGCCGCATGTCGATCCGGCGGTGTTCGCGCGGATCGCCGCCTTGAACACGTATCTGTTCGAGGACGAGCGCTTCACCGGCAACGACGAGCAGTACGAAGACCCCCGCAACAGCTTCCTCAACGAGGTACTGGACCGGCGCACGGGCATCCCGATCACGCTCGCCCTGGTCTACATGGAAGTGGCGCGGCGGGCCGGCATCGACGCGGAAGGGGTGAACTTCCCGGGGCACTTCCTGGTCCGCGTGCGCGGCGTGCACGGCACGCAGTACTCGCGCGACCTCATCATCGATGCGCACCACGGCGGCGCCCTGCTCTCCGAGAGCATGTGCCGCGACCTGCTGACGCGGCAGACCGGCGACGAGCAGCTGTGGGATGCCCATGCGCTGGCCCACGCCACGAAGCGGCAGATCATCACGCGCATGCTGCTGAACCTGAAGCGTGCCTACGTGCGGCTCTACTCGTTCCAGCAGGCGCGCGACATCACCGAGCTGCTGCTGGCCGTCGACCCGGCCGCCGTCACCGAACTGCGCGACCGCGGCCTGCTCGCCTATCACCTGAACGACCTGCCGTCGGCGCTGCGCGACCTGCAGACCTATCTGGAGCTCTCGAAGGGGATCGAACTCGACGAGGACGAGCGTGATGAACACGCGCGCATCTGGGAACATGTGAAGACGCTCAGGCGGCGCGTCGCCTCGCTCAACTGAGCGCACCTCGCCGAGGAGTCCAGCCCCGTCCGGCGAAGCATCGCGAAGGCGGAAGGTCGGCAGCTACGGACGGCTATCTCGGCGCGAGGGGCAGCGCCCGCTGAGCGGGCAGACGGAACAATGCGGGTCGTCGGCGCAGGTCTGCACCGCGTGGTGTCGCAGGTAGAGCGCGGCGCGCCGGTAGGCAGACTCTTCCCTCGGCAGTCCCGCCTCGATCATCCGCCGGATCGGACGCAGCCTCGGCGCCTGCAACCGCTCCCACCCGCCCGCGCTCGCCAGTCGCGACACCAGCCGCGCCACATCGCGGTCGACCGGCATGACGCAGTGCTGCCCGCCGAACAGCAGCATCCGGTGGACGCCGCCTTCGCCGAGGCGCGGCACCCTGGCCAGCAGCCGTCGCGCACGTGGTAGTGCGCCACGCACGATCGCGCTGAACGCCGGTTGTCGCCGGAACCGTTCGACGCCGAGCAGCAGCGCGTGCAGTCGCTGTTCCTGGTACGGCCCCGCCTGGGCCAGGGCCGGCGTCAGCCGGCCGCGAGCGGCGCGAAACATCGCATCGGGGGTGAGCGCGGGAATCCGCAGCAGCGCCGCGTAGGCGGCGTCACGACGGCCGGGAGTGGTGTGCGCGGAGAGCACGTCCCAGACGTAGTAGCGGAAGGGATCGGAGGGCGGCGCCGGCAGCGGTCCATAGAACCGCTCCAGCGCCGCAATGAGACCCGAAACGGGCAGGCTCGTCAGAGCTTGCCAATCTCCTGGTAGAGCACGGCGGACGCGATGATGCCGTTGTGGAAGTTGTCGCAATCGAGCTTCTCGTTCGGGGCGTGCGCGTTCTCGTCGGGCAGGCCGACACCGAACAGCACCGACGGCAGGCCGAGTTCCTCCTGGAACGTCGCCACCACCGGAATCGAGCCACCTTCACGCGTGAACACCGGAGTGCGGCCGAAGCCCTGCTCGATGGCGCGCCCCGCCGCCTGGATGAACTTGTTGTCGAACGACGCCATCCACGGCTTGCCCCCGTGCATGCGCGTCACCTTCACCTCGACGGTCTTCGGTGCGAGCTTCTGCACGTAGTCCTCGAAGAGCTTCGCGATCGTGTTCGGGTCCTGGTTGGGAACCAGGCGCATGCTCACCTTCGCCATCGACACGGCCGGCAGCACGGTCTTGGCGCCCGCACCGGTGAAGCCCGAGAGCAGCCCGTTCACCTCGAACGTCGGACGCGCCCAGGTCCGCTCGAGCGTCGTGTAGCCCGGCTCGCCCTGCACCTTCGGGATGCCGAACGTCTTGCGGTACTGCTTCTCGTTGAACGGGAGCGTGGCCCACGCCTGCCGCTCTTCGTCGGTCAGCGGCACCACATCGTCGTAGAAACCCGGGATCTTGATCGTGCCGTTGCGCTCCTTCATGCCGGTCAGCATCTGCGCCAGCACGAAGGCGGGGTTGGCCAGCGCGCCGCCGAAGACGCCCGAGTGCAGGTCGGTGTTGCTACCGCGCACGTCGATCTGGAAGTAGACGAGGCCGCGCAGGCCGTAGCAGATGGAGGGGACACCGCGCGCGAACATCGCGGAGTCGGAGATGACGACCACGTCGGCCTTCAGCAACTCCTTGTTGCCCTTCACGAAGTTGTCGAGGTTGACGCTGCCCACCTCTTCCTCGCCTTCGAGGATCAGCTTGATGTTCACCGGCAGGCGGCCGTTCTGCTTGAAATGCGCTTCGATCGCCTTCAGGTGCATGAACACCTGCCCCTTGTCGTCGGCCGAGCCACGCGCGAAGATCTCGCCGTCGCGGATCGTCGCCTCGAACGGCGGCGATAGCCACAGGTCGAGCGGATCGACCGGCTGCACGTCGTAGTGGCCGTAGAACAGGATGGTCGGCGCCCCTTCGGCACCCAGCCACTCGCTGTAGACGATCGGGTTGCCCGGCGTCTCGAACAGCTGGACGTTCTGCAACCCGACGCGCCGCATCTCGTCACCGCACCACTCCGCGCAGCGCCGCACGTCGCCCGCATGTTCGGGCAGCGCGCTGATGCTCGGGATGGCGAGCAGCGCCTTCAGTTCCTCGAGGTAGCGTTCGCGGTTGACGTTGATGAAATCGATGACGTTATTCATGGCGTGCAGGTACTCCAGGGTCACGGGGCGACGTCGGCCGACCACTGGCCGTCCTCGACGAAGGCCCGTCCCTCGCGTCTGAGCTTCTCGAGATGCGCGCGCACGGTCTCGTGCGCGGCCGGCATCAGCGCCGGAGTCAGACCATGATAGATGGATTCGGTGACCGCCCGCACCGTCCGAGGCCCGGAGGCCAGCGCGGTCAGCACCTGCCCCTCGCGCACCAGCCGGTGTTCGATCGACCGCCGCAGGAACCGCTCGGGCTCGTGAATGGCCGGACCGTGGGCCGGCAGCAACCGCGTCGGTTGCAGCGCGCGGATGCGCTCAAGCGAGACCAGATACTCGCCGAGATCGCCACCGCGGCTGGGAATCATCACCGACCCCGTCGCCATCACCAGGTCGCCCGCAAACAGCGTCCCGCTCCGCTCATGCCAGAACGCCACATGGTCCGGCGAGTGCCCAGGCGTGTGCAGCGCCACGAGGCTGTCGCCGCCCAACTCGATGCGTGAGCCGTCGTGCAGCGCCTGCCAGTCGACGGGGAACCGCTCGTCCTGCCCTGGCCACGCCTTCTTGTGGAACGTCGCGTGCGGGTGCGCGTCGCGAATGCTGGTGGCGCCCATCGCATGGTCGCTGTGGGCATGCGTGACCAGCACCCGCTCCAGCCGCGCCCGGCACTGCCGCAGGTGCGCGCCGAGCAGGTCGAGGTGCTCGGGCCGCCCCTGGCCGGCATCAATCAGGACTGCGGCGCCGGTCGTCGCCGTCAGCAGGTAGGTGTTGTTGCCGTCGCCGGTCAGCGGACCGGGGTTGTGCGCCGGCACCACGATCGGCGTGAAGGTCTGCACGGCGTGCTAGCGACTGGCCTGATGGTCGAGCGTCAGCCCGACCGACGTGCGCGGCAGGAACCCCTTGAAGTCGCCGTTCGCCTCCCGCCCGAAGTAGGCCAGGCGGTCCTGCTGTCCCTTCAGGTAGAGCTCGAAGAAGGCGGTCGCGAAGTGATCGAGGATGTTGTTCATCCTGACGCTGTCCCACACCGCATCGGCGTAATGCACGAAGGGGTACGACTTCAGCGTCTCCGAGTAGCGATAGGTCTCGATCGGCGCCGGAATCGGCGCGCCGGCGTTGTGATTGGCGTTGATGAACGTCAGCAGCCAGCGCTCCGCATGCACGGCACCTTCGTAGATGGCCTTGGTGCCACGCTCGTACTGTGCGACGTTGTCATTGCTCCCGGCCACGAACAGCACCGGGGTCCGGATGCCCGCCAGCCCGGTCGCGTCCCAGAAGCCGTTCTGCATGCCCCACGGTGCCACCGCGATCGCCGCCTTGATGCGCGGATCGATCGTCTTCTGGTAGTCGGGATTCGCGGCGGTCCGCTGCGCGAGCAGCCGGTTCGGCGGTGCGTTGTTGGCCGTCACCGCCGCGTCGGCATAGGCGCCGCCGATGACGTTCACCAACCCGTAGCCGCCCATCGAGTAGCCGACGATGCCGGTCTTCGAGTCGTCGACAATACCGGCGAGGAAGTGCCCGCTCCCCGTGCGGCCGAGCCTCGCCACTTCGTTCAGCACGAACAACTGATCAAAGGCGCGGTTGTACAGCGTGCTGCCGAACGCCTGCTGGTCGTCGTAGGTGCTGTCCGGATGGTCGATGGCGACGACGACGAAGCCGATCGTCGCGAGGTGCTCGCACAGGTGACTCATCAGGAACCGGTTGCCAGGGTAGCCGTGGGAGACGATGACGAGCGGAAACGCGCCATCGGTGGTGAGCGGTGCCGCGCCACGGACGGCGCGCCCATACAGCACCGCGGTGACCGACGGATCGCGCGTGACGACGCGCGTCGCGCCGCCTGGTTGCTGCCCCGGCGCCAGCGTCGCCGGATACCACGCCTCGAGCACGAACCGCCGATCGTACCGGGCATTCGGCGCGCCCTCCGTCGTATGGACGACATCGACGCGGTTGCGGTCGGTGATGTCGAACGTCTGGACGCCGATGGTGTAGGTCCCGTGCTTCGCGAGTTCGGGCGCGAACGGCGCCACCATGTCGATGCGGTTCGTCTGGGCGACGGCCATCGAGGCGACAGCCAGGCAGGCAACGAGGACAGCGGTCAGGCGAAAGCGCATGCAGAGTTCTCCGAGCGGAATTTTAGTGCGGATCAGAAGCTGTAGCGCAGCGACAGCGTCAGGTTGGAGTTCCGGCGGTACTGACCGAGGAAGTCGTCGGACCGGCCCGCGAGGACGACGCCGGACGCCGTCGCCCGCCAGTGCGCGCCGCGTGCCTGCGAATACTCGCCCTTCACGTAGACCCCGTGGCCGTTCTGGCGCACCGCGCTCTCGAGCGTCACGCTGCGGTTGGAATCGACGGTATACGACGCGCGAGCCACGACCGCCCGCGTGAGCCCGCGGTCCGGCGCAAACGGCGTCGGCACCCGACGCGTCGTCACCACCTCGCCGGCGTAGCCGCCAAGCAACAGCCACTCGCCGGTCTGCCGTTCCACCTGCACGACATACAGCACGTAGTCGTCGGCGTTGCTGTCGCGCGCCCGGAACACCGCGGCCTCGCCTTTCAGCGTGAACCAGCGCGTCGGCCAGGCGGCATCGGCGCCGAACGAGCGCACGCGTGGATGGTGGCGCAGCACCAGCAGTTCGCGCACCGTGGCGGCAGGCACGGCGACGAGATTCGGCAGGTGGTTGATGCCGTCGAAGCCAGACACCGAGAACTCATAGCCGTCTCCCGTGTGACTCCATCGTGCGCCGACCTGGTCGCGCGTCGGCAGCGCCAGCGCCGACGGCAGCAGCCGTACGCCGTCCGAGCCAGTGGGCCGCACGGTCCAGCGCTGGTCCACGAGCGGCAGGCGGCTGGGGGTGAAGCGCGGCTGCCACACGACATCGAGCGTCTCGGCCCCCTGCTGCGCCACGATGCGTGCGGCCGGCACGGCGAGGAACCCCGCGTCGATCACGGTGAGGAAGTCGCGCGGCGCGAAGTGATCGGTCGGCGTGACGATGTCGGCCTTGCCCCAGCGGATGAACTGCTTGCCGACGTCGATGGTGAGCGGACCGCGGGTCACCGTGGCGGTCAGGCGGCGTACGCCCAGCATCGGGCGCCGCTCGCGCCGGTCGCCGAGGTCCAGCCGCCAGGCGCGCTCCACCTGCGCGTGCGTGTTGCCACGCACCTCGACGCCGCCGGCGACCCGCAACCACCGACGCGGACGCGCGAACAACTCCTCGCGCACGAGCACATCAAGGGTCGCCTGCGTACGGTCGCCAGGCGCCTCCTGCGGAAACAGCGCGAGCCCGACGTCGACGAACCCTCGCTGCGTCAGCGACTGCGCGGCGGCCGGCACAGCACACGCCAGGCCCAGCGCGAGCGCGCAGCAGCCGATGAGGACGCGCCGCCTCATTGGCGGCGAATCGCCTGGAGGGTGAAGTCGTCCTCTTTCATCGGGACGTTGTATTGCAGCTTGTCGAGCGTGAGGCGCGTGCGGCTGTTGCGCTTCAGGTCGGTCATCTCGAGCTGCTTCGCCGTCCAGATCCCCTGCACGTTCTGGATGTCGAGGTAGTTCAGCCGTCGCACCACCTGGTCCTTCACGAGGTTCTCGATACGGGCGCACGCGTAGTTGTCCTTGCGGATCCAGACGGTCGACGTCGTGTACTGCGACGACTTGCCCTGCCGGGGCGTCGACTGGATCTTCCACATCGCCACGCCGTCGAGCGAGTCGTCGCCGAGCAGCGCGTACGCGTACTGGTCGACGTCGCGCTCCTCGAGGTCCTCGAAGCTGAAGTCGGTACCGAAGAAGCGGGTCGAGCGGTCCTGCAGGGCGATGCGGCGATCGCGCTCGATCGCCGGCGTCCACATCCACTGGTCCGACGCGCGGTCTGGATGGTTCACGACCAGCAGCGCCACGCCCTTCACCTCGGCCGGCTGCGTGAAGCGCAGCACCATGCGGCTGGTGCCGTGCGAGCCGAGACGTTCGAGCATCCAGTGCTTGTCCGACACGGTGCCCTTCGCGTCGAACACCTGCAGCACGCCTTCATAGCGCTGTGATGCCGCCTGCGTCCGCTTCTGCGACTCCTCGACGATCTGCCGCGCGTTGTCCGCGGCTCGCACCTGCGGCGCGAGGCTCGACAGCAGCGCGCACATGACGAGCCACACGCCGGCGCGCCGGGGCGTCGAGGCGAGGGGCAGGCGCACGATCTTGATGTCACTCATATTCCAGTGCCTCCACAAGCGAGCCGCGCACAGCCGATTCCGCCGGCCAGAGCGCTGCCACGAACGCCGACCCGAGCATCGTCGGGATCAGATACAGCGCCACCCGGTAGGGGAACACGTAGTCGAGCCGCATCCCCGCGATGTCGTGATGGACGATCTGCAGGATGTAGTACAGGTTCACGGCACCGAAGGCGAGGCCGAGAATGAGCCCGAGCAGGCCGATGGTCAGCGCTTCCATCCAGACGGTGCGGCGGATCTGCGCCCGCAGTCCGCCCACGGCCTGCAGCACGCCGAGTTCGCGGCGACGATCGGTAATCGACACGGTCAGAGTGTTGACGATGCCGAGGATGGCGACGAGGACCGCCACCGCGATCTGCACCGACGACAGACTGAACCACTGGTCGGTGACGCGCAGGATGTAGTCCTTCAATTCGCGGTTGGTCAGCACGAACACCTGCCGCTGGCCGGCGTAACGCTCGAGCACGCGCGCCTTCACGTCCGGCACCTGCGCCCCAGGCTGCAGGTAGACGCGGAAGACGTTGATGGAGTCGTCGTGCCAGTAGTGCTCGAACAGCGTCCGGTCCATCAGGATCGTGCCCTGCTGGTCTGAGTAGTCGACGACCACACCGACAATCGGCACGCGAATGACGCCGTGCGGCGCGTCGATCTCGAACAGGTCACCGAGGGTCAGCCGCTGCAGTTCCGCCAGATTATCGGACAGGACGACACCGCGCCCCTCATGCGTCTCGCGCCACATCGTCGACGGGTCGCCGGCGACAGGCGTCGCGTGCACGGTCTCGGACAGGCTGAGGGTGTCGGTCGCCACGATCATCACCGGCGTACCGCGGTAGACAATGCGGGCATTGCGCACCGCCTGCACGCGGGCGATCCCGTCGATCTGCTCGAGTTCGCCGGCCATCTCGGCCGGGAACCGCAGCGTGCGAATCACGATGTCCTGCGACGGGGCGATGAACAGGTCGGGGTTCAGCGCGCCGTCCATCCAGACGATGATCGAGTCGTAGCTGGCGCGGGCCATGCCGCCGAAGGCGACGACGAGCGCCAGCGACAGCATCACGGCCGCGACGCTGGCCGACGTGCGGCGCGGCGTCTGGATGAGGCTGTCGGCCGCGAGCGCGCCTTCGACCGGACGAATGAACCGGAGCACCGGGCGCAGCAGGCGCGACAGGCCGAGCGACAGCAGCGGTCCGAGTAGCAGCACCACCACGACGACGAGGGCGTAGCCGACATAGAAGACCAGGCGCGACTGCGACGTGAACAGGCATGCCACCGAGATCGCCGCGAGCACCGCCGCGGCCACGGCGCGGACGCGGCTCTCGCCGGCGGACAGTACCTGATACTTGCCCTTCTGCAGCGCCTGCACCGGATCGACCGCGGCGGCCTGCCGCGCCGGGATCAGCGCGGCGATGATGCTGGTGGTGACGCCGATGATCAGGGCTCCGACGAGGACGAGCGGGTCGGACGCCATGTCGTCGGCGCGCTGCGCCACACCGTAGACGTCGCGCATCAGCGCACCGATCGTGACCGCGATCCCGCGAGCCAGCACCAGGCCGACCAGGACGCCGGCCACTGAGCCGACCAGGCCGGTGATCGCACTCTCGCCGAGGAAGAGCGCGCGGATCTGTCCGCGAGTGGCGCCGAGCGCGCGCAGGATGCCGATCTCCGAGCGCCGCTGCGTCACGGCGATCGAGAACGCGTTGTAGATGATAAACATCCCGATGAACAGCGCGAACAGGCTGGAGATGTTGATCATCATTCCGTAGGCGGCGGTCATCGCCTCGAACTGCTGGCCGCGGTTGGCTGGCGCGTCCACCTGGAAGCCGGGTCCAAGCCGGGCGCGCAGTTCGGTTTGCGCCTCGACGATCGTGCGCCCTTCGCGGACGGAGAGATCGATGCGGTCGAACGTGCGGCCACGGCCGAACATCTTCTGCGCGGCGTAGATATCCATCACCGCAAGGTTGCCGCCAAAGGCCGACGCCAGGCCGGACGAGGTCATGATGCCGCGGACGGTGAAGCGGCGCTCGCCCATCGCCGTGCCGAGTGCAATTTGGCTGCCGGTGGCGAAACCGTGCGCGTCGGCGAACAGCTTCGTGAGGATGAGGGAGTCGGCCTGCGCGAGGAACACGAGCGGGTCGTCGATCACCGCGTCGTCGCCCGCTTCGAGGTCGTAGTCGCGAAGGCTGCGGTCGCCGGTCATGTCGGTGCCGAGCACCAGCAGGCTGCCCGCGCCGGCGATACCGGTGTCGACCACCGCCTCGATTACCGGCACGGCCACAGCCACCGTCGCCGCGCCTTGCACGGTCTCGAGCACGTCCTCGTTGAACCCGGTCTCACCGGCGGTGATCTGCAGTTCCGTCTTGCCGGCGATCTGCTCGATCGTGTGATTGAAGGCGAACAGCACGCTCTGGTTGGCCGTGTGCATGCCAACGAATACGGCCACGCCGAGCACAATGCCGGCGGTCGTCAGCAGCGTCCGCAGGATGTGCTTGCGGAAGTACGGCCAGCTGATGAGCCGCAGGAGCATCATCGACGCACGTCCTCCACGACGTGGCCATCCTTCAGGGCGATGGTGCGGCTGCAGCTCTCGGCCACCTGCATGTCGTGCGTCACGATGACGACCGTCGAGCCGAGGCGGGTGTGCAGGTCCTGGATGAGTGCGAGGATCTCGGCGCCGGTCCGGCTATCGAGGTTGCCGGTCGGCTCGTCAGCCAGCAGGATGGGCGGGTAGATCGACAGGGCGCGGGCAATGGCCACACGCTGGCGTTCGCCGCCGGACAGTTCCTCCGGCAGGTGCGTCAGCCGCTGCCCGAGCTGCACCAGCTGCAGCAGCTCGCGCGACCGCTCATCGACTTTGCTGCGCGACCAGCCGCGCAGGTGCAGCGGGAGGCCGACGTTCTCGAGGCAGGAGAGCGTCGGCAGGAGGTTGAAGAACTGGAAGATGAAGCCGATCTTGTCGCGCCGCACGCGCGTCAGCCCATCGTCGGTCAGGCCCGCGAGCGCCTCGCCGTCGATATGGACGGCGCCTGAACTGGGGCGATCGAGACCGCCGACCAGGTTGAGCAGTGTCGACTTGCCGGAGCCCGAGGGGCCGACAATCGACACCATGTCGCCCGTGTCGATGGTGAGGCTCACCTCATGCAGGGCGGTGACCTGCCGTTTGCCGGCGAACTGCTTGCTGACGCGGTCGAGAACGATCATGGCGAGTCCAGGTCTGTGCGGGTCAGGGGACGGCCGATTCTGTGAATCAGTTCACAAAGCGTGGCGTTTCCTGAACAATCTACCCCGTTGAGACGTCGTCTGCCGTCAGTCCGGTTCTGGCGCCGCCGACAGGGCCGCGCGCGTCACGACCGGCAGCGGCATCGTGCGATTGGCCGTGTAGTCGTAGGCCACGTTCACCGTCCGTCCATCCGCGAGGTGCTGTCCGGTGGTCGCGTTGACGACCGCGTAGTCGAGCGTGACGCTGCTCGTGCCGAGCGCGGCCACGGCGATGCGGATCTCGAGGTCGTCGGCCGGAAACGCGGGCGCGCGGTAGTTGCACGAGGCGTGCACGATGATGGCGCCGGCGCCAGGCATGCTGGCCGTGCCGCCGCCCAGCGCGTGCCACCAGGCCGAGCGCGCCTGTTCGAAATAGGTGAGATAGACCGCGTGATTCACGTGGCCGAGCAGGTCGCAGTCGCTGAAGCGAACCTGGAGCCGATGGCGAAACACCCAGCGAGCCTCGGACATGGAAGGTTAGAATACCTGACGACCGTGGCACCACTTCCCCAGACGCAGGACACCTTCACCGCGGACGAATGCCGGGCGCTCGAGCCGTTCTTCACTAACACCGATCGGCCGGTCTTCGCGCTGCGCAACCTGCCCGAGACCGTGAAGGGCGCCCTGTTCTCGCGCTATTCGCGGTCGGCCAAGTCGCTGCGCCGTCTGTTTCTCGACGAATTTCTGGGTGAGGTCGGCGAATCCGCCGGCACCACGCCCGGCACGGGCGCCGGGGTCGGCAGCGAGCGGGCCGACAAACTCTACGCGCGCGTCTTCAATGAATACGGCGACGACTCGGTCGCGCAGCTCGGCGGCGCCCATGTTGCGTGCGAAGGGGTGTCGAACATCCTGACGAAGGTGCTCGAGTGGGGACGTCTGATGGCGTACCTCGAACAGTCGACGCGCTACGTCCCGTACACGGCGAAGCCGAACGGCCGCTGGAAGTATCACGTGCCGGCCGACGTCGCGCGCTCGCCGCTCGCCGCGCAGTTCACCAGCACGCTCGACCATGCCTTCGAGGTCTACGCGAAGTGGATCCCGGTGCTCGAGGAGCACTTCCGCGCGAAGTACCCGAAAACAGCCGAAGACTCCGACGCCGTCTACCGCTCGGTGATCCGCGCCAAGGCACTCGACACGCTGCGCGGCCTGCTGCCGGCGGCCACCACGTCGAACCTTGGGCTCTACGGCACGGGTCAGGCCTACGAAGCGCTCATCCTGCGCATGCGCGCAAACCCGCTCGAGGAAGTGCGCAGCTACGCCGACATGCTGCTGCACGAGTTGCAGCAGGTGATGCCGGCGTTCGTCGCCCGGATCGACCAGCCGACGCGCGGCGGGCGCTGGGTGGATTACTTCACGGCCTCGCGCGACGCGACGCTCGAGGCGGTGCGTGCGCGCATCGGCCACGTCAACGCCGAGCCACGCGAGGAAGTGACGCTGACGGAGTTCGATCCGGAAGGGGAAGTGAAGGTGGTGGCGTCGGCGTTGTACGCCGCGAGTACGCTGCCTGACGACCAACTGCTGCAACTGGCGCGCGCCATGTCAGCCGATGATCGCGCCGCAGTGCTGCGCGCCTACATCGGCGACCGCGCCAACCGCCGCCACAAGCCTGGACGCGCCTTCGAGCGCACGCACTACCGGTTCGACGTGCTCGCCGACTACGGGGCGTTCCGCGATCTGCAGCGCCATCGCCTGCTCACGCTCGAGTGGCAGCCGCTGACGCCTGACCATGGCTGCGTCGAACCAGCGGCCATCGAAGACGCCGGCGCCCTCGCTGACTGGCGCGAGGTCATGCAGCGCTCGGCCGATCTGCATGGCGCTCTGGTGTCGAGCGGACTCCAGGAGGCGGCCAGCTACGCGGTGTCGATGGCCTACCGCGTCCGCTTCTACATGGACATGAACGCGCGCGAAGCGATGCATGTCATCGAGCTGCGCACTGCACCGCAGGGGCATCCCTCCTACCGGCGCGTCTGCCAGGCCATGCACCGCGCGATTGCCGAGGTGGCTGGGCATCGGGCGATCGCCGACGCGATGCAGTACGCCGATCACTCCAGCGTCGAGCTCGAGCGCCTGCAGCAGGAACGCGCGATGGAAAAAAAGCGCACCGCGCGTACCTGAGCGCTCGACCGGCTCAGGCCGGCCCGATGGCGACGGTCGGATCCGTGATCACGAACGCCACACGCTCGATCTTGCGGGCGGCCACTTCCATCAGCGCGGTCGTCGTCTTCTTGTGCGTGCCGACTTCGACGAGCGGAACGCATCCCTTCACCAGCTGCGCCGAGCGCAGCCCAGCCATAACTGCGAATTCGAGGATGCCGAGACCTGCGGGACGTTGCACCATGAGGTTTCCTTTCGACGGAGACAGAGAACAGTTGCTCAGCGAACGAGCAGATAGAGGCCGGCGACCGCGCACATCGCGACGATCGGCAGCACGAGACGGAAACGGCGAGCCGTCTCACGTTCGCGCTCGGCGCTAAGCGCCATCCACGCGTTCCAGCGGGATTCGTCGGACGTGTCGGGTGAAGACGCGGATTCGGAATGCGCCATGACGCACCTCACTCAGGAGAGCTTTGGTGAGGGTTCTGGCCAGCGACGACGGTAACTCAGAAAAGCACGAACTTTCAGTATACGCCCCTTCCGGTATACTCGCCTCGTCCCCACGAGCCTGCACGGGCAGACTCTTCGACGTCCCACCCCTGGGCCGTCGCACGTCCACACGCGCCCAACACCGGAGAGTTCCCACTGCATACCCTCAGCTGGCTTCGCCTGCTTGCCTACTCGGAACGGGAGACCTTCGTGCGACAGCGCGCGCGCGATCACCGCGAGGCGTTGCTGCTGAACGGCGGCGTGAGTCTGTCCCTGGGACTGGCCCCGCTCGAACCGCCGCTCGGCGGCTCGGCACCGGCAGGCCGCGCTACTCCTCCTCGTCGTCGTCGTTCTTGACCCAGTAGCGCGAGTACTCGTCGAGGAAGGTCAGCGTCTGGAAGGCCGTCATCCGATCCAGGAAGAGGATGCCGTCGAGGTGATCGGTCTCGTGCTGGATGATGCGCGCCGAGAAGCCGCGCGCCCGCAGTTCGATCCGCTCGCCGTCGCGATCGAATCCACGCACTTTGATCTCGCGATGCCGTGGCACCTTGCCGCGGATGTCGGGGATGCTGAGGCAGCCTTCCCAGTCGTCGACGATCTCGTTGCCGATCGGGGTGATTTCGGGGTTGATGAGGGCGATAGGTGGGGTCGGCTCGTCACCACGCTCCATGTCGAGCGCGGCCACGAAGAGGCGGATGTCCTCGTGGACCTGCGGCGCAGCCAGGCCCACGCCGTGATACTCATCCATCGTCTCCATCATGTCGTCGATGAGCTTCTGGATGGCGGGCGTACGAACCGTCGCCTTGTCGAGCGCCTTGGCCTTCTTGCGGAGCACGGGATGTCCCATGCGGGACACTTTCAGAATCGACATATCAGTCGAATTATACTTGCCACCACGGGTCAGCCCCAGCCGTGACCGAACAGCACCCACACGACGCCCACGGCTATCGCTTCTGCCCGCGCTGCGGCCAGCGACTCGAGGAACGCCTCCTCAAGCCAGGCGACCCCTCGCGGCTCGTCTGCCTGGTCTGTGGCTTCGTCTTCTATCTCGACCCGAAGATTGCCGTCGGCACCATCATCCGCACCGATGACGACCACCTCGTGCTGGTACGGCGGGCCATCGAACCTGGCTACGGAAAGTGGGTCTTTCCGGGTGGCTACGTCGACCGGGGCGAGGCGCTCACCCGCGCCGCCATCCGCGAGGCCCGCGAGGAATGCGGGCTCGAGGTGCGCCTCGACGGCCTGGTGAACGTCTACTCCTACCCTGGCCGCACGGCGATCATCGTGGTCTACGCCGCCACGGCCCTCGACGGCACCCTCGCAGTCGACGACGAGAGTCTCGAGTGTGCAGTCGTCACCCCCGCCGACATCCCCTGGACCGATCTCGCCTTCCACAGCACGCACGACGCGCTTCGCGATTATCTGGCCGGACTCCTGCATCCGCTGACCAGGTAACGAACGACTACCCGAGTCTTCACGCGTTGACGCCGGCGCCGATCACGTTTTCGGCGGCGACCCAACGGCTTTTGTAATCACCCTTACACGGTGCGCGTCCGGACCCCGTACGCCGCCAAGGTTACGAAGATGCAGCGATTCATAGTCCT
>Ga0114966_10000484_pt1 | contig 38158 bp, 26 predicted proteins | sample M_130207_XF_Meta_FD_87029 | JGI IMG/M metagenome (GOLD analysis project Ga0114966, IMG submission 87029) | Freshwater microbial communities from Lake Montjoie, Canada to study carbon cycling - M_130207_XF_MetaG | ecosystem: Environmental > Aquatic > Freshwater > Lake | place: Lake Montjoie... | reverse complement strand
CCAAGAGCAACACCAACCCGAAGCGTGAGCGAGGACGAGAGTCGCGCGACATGCGTCCTCGCTCACGCTTCGGGTTGGTGTTGCTCAAAACACGGTTTTGCTCTTGGACAAGTTCTTTGCTTGGTGGACCTCGCGGTCGACGCTTGAGCGCGACCCGCGTTTTTGGCTGACGACAATGGCTCAATGCCTACTGCTTGGTAATCCAGAACGATGCGACTCGATGCGGAAGTTGGTGCCTCTGGTGGCGGCGAAGCGCCGAGCCCAACTTCACTCCGTCGAACGTAGTCGAGTCACAGCCTCTCACCGGTTCGGCTTGGCCGGGGTGATCGCTCCTGGCGCGGCCGGAACTTGTGGCGAGTGCAACACGAACAACACCTTCACCTCGTTGCGAGTCCCGTCCGCACGGCTGAAGTTGTTCTGCTGCGGCAGGAATTCGTTCGAGCCACGGCGGTACGAGTTCATCCCGCCGCGTGCGTTCAATCCCTGCGACTGAACGTTGTTCGATTGCAGCGGCTCGATCGGTACCGACGAGTTGCCCTGAAACAAATTGCCCTGAATCGCGTTGGCCTGAACATGGATCCGTTGCTGATAGGCCCGACCAAGTCCGACTCCATCAGGTCCGATGCCACTCCGCTTGAGGTCGGAATTCTGTCGCGCGGCGTCCGCCACGGCAGGAGCCGGATCTCCAGCGTTCGGCTGCCCCTTGCCGCTGTTCTCCACAAGCTTCTTACCTGCGACTGTCGCAGGCTGAGGTGTTGGCTGATCGGCGATGACATCGGGCAATTTGCTTGCCGCCTTTGAACTATCGGCGGACGATCCCTCGGTGCCGTTCGTGACCGCCGTGTCGGCATAGTTCGCGTCGTTCCCTCGCGCCAAGAGCGCGTTCAACGCCTGAGCCGCTTCCACTTCCATATCATCCTCCGCAGCAGAAATCTTGCTGCGTGTGACGGACTGCTGGTCGCGACTTTTCTCTTTGGCCGGAGCAGCCGAGTCTTTCGCCGCGACGCGATCTGCTTTCGATTCCGCCAAGTTCTCGACGACGGGCAACTGCACCGGCGGCTGAGTCGTCCAACTGAGGAACAACTCGGGCTGGCGCGACATGTCTTCCAATGCCTTGGCCAGATGTTCACCCGGCCCGACCGAGTAGACCACGACAATGTCATTTGAGTTTGAAGACTCACCCGGCTTGCTGCTCTGCGGCTTTGTGAACCGTTCCGTCTGACCAGCCTGTCCGGCTTGGCCCGACTGTCGCGGCCGGATGCTGTTTCGCGAGAGCAACACTTGAACTTGATCGGCTCCCCGCTCGATATCGAGGACCGCCAGTTCAACCACGGCCACGTTGCTCTCGGGATCAGCGACCTGCGGCACGAACTGATAGACCTCGCCCACTCGCAGTCCGCTCAGGAAGTCGGTGTTGTTGAAGTAGACCGGTGGAACAAAGTTGTCTGCGGCAACACCGTTGACGCCGAGTCCTGCCGACGGCTTGGACTTCGCGTTCTTGTCAAACGAGTTCTGCTCTTCGGATCGCACTTCGCCAGGGACTGACAGACTCCGACGAGGCATGGTCGCTGCGGCGGAAGTGGGTGGATTCGCCGCCACAGCCGCATCATCGCCACTCGTCTCCAGCTTCTGAGTCGCGTCGTCGAGGCGAGCGAGGTCGCGCTTCAACGCCTCGGCAGCCACGAACTCCTTCTCACTCAACCGACGTTCCATCACTGGAGCGGCCGTCGTGCTGAGTGCGAGTTTCGTCGCGGAATCGTTCTCACGCAGAGCCTGCAAGTGCGAGGCAGGGCGGTCCACGAGATTCACCATCAACAGCAATGCCACAGCCGTCGCGACCGCGCCCAAACACGCGGCCATCCATTCGCGACGCAGGCTCCGCACGAGAGCGATAGACGCGACAGTCTTCTGCTCTGCGAGGGGCAACAGATCCGTTTCCCGCTGAACGTGCGAGGCCAGTTCCACCGGAGCCGCCTCACGCGGGAACGAGTGCAACAGAGCCGAGAGCTGCGCGATCTCATCCAGCTCACGACGCGACGCGACCGATCCGTCGAGCAACTGCTCGACAGCAGCGCGTTCCTCGGGCGACGCTTCGCCGTCGAAGTAGGCCGAGAGCAATTCATCAGAAACCGGAACCTGAGGGTTCATGTCACACATCCCAACCTGTCTTCTGAACACACAAACTCATTAGAACGCATTTCAAACCATGATTTTGCCTCGAAGAACTAGCCCGACGCGCAAGCGAGGGCCGGACATTCGATGACGGTGAAGCCCTCGCTTGCGCGTCGGGCTAGTTTTGAAATGCGTTCTCTCACTCTTCTTCCGCTCGCAACAGAATATTCAACTTGGCTCGCAGTTCGAGCCGCGCCCGATGAATCCGACTGCGCACCGTTCCGAGCGGCACATCAACGACCGCCGCGATCTCTTCATAACTCATTCCGTTCATCTCTTTCAAAACCAGTGCCGTGCGGAACTCGTCAGAAAGCTCGGACAGCGCCTGCCTCACCAACCGCTGCCGTTCAGAAACGTGCATCGCGTGAGATGGCTCGTTGGACGAATTGTCGTCCATCGGTTCCAAGCCACTCGCTTCACGTCGTGCTTCCAAGCTGACCGTCATGCGCCGGTTCTTTCGTTTCGCACTGACCGCCGCGTTGAGCGCGATGCGGAACAACCACGAGTAAAACGCCGCCTCGCCTTTGAAACTGGCCAGCTTCGTGAAGGCATTGATGAACGCCTCCTGCGCCACGTCCTGAGCATCCTCGGCCGAGCCAAGTGCGTGGAGCAGACCATGAAACAAACGGTGCTGATACCGCTCGACAAGCTGCCCGAAGGCATCTCGCCGACCGGCCAGACACTGGTCGATCAGAGTTTGGTCTGTGGGGGCGTTCACGATCACCGGTCTTTGAGAGGTCGGGGCGAGGCGGAAAGTTCCCACGATTTGCGACGATGCCGGTTCAACTGTCCGTTGGCTCAGTTGTGAGGCAGTGGAATCGTACTGCTAGCCCTCAAAATGTTGTCGTTCTGCTCGCAAATCGGTCACACCTTTGTCGTTCCATCTTTCTGTCCAACATCTTTCTATAGCCCGCTCTGTGGCTCCCTTCGCTTGAAGCCGCAAACAGAAAAATGGAGGACAGAAAGCTGGGGCATTGCCCTCGCGGCGGAATGAGTTCGTCGCGATCACAGGTCGAGCGAGTCGCAACTTCCGATTCATCCGGTTGTAACGCTCATGCTGATCCTGAAGTTGCGGCGGCTGGGTGTGCGGATGTCGTGGATGAAGCCTCGGGCACGATCATCTTGTCGCGCACGGCGGGGCGTCGCGACAGCCAGATCATGAACCCGATGTTGACCGCAAACAAACCGATACTCACCCACTGCGAGATCGTCAGGGATGTACCGAGTTGGCCCCCTTCGTCGTTTCGCAGAATCTCAATCACGAAGCGCGTGATCGGATAGATCATCAACGCGACCGCAAAACATTCTCCGTTACGACGCCGGTGGCTGAAGTACCAAAACGTCAGGGCCGCAATCAGGAAGCCATCGAGCGCGCTGTAGAGCTGCGTCGGATGGAGCGGCGGCGTCCACAGAGCATCGGGGGGAATGAGCCTCTTCCATACCAATGCATCGAACGTCGCGCTCCCACGCGGAAACTGCACGGCCCACGGCAACGAACACTCGTCTCCGTAGCAGCAGCCGTTGAGGAAACAGCCGATCCGACCAAACCCGATCCCGACGAAGATCGACGGCGTGATGACATCCAACAGGCCCAGCGGCGAGATCCGGCGATAGCGGCAAAACGCAAAGAACGCGGCTGCTCCCGCGAGCAACGCTCCGTAAAGCACCAATCCGCCTTGAGACAGATTGAAGACCGCATTGAGCAGACTTTGCACATCGTTGACGTTCGCGAAGACCTCCTCGCGCTTCTGCACGAGATAGAACAGCCGCCCTCCCGCGATGCCGCACAAAAACAAACAGAAGGCCATGTCCCAGATGACATCGGTCGAAACGCCCTCGCGCTCCGCTCGCCAGGACGCCAACCCGATCGCACTCGCCATCCCAACGAACAGCATGAACCCGTAGCCGAACACCGGCAGACCGTCTCGAAAATTCGGTGAGCCATTCGCACGCAGCCACGCTCCCAACTGCGGCGCAGCGAACACGATCACGAACGCACCGATCAGCCAACGCCCGATCAGCCAGAAATCATCGGCATCGAATCGGCGGTCCACTTCTTTCCGTCGAGCGATCCAGGCCCAAAGGCCAAACAGCACCCACACCAGAAGCACGATGCCGAAGCCAAATCCCGGTACTTGGCCGAGTGGGCCGAAGTTCCAAGGCCGATCGAGCGGGATGTGAAACAAAACTTGACGCATGGCGAGCCTGACAATTTAAGAACACAAAATCATTTGCGAATGAAGACCGCGTTGTCGATCAGCCGCGTTGTTCCGAACCGGGCTGCGATGAGAGCGACCATCTCCGGCTCGGCCGTCGCCAAGGGACAAAGCGTTTCCGAATGCACGACCACCGCGTAGTCGAGGACCGCGCCGGGAGTCGCCTCAATCATGCCTCGCATTGCCGCTTCAACCTGCTTCACGTCACATTCGCCTGACGCAAACGACCGCTCGGCCAAGCGAAGTGCCTGCGACAGACACAAGCCTGCCTGGCGTTCGGTCGCGCTGAGATACGCGTTACGGCTGCTCATCGCCAAACCGTCGGGATCGCGCAGCGTCGGGCAAGTGACGATCTCGGTCGGCAGGTTCAGTTCGCGAGTCATCACGCGAATGAGCATCTGCTGTTGATAGTCCTTCTGACCGAAGAAGGCTTTATCGGCGAGGACGATCAAAAACAGTTTGGTCACGACGGTCGCGACGCCTCGAAAATGCCCCGGTCTGATCTGGCCTTCCAGCACATCCGACAAGCCGCTCACTTCAACAAACGTCCGGTGCCCCGGCGGGTACATCGTATCGACAGTCGGATAGAAGACGAGATCGGCCCCCGCGTTCGCACACAGTTCCAAGTCGCGTTCACGCGGTCGAGGGTACCGGTTGAAGTCCTCGTTCGGCCCGAACTGAGTCGGATTGACGAAGATGCTGACCACCACGAAGTCGCATTCCTCGCGCGCCTGTTCGATCAGACTGACGTGCCCGGCGTGCAAGGCTCCCATCGTCGGCACGAATCCGACGGATCGGCCGGCTCGCCGCATGACAGTCACCGCTGCACGCACGTCCGCTACGGTTTCGGCGACGAGCAACGTTGTCGGCTGAGGAGCGGTCACGAAGGTTCTCTCGACTCAAATTGGCTTGGGCGAGCGGCAGGAAATAGTTTACCCGTCGGATGGACGCCCCGTCCGTCCGGGCAAGCTCGGACGGACAGGGCGTCCATCCGACGTTGCGCGTACGCGAACTCTTGCCGCTTGGCTTACGGAAACGCGTACGACCGGTTGCCGCGATCGAAATCGGCGTCGGTCAGCTTCACGTTCGTTTTGAGGTTCGCGTAGGTGTACTCCTCGATCACCGGGGGAGCCTTGTCGTTCTTTTGCGGGAAGCCGAGTTGCTCAATGCGAATGGCCAAACCGGACTTGGTCTCGATCCAGAGCCGCGTGATGTGAAACTTGAATTGGTTACGCGGCGTCGGGTGGAGCGACTCATACGCGATGCACTCTTCGCCGCTGGGCAGCTTGGCACTGGGATACTTCTGCGTTTTGACCTCGCCGAATTTCCCTTCGTCCTCCCACTGCTTGATGACTTTGTCGAGCATGTATTTCAGGCCGATCATCGTCACCGGGTAGTGGTTCTCGGCCATGACATCGGCCGCGTTGGGGGCACGGAAGACGGTCCCGGCCAACGATTTCAATCCCGCTTCGTGGATGAGCAGGTTGTTGTTATTGCGGCCATGCACGTAGAGCACTTCGCGCCCGGCGCTGGTATCGACGAACTTCAAATAGACGCTGAACGGCTCTTCACGGAGCTTGAGCTTCATCGTCGTCGATTGCAGTCGACGACCGAGCAATTCGCGTTTGACGAAGTTGGCCTCGTAATCCTTCACCACCTTCAGTGCTTCGCGCGCCTTGTAAGCTTCTTGCAAAGGGAGGTAGAGCGGATGAGCTTCGTCGATGGGTGGCTTCGGAAGTTCCTGACCATCCGATGATGCGATCGAGGTGACGGGCGAGGCCTCTTTGACGGCGGTCTGGGGCGGTGGCTTCGGCTTGTCTTGAGTACCGCTCTTGGAGGGATCATCCGCACGCACGATCACCGCCAGCGAGAGCGATCCCATCCATGCTGCGGCGATCACCAACACGGCTGTCATCAAGCGGCTGCGGTTCATCAACATCACTCGAATCGACATCGCATTTATCCCTCCCAAAACAGGCTCGGAAGGCCGTTTCACTGATCTCGTGAACGATCCCGCCCGGCCCTCACATCGGCCGGAACACTAGCTGAGAAGCCAAAAACTGGCAAACCCAATCGTTGTTGGCGACGTGCGGCGAGTGACACACTCACTTCAAGTGCGAGATGATCTTCTGATCGAGATTTGGGATGCGACGCCGCAGGTGTTGGCTGAGCGGCGTCGGGGCTTTGCCTGATTTGATCTCGTCGAAGTACGCCGCCAGAGCTTCACGCGCGGCGGGCGGACCGTGCAGGATGAAGTGGATAACGCCCCACGCATCCCGGTAGTCGTTCTTGCCCATGTCGAGCATCTCGCGTTTGGCTTCCAGCTTCTCGATCTCCGGCTTCCACCACATGGCTCGCCGAATTTCTCCGAGGTGCGGATGGTGCTTCTCACGCAGTCCCGGCGAGGCTTCAAAGTATTCAGCGAACCCTTCGTCCAGCCAGAGCGGCACGAACGGGAGCGCGGTGTGCAGCAGCGCGTGCGTCGTTTCGTGTCGCACATCCGTGTCGAGGTCGCGCGTCTGATAGGCGTAGACGCGCCCGGCATCGGTTCCCTGCACAAACAACGCGCGACGCTTGGTTCCGTCGGGAACGCGTTTGCTCAGGTAGTTCACGTAGGTCCGTTGACTGCGAAACAGATGAATCTGGATTTCCGTCGGCTGACACTTCAGCGACAGCATCGTTTCGAGATCGGTCTGCAAATCACCGAGGTCGCTCACCAAGTCCGACACGTCCCGCAGTGCGAATTCGGAGCGGATCAGGTACGGCCCGAGCTGCTGCTCCTCGACCCAACCCGCCGCCGCCCACAATGGCAGCGCGATCAGAAGCAAAACAACAAAGCTGGCTAGAAGTCCTCGCATAGCGGCGGTGTGTACCCGAGCCTGCGGGAAAGGGTCAAGACGAAGCGCAGCCACACCAACCCGAAGCGTGAGCGAGGACTGGCATCTGTCCGAAGTCCAGCTTTTCCGAAAGCCGGACTTCGCGTCACCGAACAAGACTCTCCACCGCAAGATCCACGCTCGCGACCGGCTTTGGCGCACCGCCCATGAATTCGATCTGCAATTTGCGGTCGATCACAAACACGCCGGGCTTCGCCTTTCCTGTCGAGTCATCCCAGCGGCCCCAGCGCCGGTGAATTTTTTGAGCCTCCTCGGGTGAGACCGGATTGAAGTCCGAGACGAGCGGAAACGGAAACTCACCCGCTCGCTCCGGCAACATCGCCGCGCGGTTCTGTTGGGGGAGCGCGGTACTCACCGCAATGACCTTCACATCGTGAGCCTTCAGTTCGATGAACCGCTCACGCAGCCGCAGCAACTCCGCATCTTTGTCCGCGCCCAGTTCACCATCGTAGAACAGGACGAGGATGCGGTGACGCCCGAGAAACGCCGCCAACCTCACCATTCGGTTGTCGGAATCCAGCCCCTCAAAATCTAAGTCGGCCGCCGAACGAGTGACGACTTTGGTTGCTTCCAACCTCACTTGAGCCGCGTAGTCCTGCGGCTTGTTCGTCATCACCCGCCAGGCACACAGCACGGCGATCACGACGCCGGCGACGAGGGGAATCAGCACGCGACGGTCTGTCATAAAATTGGCTCCGTAAGTGATGACAACTAATCGTAACCCGCTCAGAAATCTCAGCCGGTGAGCCGGATGGCGTCAGCCCCCGGACTCTTCATTCGCAGTGCCATTGGGCTGACGCCACCCGGCTCACCGGCACAACATCCTCTTCGGGTCCAAATAGTCTGTGGACTCAGACTCCCGGTTCGGTCTTCTCTGACGGGTTCTCGGCGACGGCTTTGTTCAATGCTTTGAGGTAGGCCAGCGCGCTCGCTTCGAGGATGTCGGTACTCACCGCTTTGCCGTGGTAGCGGCGACCGAGGTAGTTGATTTCGACGGTCGCTTCGCCTTGCGCGTCTTCGCCGCCGGAGACGGCTCGGACTTGGTAGTCCTTCAGTTCGGCGGTGACTCCGATGATCCGCTCCATCGCTTTGCAGACGGCATCGACGGGGCCGTCGCCAATGGCCGCGTCACGGTATGACAAAGGTTCGTTGGGGTGCTTCTCGTCACGGAGTTCGACCGTGGCGGTGGGGATCGTGCCCGTCCCAGCAGCGATGTGGAACTGAACCAGCTTCCACCGTTCGGCGGTCACGTTGGACTGCTTATCGATCAGCGCGACGATGTCGGCGTCGTAGACGTGCTTCTTTTTGTCGGCCAACGCGATGAAGTCGTCGAAGACTTTCTGGAGTTGCGTTTCGTCGAGCGTGTAACCGAGCTCCGTGACTCGAGCACGAAAGGCGTGTCGGCCCGAGTGCTTGCCGAGGACCATGTTCTCACCGACGAAGCCGACATCTTCGGACTTCATGATCTCGTACGTCGCACGGTTCTGGAGCATGCCGTGCTGGTGGATGCCGGCTTCATGCGCGAAAGCATTCTGGCCGACGATCGCCTTGTTCCGCTGAACCAACATCCCGGTGATGCTCGACACGAGGTGACTCGTCTTGCAGAGCTTCGGCGTGTTGATGCGCGTACTGACGTTGTAGTAATCGTGCCGCGTTTTGAGGGCCATCACGATCTCTTCGAGGGCCGCGTTGCCCGCTCGTTCGCCGAGACCGTTGATCGTGCATTCGACCTGCCGCGCCCCGGCCTCAACGGCAGCGAGGCTGTTCGCCACAGCAAGCCCGAGATCGTTGTGGCAGTGCGTGCTGATGACGGCCTGACCGATGTTTGACACATGCTGTTTGAGGTACGTGATGACATTGAAGTAGTGCGTCGGCGTGGCGTAGCCGACCGTGTCGGGAATATTGACCGTGGTCGCTCCCGCCGCGATCGCCTTCTCGACGACTTCGCACAGAAAATCGAGTTCCGTGCGTGCGGCGTCTTCCGGCGAGAACTCGATGTTGTCGCAGAACGACTTCGCCATCTGGACATGCTCGACGGCGGCCTTCACGATCTCCTGCTCGGCCATCTTGAGCTTGTATTGCATGTGAATCGGACTGGTGGCGAGGAAGACATGGATGCGCGGCTTGGCGATCCCCTTGAGTGCTTCCGCCGCTCGTTCAATGTCGTCCTTGCGACACCGCGCGAGACCGCAGATCGTCGTGCGATCACCAAACTTCTGGGCGACCGCTCGCACCGCTTCAAAGTCGCCGGGCGAGGCAATTGGGAACCCGGCCTCGATGACATCAACCCCCAGTTCAACGAGGGCCTCGGCCACCTTGAGCTTCTCGGGCATGGTCATGCTGCAACCGGGAGACTGCTCGCCATCGCGGAGCGTCGTGTCGAAGATGATGACGTTGTCGGACATGGTGGGTGACGGTCTAGGGTTGAAGGTTGATGGTCAGAGGTTGCAGGGCGTGGTCAATTGGTGTGGCCTTTCTCTGGCCATCAACCTTCGACCATCAACCCTCAACCAAAAAAAACACCCCAAGGCCGCGAGGCCTTGGGGTGAACTGGTGCATTTGATGCGACTGGACGTTCCCCGGACCTCGCGTTTCAGCGGGTTAGCAGCGGGCCGAGGAGTAGCAGCGATTCGTGTTTCATGATTGTTGTCTGGGACACGGTGAGTGCAAAACGGGTTCGCGACAGATGTGGCGGGATGGTATCGGTGCTTTTGAGGTCGGTCAAGAACGTGCTCCCTCGTGAGTTGCCATAGGTTGCGTGGAGTCTTCGGAACGCAACGCAATGAAAGCCGCCCGACTTCAATCGGTGCGTTCCGAAGACTCCACGCAACCTACTTGTCGGTTCATTCCCTGCGTTTGACGATCAGCAGCGTCGAATCATCCGGTGGCAGCGGTCGGCCGTGGAACTGTTGCACCGCATCGCGGACAGCGGCGACGATCTTGTTGGCAGACTCATTTCGGTGAGCGAGTACCAACTGCTGAAGTCGCTCATTGCCGAACATCGTCCCACTCGCGTCGCGGACTTCGATGCAGCCGTCGGTACCAAGGACAAGCAGATCGCCAGGGCCGAGCATCAGTTGAGGTCGCGTCTGGCCAGACAAGACTTTGGGAAATCCAAGCGGCAAGCGCGTCGCATCGAGTCGTCGAAACGAAGCCGTTGCCGTGTCGAGATGCAGTGCGGGAGCGTGGCCTGCATTCGCGAAGTGGACTTGGTGCGAAGCGGGATCGAGAGCCACGTACAGGAACGATATGAACTGCGATTCCTTGAGGTCCGGCGCGATCGACTCGGCCAGCAGATCGACGATGCGGTCGGGATCGGCGAGCGTCTTCGTGAGAACATGCAGCATCGCCCGCAGCGAGGCCATGATGAGCGACGCACCCAGTCCGTGGCCGCTCACGTCACCGATGACGAAGCCGACGCGACCATCCGCCAACGGCAGCCAATCGTAGTAGTCGCCACTGACGAACTCAGCCGGTTGCCACCATGTGGCGACTTCATACCCAGCGATGCTTGGCAGTGTGTCGGGCAGAAAACCGCGTTGGATACGTCGGCCCATTTCCATCGCGTGTTCGAGTTCGTGCGCGTGACGGGCCTCCTCTTGAAGACGCCGCCGTTCGAGAGCCGTCGCGGCGTGAGCGGCAAACGCGCGGATCAATTGCTCATCGAAGTGACCGAACCCCGCGTCAGCCTTGTTTAGAAGCTGCAACACGCCCACGAGTCGTTCGTCGATGTTCGAGATCACCGGAGCGCAGAGAATGTTGCGAGTGACAAACCCCGTGCGGCGATCAACGGACGAATCCCAGCGTTCATCGGCGTAGGGCTGCGGAACGTGAACGACCTGTTGATGCCGGGCGACCCAACCGGTGATCCCCTGCTCAAGGCCTTGCCGGATTTCATTGATCTCCAATTCGGTGACGACGCGCGTGTAGAGTTCGCTCCGCGCTTCGTCGATCACGAACAGGCTGGCTCGTTCACAATCGACCGCATCACAAACGCTGTTGGTCACGATGTGCAGGATGCGGTCGAGATCGTGTTCGGTCGCCAACCGCAACGCGAGGTCCAACAAATGCGACAGCGCAGCGGTGCGAGGATCGCCAAGAGCAACCAGCGGGTGCGCGTGTTCCGTGAGAGCGGTCGTCATGAGTGGCGTTCCTTCGCGTTGTGCTAGCCAAGATGCAGTGCCAGCGAGCGGTCGCGAGTCTACTCGACGCAACTTGAAGCAGCGACGTGGGAATGATCTCCCCGTCGAAGCCTGACGCGCCAGCGAAGGGTGTGCATCAACGATTCCTTCGCTGGCGCGTCAGGCGTTGATGTCAGGCGCTACGAATCGGCGGAGAGTGAACCGACGGCGGCTGTTGTCGGTGCGGTTCCGAGTCGCTCGTCGATCCAGCTCGGATCGACGAAACGGCGGAGTAGCCAGCGGAAAGTGTGTTCGATCCGAGCTTCGGTCACGGGACGTGCAGGATCCGTGGTTGTGCCCACTTCACGGACCATCGCTTGAAGTGACGGCTCTTCAGAAGTCTCGTCCCAAATGAAGCCCTGCAACTCAAGCCGTGCTGGCCAGCGTTCTTTCTCTGCGATGTAGTTAACTCGATCTTGGATGCGTCTCCCCCAGACGACGCCGAAGGTGTCGAAGAAGTCGAACCAAAGTTGATCCAACCGATTGACCACCTGCATGCCACCGCCTCGCGCCCGACTGGCCAACAGCATCGCAGCCACGAGCAGGCCGGTACTCCACATTCGCGACGACTCGCGATCAGCCAGCCATGCGGGACATGCGACTGATGACGAGACCGCGAGACACGCACACGCGGCAGCGAAGCACAGCACCGGCAGCGTGAACCGCGTGCCGCAGTAGTTACCCGCCCCCATGACAAGAACCAACAGGTAAGCGACCAGTTGCGGCGTCTCCAGTTGGAGACCTCTGAGTTCGCTTCCTTGCAGCCAGAGTGAGAGAACCGGCCAACTCAGCACGAGCAGCAGCGGGACTTGAATGAACCACGTCCAGACACGCGCCCCCGGTCGTCTCGAACCGAGAACTGCAATCGCCGGACACAGGGCTAGCACCGCCGAGCCATACCACAAATGATCGGCCCCAGATTTCGAGGCGACTTGCAGACCAAGGTCGCTCGCCCACGAAACGGTCCACAGCGAGAACGCCAACGCGGCCCACACCCAAGCGGAACCGAGAGTCGTCGCGCAAACCGCCCGCCGCGCTGTGACGAGGACTCGCCCAGCAAGCATGAGTCCGACGAAGACGGTCATAACGATGAGTGAAGTCAGGGGAGTTGTTCCGTCTGGGAGTCTCTCAGGATGGCGAGTGGCCAAAGAGAGTAGATCGAACTCATCGAAGATTCCGGTCACTCCGTGACCGGAATCTTCGAGTCACGGACGACTCGTCTACTTTCTGCTCTACGTAATTCAACCTGCACGATGTTTTCAACGGGCGATGACACGAAGCAATTGGGGCTGCGAGCGAATTCACTCCGGAGAACCGATACAGGCGGCAGGTTGTCTCACAGTCCCCGCATCTTTTCAAATCGAAATCGTTTGACTGACCGGGATAGTTCGCCCTGTCCGAAAACTTAGGCAGTGACGCAAACCTTGTGTCCAAGGATATGCCGAGGCCGCCTGACAAGGTGTCCGGATGAGTGCTCGACAGTCCCTCACGTTCCACGGCCCGCTACTGTAGGAGAGACTAAGATGAAATTTGTATGGATGACCGCCGCGCTGGTTTGTTTTGCCAGCATCAACAGTGCCGATGCCGGCCTGTTCCACCACAAGAGCAACGGCTGTGGCTGTGCTCCCGCTTCGTGTGCCGCTCCAGCTCCTAGCTGTGCTGCTCCCGCTGCTTGTGCCCCTAGCTGTGCAGCTCCTGTCGCTTGTGCGCCAGCCTGTGCCGCTCCTGCCGCGACCTGTGCCCCCGCTTGCAACTCGGGCTGCAATAGCTGCTGCAAGAAGTCGCACTGCTTCAAGATGCCTAAGCTCTGCTTGCCCAAGATCAAGTGCTGCAAGGTTCGCAACAAGTGCTGCAAGAAGAGCTGCTGCAAGCCAGTTTGCTCGACCGGCTGTGCCCCAACCTGTGCCGCTCCAGCCGCTGCTTGTGCGCCAACCTGTGCCGCTCCAGCTGCTTGTGGCCCAACCTGTGCCGCTCCAGCCGCTTGCTGCCGCTGAGCTGTCACGCACCGCTCAACCGGTGCGAGGACTTGAATTGGTTTGAAGTTGATGATGACGATTGAGTGACCGTAGCCCGTCCGCGAGGACAGTCGACAGAATCGTGATGGGACGCGGAAACGTGAGGCAAAGTCTGGGGGAGGCAACTCCCCCAGACAAGTCTCTCGCAACGACTGCTGACTCGAAGAGTTCGCTCTTCCCCGGCGAGATGACTCCAACTCGCGGCCCGCAAGCCGCGAACGATGCTCATCCCGCAAGCTTGGTAGTCAATGCCTTCGACCGACGGCCGCAACGCAACGGGCTGTCAACGCAACTCTGACGCAACATGAGAGGTGGCGGATCCTTGGTGGAACCGACACCTTCTCGTGCTTCTTTGAGGGCTGGTACTGCGCCCTGACATCGATTTGGAATACGCAGGGTTAGAACTTGTCCAAGAACAACACGGTGTTGTTCTTGGACAAGTTCTAAGCGTCTCGTTTGCCCGTGAATCCCGTTGGGAAAAAGGGAAAGCGAGACGCTTACCCTACGTTGTTCAACAGGCTGTCAGGCCAGCAGGTCCGTGACGATCTCACCGCCGGGTACGACTCGATAGGGCCGTTGGAACTGGTCGAAGATTTCGGTCTCGGGAGCAATTCCCAGAGTGTGGTAGATCGTCGAGATGATGTCGCCAGGAACGAGTGGATGAGTGGCCGGGAAGGCTCCCGTGCTGTCGCTGGTGCCGTAGATCAGTCCGCGCTGGAAGCCGCCGCCGGTCATCATCAGGCTGTAGCAGAAGTTCCAGTGGTCTCGGCCCCCTTGGTTGCCGTTCACTTTTGGAGTCCGCCCGAAATCGCCCAGCACGGCGATCAGCGTGCGGTCGAGCATTCCGCGCGCGGACAAATCATCGACCAAGCTGGCATACGCAGCGTCGAGTTGCGGCAGCAGGGTCGTCTTGAGCGTTTTGAAATTGCCGCCGTGCGTGTCCCACGTCGCGTTGGCGTCGGGTGCCCAGGAGATCGTGACGACGCGCGTTCCCGCTTCGATCAGCCGTCGCGCGAGCAGTGCGCTCTGCCCATAAATGTTCCGGCCGTAGCTGTCGCGGAGCGAGGCCGCTTCGTCCGACAGTCGGAACGCGCGCTGAGTCTCTTCCGACGAGAGAATGTCCAATGCCCGCCCCTGCATCTGCGACATTTCGACCGCCGCCGAACGGACTTCTCCCCGCGCCGCGCCGGTCGCTTCAAACAACTGCCGGCGCAATGCCAACCGGTTCGTTGTGACTTCCGTTTGCAAGGTCAACTCGGGGACGCGAAAGTCGGCCGCGTTGGGATCGTGCAGCACGAACAGGGGATCGTAGGAGTGTCCCAAAAAGCCGCCGAAGAAGCCGGGCTGAGGCGGCCCGCCCGCTCCTTCTTTTGTGATGTACGGGAGCGTCACTTGAGGCAGCACGGTCGGTGCGGTCGGGCGCAACTTGGCCATGATCCCGCCGAGACTCGGGTGGTCCGTGGACTTCGTTCCGCCGCCCTGTTCGCCGCGATCGTGACCGGTCAGCGACGCATACACCGCCGCCGCGTGTGAGTTGTTGACGGTGTGATTCATCGACCGGACGACGGTCGCCAAGTGCATCTGCTTCGCCATGCGTGGCAGATGCTCGCACATCTGGTAGCCGGGCAGCGAAGTTGCAATCGACTGGAATTCGCCGCGAATCCCCTCACCCGCGTTGGGCTTCATGTCCCACATGTCGAGATGACTGGGACCGCCGTTCAAGAACAGCAGGATGACGTTGTCGGCGCGCGGACGGAGACGGCCCCGGTCGGCCGTCGCCTCATTCGCCAAGAGCCTCGGCAACGACAGCCCCATTCCGGCCAAACCGAGACTCCCCACTTGCAACACACGGCGGCGCGAGACCGCCTCGCGACGCGCGGCTTGTTCGATGTTTGAGTGTGTCATGACAAAACCCTTCAAGTAGTGAACTCAACGACACCACAAGGGATACCTCACGATTCGACCAGCGGCAATCCCAGCGGGTGCGTGAGTATTGGGCGTCAGCCCTCTTGTTCCTCATTTCCGAGCGGGGGACGTGAGTCTCCTGGTTCCGTGTTAATCGAAGTCGGGGCTGACGCGCAAGGAACGGGTCCGCAATCACTTTCCGACCAGCCTGTTTCACTTCGAGTGGTGATTGCAGACCCGCTCCCGAGAACCAGGGGACTCACGTCCCCCCGCTCAGAAAGTCATCGACCACATTGCGGCACGCGACTTCCCACAACGGCGACTCGTGTTCATCGCTCGGGGTTGAGTATGCTGCCGCCGCGTGAGGAAGCTCTGGTGCGAAGTAGCAATGTGGTGAAGAGTGTCTCTCGGGAGTCGATCATGGTTGCTCGTCGAATCGTTTCTGCGTGCTGTGTCGTGGGACTGGCGGTCGCGCTGGTGGTGATCTCGTCGCCAACAGGCTTTGCTCAGGGAAATGCCACGAAGGAGAAGCCGACTCCCAAAGCCAAGCCGGTGCCGCGCGGTAAGGGCGCTCCTGCCGAGGTTGTTCCTGGCGTGCGCGATTACTCGTCGAAGAATTTTCTGTTGCACACCGATCTCTCCGCCGACGACGCCAAGGAACTGCTGACTCGATTGGAGACGATGCTGATCCTCGTGTCGCGCTACTTCGGGAAGCCCAATCCGCAGACGATTGAGATGAACGTGGTTCAGGATCAAAGCGTCTGGCCGAACGGTTCGATTCATCCGGATGCGATCGCGAGCATCGAAGGGAAGGCGGGGATCACGCTCAGCCTGACGATGGGCCAACGCAATGCCCTCGGGCAAACGCGCATCACGGCAGCGAAGTCGATCGTCTGGGCGGTGGCGGATCGGGGGACTCCGCAGCACGAAGCCGTTCACGCTTATTGCCATCAAGTGTTCGGTCGCACCGGCCCAACGTGGTACGCCGAAGGGATGGCTGAGATCGGCCAGTATTGGCGTGAGAAGGATGAGAGCGTCCGCATTCACGATGGCGTGTTGCAGTACCTCAAGTCCGAGGAACCGAAGGAGCTGACCGAGATCACAGCGCCGGGCCAACGCACCGGCGATAGCTGGCAGAACTATGCGTGGCGGTGGGCGCTGTGCCATCTGCTGGCGGGAAACACCAATTACCGAGACCGCTTCAAGCCACTCGGTCTCGCGCTGCTGAACGATCAGCGGACGAGTTTTGAGGACGTTTATGGTCCGATGGCGAAGGAGATCTCTTTTGAATACGACTTCTTCTTGAAGCACCTCGATCAGGGCTATCGCGTCGATCTGTGCAGTTGGGACTGGAAGACGAAGTTCACGCGCGTGAAGGGATCGTCGCTGACGACCGCCAAGGTCGAGGCGACTCGTGGCTGGCAGGCGTCGCGCGTGCTGGTCAAGACGGGTGACAAGCTGGCGTTCACAACGACCGGCGAATGGACATTGGCTAAAGACGCGGGCAAGGTCTCCGCCGATGGGCAAGACGATGGCAAAGGAAAACTCGTCGGCATCCTGTTCAGCGACTACCGTCTGTCCGAGCCATTCGAGTTGGGAGCATCCCGCAATTGGGAGTCGCCCGGTGACGGCAATCTCTTCCTGCGCTGCCGCGATGACTGGGGTTCACTGGGCGACAACAGCGGCACAGTGACGGTGAAATTCAAACTGGCGGATTAGACGCGCAGATGCTCAGTGCTTTGTTTAACAGCGTGGGTAACGCTGTTAAACGACATGAAGTCCGAATCGAGCGAGTGCCAGCCGATGACGTTCGTGGACGCGATCAACGTGTTTGAAGTCTTCTGGTGGACCGGCTGCGGCATCGTGGTTTTGGCGCAGACACTGCGGGCTGGTGGCGATCATCGCGATCGAGGCTATCTCTTGGCTGCGTCCTTCGTGCTGTTCGGTCTGTCCGACGTGGTCGAACTCCAAACGGGCGCATGGTGGAGACCCTGGTGGCTGCTGGCCTGGAAGGCGGCGTGCATCGCCGTGCTGGTCTCCGCTGCAATCCGGTGGTGGCACGGGAGAACTCGCCCGTAGCACGGGCGGCCCGCCTGTGCCTCTTCCATCAGAAGCCGTGTTCTTCGGCGCGAATGCGAGCAGGCGAGCCGCCCGCTCTACGGTTCAGCGAGAATCTTTGCGACGGCGGCGTTTGCTGCGGGCGTTCTGCTCATTGTGGGCCGCCCAGCCGGACTTCTTGTTGGGCGCGGGCGAGTCCTCACCCGCAGACTCGCCCGATGTGGCTTCGTCGTCGGTGGTCTCATCCGTTTCCATTGTGTCGTCAGCAGAGTCATCATCGGCCAGGTCGTCATCGACTGGCAGAGTGTGCTGTGGCGCGGGATTGAGTGGGACGGCGTCGCGTTGAGTCGATTGACCGCGTCGAGGCCAGCCCCAGCCGCCACGACGATTTCCTTGTCGCTTTCGTTCTTCGCGCTGCTCTTCCGTCAGCAAGGATTCTTCGAGACTCGACTCATCAATATCGATCTCATCCGAAGCGACTTCATCGAGCGAGGAGTCATCCCGGCGAGTCGATTTGGATTCAGTTCGTTCTGTTGCAAGGCGTTCGCTGCGTTCTCGGGTGACTCGCTCTCGCGCCTGTTTCTCACGCAACAGCCGTTCACTCTCAATGCGTTCACGTTCGAGGCGTTCGGAGTTCAGCCGGACTCGCTCCGTTTCCAATCGAACACGCTCGCGCTCCGCCTCCGTGCGCGCCCCCTCGCGTTCGACTCGCTGCAACGCTTCACGGTCTTGAGCTTCACGCTCGCGTTCCCGATTGAGCCGCTCTTGTCGCTTGAGTTCCTGCTGCTGGCGATCCTGTTCGTCACGCAGCAGACGCTCGCGGTCAGTACGATCTCGCTCGAATCGCTCGCGTTCGACCCGTTCTCGCTCCACTCGGTCGGCTTCGAGCCCTGAGCGATCCCGTTCCAATCGAATCCGCTCCCGATCGGCTTCCGCCCGCGAGGCGTTCCATTCGGACTGAGCGTGCGTCTCGCGATCTCGTTCGAGCTGTGCTTGTCGCTCAATCTCCAACTCAGACTGCTGGCGCTGAAGCCGTTCTCGCAGTTCCTGTTCTCGCGTTAGACGATCTCGTTCCACTTCGACGCGCGCGATCCGTTCGCGCGTGTCGGACGAAACAATTGAGGAGGAAGTGGACTTGCGGGAGGAATCCACTGCTTCGCGGGTCGCTGCAGTGTTTGCGGCGTCCGTTCGCGAGGAGAACTGTTCGATCTCCCGCTCCCAATCGGATAGCTTCGAGGCATTCGGACTCTGGCCAAGTTCGGTCGCGTTGGAGGTTCGAGCTTGGCTCAGCGTAAAGACCGAACTGTCGGAGCGGTCTCGAGCCTGCCGTTCACGATTGATATCGCCACGGTCGGACTCATCATCATCGGTGGCTTGTTCCGAATCGAGCGTGTCGAGAACGTGTTCCGTGTCGCTTTGTTCGCGTAGCAGCGCGACATCGTTGACGACGGTGTCCCGAGAAATTTTGTCCGCAGTGCGTTGGCGTGCGGTCCACGATTGCAACGCGGTTGCTTGCGACAGTTGCCTCGAATGGAGTTCGTCCTCACTGAGTGGAACAGGAACGGGCGGCGGAACCGATGCGTAAGGGTCGCGACGATAGAGAACTGAAGTCGCCACCGATCCGGCATCGCGACCGGTAGCGGCAATCTCGTCACGCAGGTCGGTCTGTCGTTGTTGCTCCGCAAACTGGCGTAAGGATTCCTCGACAGAGACGTGGGATCGGTGAGTGACACCCGTAAACGAGGGACCGACTGCGCCGAGGGTTCTTTGCCGCGCGAGCCGCTTGATGCGGCGGTCTCCCAACGTGAAAGCGAGCAACGTCACGAGCAGTGCCAGCCCCATCGCAGTCACCACGCCGACCATATATGGAAGAATGGCATCCGTCGGCGGGACCGAATCGGCCAGACGAAACGGCGCGAGCGTGGTGGCGATCAAAGTTGGTGCGACGTGAAAGCCACCTCGCGACGGATAGGCTTCTCGCTTGAAGAAGTAGCCGGTCACTCGAACCGGTCTGCGAATGTCTTCGCCCGGAGTCAGCGTGTGCGGCAGTCGCGTGCAGACGACTCGATAAGGATGCGGCTGCGAGTCGCCCGTAAAAATCCACGCTTCGTACAGCGTGGTCAGACCCAAGTCGTTGGGACCGGCGTCAAATTCATAGAGTCGCCACAGGTCGCCTTGAATCGTGAGTGGTTCCCCGCGAAAGCGATGTGGCTCGGTCATCAGGTTGACGTACTGCGTCTCGGTCGTGGACGCGAGTTCCAACTCGTCCGGCGCGACGCGCTGAACGTGCCCAAGCATCTGGTAGTACGCATCGGACTCGTCGCGCCGAATGCCGACCGTGTTATCACGTACTGACGAAAGAACTCGTTTGTTGAACCGCGTGTTGCGGCGAGCCTCAGCCCGCTCGCGCGCGGCCGCGTCGGCCGCCCATTCCTCTCCCCGCTCGGCTTGCTCATCGAGCCATTCGCGCGAACGCTCGACCGGCAGTTCAAACCTTTCCGGCAAAGTTCCATCCGACGGCGCGATGGTGAATTCATCCGACCTCAACGTGCGATCATCCCGTTCGCGGACGTTGGAATCGACACTGAAGTCGGCGTCGCGCGGCTGACTTCTCTTTCGACCTGCCGGAGCCTCAGGCTTCTCCGCGGGGTCCGTGAAGATCACGTTCACGACCAGCACCAACATCGCAATCATCACGAAGAACGACAGCGTTCTCTGCTGAGCGCGACGACTGGAGTAAACTGGCGTGGATTGCGAGGTCTCGAATCGCATTACAGACCCGGCCGAGAGGAGATGGGGAGTTGAGGGAGCCACGGCATCCAAATCGCCAGCCAACCCACACGGCACAGTTTATCAGGTCCCGCCATTCTCACAACGCGAGCATTACCATGAGTGGCCAATCTGAAAGGGTTCATTGCAATGTCATTTTTATCGCGACGAGCCGTCTTCTGGCTGTCATGACCGAATGGCAACAGGCAAAAAACGATGCGGTTCGACCGCGATCAGCCTCACCCCGCGATCAAACAAACCAGCCTAACAGCCAATTGAAAAACGTAGGATAGGCGTCTCGCTTGCCCGTCTTTACTGCGAGAAAACGTGCAAGCTGGAGACTTACTCTACGCTGTTCAACAGGCCGCTCAGCACGACGAACGGCGTTGGTTGCAATCCCCCGCGCGGGCGATACCATGCCCGCCGACTTGGGTGCTTGAGGCGTGTTGCTTCGAGAGAATAGGGAAGACGGTTTGAATCCGTCGCGGTCCCGCCGCTGTATCCGGGGACGAACGCCGCAAACGCCACTGAGATTGGATTCTCGGGAAGGCGCGGTTAGTAGAGTGATCCGGGAGCCAGAAGACCTGCCCAGAAGTCGTTCCAATTTTGCTCGCGGTGCTCGCTTCGGACGAGACGCGGCGGTCTGACTGCGCCCTGATGCTGCATACCCGGTGAAGACCCTCCCTTTTGAGGTCTCTCTGAGGTTGTGCGCGCTCGGTGCTGAGGCCGGCTGCGCCTCGAAGTGGCGGCTCCGTGAGGCGGTCTTCGCATACGCGACGACCGGACATCGACAACGGAGAATTGTCATGCGACGAGTTCAGTCCCGATCGAATTGCCTTCACGCGCGGCGTCCCAACTCGCTTTCAAATCGAGCATGTTCTCAGCGGCATGGGTTCACGCTGATCGAACTGCTGGTGGTGATCGCCATCATTGCCGTGTTGATCTCGCTGCTGCTTCCCGCTGTCCAGCAAGCGCGCGAGTCCGCTCGGAAAACGCAGTGCAAGAACAACCTCAAGCAGTTGGCGCTGGCCATGCACAACTACTCCGACGTTTATGCTGGTGTGCTGATGTGCTATCGGATTGATGACTCGAAGTTCATCGCCAATGCCTCGGCGTTTCCGTCCGTGGGGCAAGCGCGATTCTGGTTCGGCAACGTCAACTACGACGAGCCAGACACGACGAAGCAGTTAGACTTCAGCCAAGGACCGCTTGCTCCGTACATGGAGACCAACCGCGCGGCCTTCCAGTGCCCCGACTTCAGTGAAGCTCAGGTCGATGCGGTGCGATTCGGCAAGATGGCGAGTGGCTACGGTTTCAATGGCCGCTACCTCGGTTACGGCATCAACTATGACTACTCGTCGTGGCCGAGTGTCACCGCGAAGACCGATTTCCGACGGATGGCCGACGTGATGCAGATGACCAACACCGTCGTCTTCGCCGACAGTGCTCAAGCCGACTTCGCCCTGAAGTTCGTCGAGACGTGGCTGATCGAACCCCCCAGCCAGAACTACCCGACGACGCACTTCCGCCACACCGACACCGCCAACGTCGCGTTCATGGACGGACACGTCGAGACCCGGGCACGTCACTTTAAGATCGACATCCCCGGCGTGAACTACATGAGCGCATCACAGGCCGGACGAATCGAAGAGAAGCGTCTCGGCTACGTCAGCGACGGTAATCTCGGCGATCCCGCCAAGCAGGACGAGGTCTACGACCGGCAATGAGATCCGCTGTCAGTGAAAGTAGACCCGACACTCCGTGGCGGGAACGGTTCGTGTCACGGAGTGACACGTCTACTTTGGATAAATCCGCTTCGGCCGGTCGCCAAGCGACTGGCCGTCATCTCCTTCTTTATCAAGAAAGTCATCCCCCATGCGTGACTATCGAATTTGGATTTCTCTGGCGGGCCTCTTGCTGGCCGGCCGAATGTTGTACCCGGCGCTCGCAGGTGACCGGACCTCGCCGGTGCGCGACGAAGAACTGCAAGAACTGGTCTACGTCTGTCGTGACTCGGGCGAGACATTCATGCTGCGAGCCAAAGCCTCACCCGAGAAGCATCCCACGACCGGACGCCTCACACTGATGCCCGGCTTGTACTGCGAAAAGTGCCGCGTCTGGAGAGCCTCGCCGCCTCTGGATGTGTTGCAGCAAAGCCGGACCGCACGGCTCTGTCCTAAGACCCACACGCCAATGACGGTGAATGGTCCGCGCCCGGAAAAGAGTTGATTCCTATCTTGGCAAGTGGCCGCTCGTCACAGGAATGCGTGAAATGATTCAATCCAAGATCGGACTGTTGGTCGCGTTGCTCGCCTATTCCGTGGCGATGAAGCTGATGCCGTACGTGCTGCGCAACTGCGACGTGAAGCTCGATCCGACCATCCTGTATTACCCGTGGAGTTTCTCGCCACTGACCGCGGTCTGTCTGTTGAGCGGCGCGTGTTTAGCCGATCGGCGACTCGCGTTTGGGCTTCCGCTCGTCGCGATGCTGATCGGCAACGTCGGCATCGGCTGGTTGTCGGGCAACTGGGAGTGGGCCTTCCCACCGGGGACGTGGTGGGTGACGTATGCCTGCTACGCCGTCGCCATCGGGTTGGGATTGTGGCTGCGTCGCGCGGGGACTCGCAGTCCGCTTTGGACGGCCCTAGGCATGGGTCTCGGCTTTGAAGTCTTCTTCTTCGCGGCGTCGAACTTCACGTACTTCTATGGCAACGCATCGCTTTATCCGCAGACTTGGAGCGGACTGGTGGAGTGCTATGTCGCTGCGTGGCCATTCTTCCGAAACGCGCCGCTCAGCACGCTGGCCTTCACCGCGCTGTTGTTCGGTCCCTTGAGTGCCGTCGTGCCGAGCGAAGATCGGCGACCGGCGGCGGAACTCGTTCCGGTGGCCGCGAAGTAAACAGACTCGCCCGAAGTGGCCCGCTTCCCGGTGGTCGAACAACCTTGTACTGCGGCGTTCGTCACTAGCCCGACGCGGAAGCGAGGGCTTCGCGTGAAATCACAACGAAGCCCTCGCTTCCGCGTCGGACTAGTCAATCAGCGTGCGCAATCCGAGTCAGGTTCGTTCAGTCCACCAGCGGAAGCATGATGGAGCGCGAGTTCGTTGCGCTGCGAGCGACCGCTTCGGTGAACTCCAAGTCACGCAGACCCGTCGCAAAGTCGTTCCGTTTGACCGCCTCCTCGCCACGAATCGCCCCGACAAATTCGGCCTCCACGCGCCAGCTGCCGAGGTCTTCGGCGGGGATCGTGATCTGTCGCAATTCCTTGTCGCCCATGCGAGAGACAAACACCTGATCGTGTTCGCCAAAGATCACTTTGATCGTGCCGAGCGCTCCGTACAAATGGACTTGTTTTCCGGGACCAGTCAGCGTGACACCGCTGAAATGGTACAAGCCGCTGGCTCCGCTTTGGCCGTACTGTGTCATGACGTGAACACTATCCGGAACCGTCACACGCAGATCGCCATCGCCGTGAGGATTCGGCCGTGAGGGTTCAAACGTCTGTGCCTGGGCGAACACACGCTCCGGTTGCGGGATCCACCGCGACACGACTTCGTGCATGATCCCCAGCGACAACACGTTGACGCCGCTGATGGTTGAGTCCTGTCGCCAATGCAAGAACTTGCTGTAGTCGTGAAACTGGTCGTCAGCTCCCGTCACAACCACTTCTCGCAAGTCTCCAAGAAATCCAGTCGTCACGATGCGCGAGACTTCCGGATCGCACTCCAGACCAAACGGACTTGGTACCAGCATCGCGATCCGGTCGGGATGCGCTGCCGCTGCGGCGACCATCTGCCGCGCTTCAGCCACGCTACGCGCCATCCGCGCTTCACACAGTACATGTTTGCCAGCGGCCAATGCGGCACAAGTAACATCGCAATGGAGGTTCGGCCAGGTTCCCACGACGACAGCATCAATGGAGTCATCAGCGATGAGCGCCTGCCAGTTCGGATACTGCTTGGGAATGCCATAGTCGCGTGCGACGCGCGCGGTCGAATCGGCCGTGCGATTGACGACACCGACCAACTCGACTCCCGACAAGGCTCGCAAACCCGGGATGTGCCGCCGGCGAGTATTATCCCCCGCTCCCACCAATCCGACTCGCAACGCTCGATTCGTCATGCCACACCACTTTTTGCCGACAGGATTCAAAAACAGATCACTCACCGAATCGACAGGACTGACAAACCAATCCGTCGGTCAGAAATGAAGGGGGCGAAGTCTAGCTTCTGCCACGGAAAACAGCCAACGGCAAACGCCCTCAAGAACAGGGCCTCTCGTTCACTGTTGGCACTCGGCCACACGATTCGGGCGGGGACTCAAAAGCGTCTCAAATGGCCCCATTCCCGTTGCGAATAGCCTGTTGAAAAACGTAGGGTCAGCCTCCGGCTTGCTCGTTTTCTCGCCTTAAAGACGCGCAAGTGAGATGCTGACCCTACGTTTTTCGACAGGCGGCTAAGGCATAGGTCGGCTTACGCCATGCTTCGGGTCGAGCACCTTGATGAGATGCGGCGCGGGAGGCGATCCGGCTGTCGATTCCGAAACCTGATCCGACAGCAGCGTCGAGGCGACCGATGGCTCGCCAACATGACCCATCTCGCGTGAACCGGCGGCGCGCAGCGGAATCACGCCCGTCGGCGTTACCGACTTGGCCGGTTCAAACAGATGGCCCAGCGGGCCGGCGAGCAATTGCGGCAGGAACACCAGGTCACTCAGCAGTGCCACCCCAATCATCGCCGCCATCAGCCAGCCAAAGCGGCTGATGAGCAACAGCTCGGCCGGAACCAGCACCAGCAACCCGATGATCACGGCGAGACTGGTCTGCAACATCGCCGGGCCGCAGTGTGTGAGCGCATTGATGATCGCGTCACGCCGTGACTGGCCGTTCTTCAACCCGAATTGCACCCACGTCAGGAAGTGCAGCGTTCCATCCACGGCAATGCCGAGTGCGATCGACGCGGTAATCATCGCGCCGATATCGACCTTCTGACCCTGCCACGAAATCACACCGAACACGACGGTGATCGGCACGATGTTCGGGATCATCGCCACCAATCCGGCCCAGAAGTTTTTCAGCATCACCGCAAACACGCCCAAAATCAGCGCGAACGCCAAACCGAAGCTGGTGAAGAGGCTGGTCAGAACGGCTTGTTGAGTCCGAACAAACAGCGGCACGGTACCGGTGATCGTGTGCATCGCGCCGGGATTCAGCTTGAGTACCTCTTGGGCGATCCCGTTCACATCGTCGAGGATCACCGCGAAGTCGTTATCTGTCATGACGGAAACCTGAGCAGTGATGCGCCAAAGTTCGTCGCCCGGTTGATTGAGCAAATTGTCTCCGGCGTTCAACAAGTCCGATCCACGTTCCGACACCGTGTAGAAGGCGCGGGCCGACGGGATCTCTCCGTCACGGATTCGCTGCTGAATCGTGCTGGCTCGCTTGTTGTACTTCCCTTTGGTGAGGAACCCGGCGTCGGCAACAGGCCGTTCGGTGACGGGCTGAAAATCGGCGAGCGACACGGCACCGGTGATCTCATCGTGCGTCCGCATCCGCGCGGCGACCTCGCGCACGACCTCCATCCGATCGAGAAAGTTCGTCTCCTGTTGTGAGCGGCTGTCGAACCGGATGATCGTCTCGACCGGCATGATTCCCGCCAGATGAGTCTCAATAAACCAGTAGTCCTTCGCGATCCGCGCAGTCTCTTGAAAGTGACGAATCACCTTCGTTTCAGCGCGGAACCGGGTCAATCCGTAACTGCAGGCCACGCACAGCGACAAAAACACCAACGACTGAACGACGGGCCAAGTCGTGACGCCACGTCCGAACATCCGCCAGCCGGGATGGTCGAGTTCGTGTTCTGCGGGAGGTCGCCCCGGCCAGAGTTGGAGCAGCGCGGGAAGCGCGTACATCACCATCACCAGCGACAGCATCGTTCCGATGGCGGCATAAATCCCGAAGTCACGCACGGGCGTGAGCGAACTGGTACAGAGCGACACCAAGCCGATGGAAGTTGTCAGACTGGCCAACACGCACGGCTTCCACAACGTCTGCACCGTATCGACGATGGCCGTCGCTTCATTTTTGAAAGCCGCATGCTTCCAGTAATTGGCGACGTGAATGGCCCCGGACATCGTCAACACCATCAACAGAGTGGGCATCACCACGATGACCATGTTCATCGAACCGCCCGTCACCGGGACCAACGCCATCGACAGGAACGTCGTGTATAGCGAGACCACCAGCACGATCGTGGCCAGTCGAATGTTGCGTACCAACAGATACGCCAACACCGCACCCACCAAAGCCGATGTCAGAATGACCGAACGCCGATGGAGCATCCACAGGGGCTGTGACTCATCCCATGCGGCCTTCATGACGGCGTGATTCAACTCCGTCGCGGCAACGGTGCTACCGCCGAGGTGCAGTGCGTCGGCTGAAATCCCCACGGATGCCGCCGCGTGCTTGATGACCTCGATCGTTTCCGTCTTATCCGCCACGCCGGCGTCAGAGATGGACAGCGCGATCGTGACCGGCGCTCCGGGGGCGAAGAAGCAACGCTCGACGAGCGTTTGTCCCTCACCCTTCGGCGGGACGAACTCGGTCAACCACTGCGCCACCTCGCGCGTCCGATCGCTGCCGGGACGAATCCCCGGCCACGCGACCTGCAAGTCATGGTCAACCGTCTCACCGGACAGCATTTTCCCTTCGATGCTCATCACTGCCGGAGCCGCCGGATCAGCCTGTTTTTCTCCTTCGCTCGCTGCGGGAGCGGGGATCGCGACGAGCGTTTCAAAATCGGAGATCGGTTCGCGAAACGTGAGCGTGATCCCGAACTGGTTCTTCGCTGCCGCAGTCAATTCTTGACGAGTCCGCCTCAATCGGGACTTGCCCAGCTCCGTCAGCCGCAGCTTGAGCGAACCGGCACCAAGAATGATCCCTTCCAACCGACGAACAGCCTCTTGCGGCTCGACTCCGTGCTGTTGCATCGAAGTCAACAACTGACGCGGCTCGACGACGCTGGCCACATGCGGCAAACCGCCGCGTCGAATGCCATCCGCATCGGGGCGACCGGTCAGCTTCTCGACAAACTGGTCAATGCGTGGATCGTTCAGCGAGCTGCCGTCCCAAGTGACATAGACCCGCTCGTCGATGGGAAATTGCTGATGCGCCCAGCGCAGCACCTTCAACTCGGGATCGTTCTCGGGAAGCCACTTCTCAACATCGTTTTCCAGTCGCGTCTGTTTGAGCGCGAACCAGCCCAGCGGCGCGGCGAAGACCATCGCCAACAGCACCCACACCGCAAAGCCATTGCCCCACGGGTCACGTTTTTCAAAGAAGTGTTTCATGCGTTCCCTGCAACTCGATCGCGCATCGAGCTTCAGCGGCCGGAGTCCATTCGCGGCCACCGGGCGGAGACATCCTCGTCACGCCCATCCTTCCAAATACCGCTGGAGATCACATCAGCGCAGTCGCGCCAGAGCCTCACCAGCAGTCCTCTGAAGCGGTTATAGCCGGAGAAGCCGTTTTGCCGGAAGACCGACATTTTGGTGGCGGGAACGAGGACGTACATACCGCGCATGGCCGAGGCGGCGTCGTTCAACAGCCTGTTTGAAAAAGTCGTGGCACAGGCGGCTCGCCTGTATTTTTAACGAGAAAAGCAAGCAGGCGAGCCGCCTGCTCTACGTTTTTGAACAGGCTGTTAACCGCGAGCGCAACGCGACCGGCAAGAAATGATTTACCCGAACACACCCACCCGAAGTGTGAACGAGGTCGTCGATCGACTTCGCCCTCGTTCACACTTCGGGTAGGTGTGGGTCAGACAAGTCTTGCCGGCCGCCCAAATGTCACACAGAGGCGTTGCGGCAAACAACAGCCGTTCACTCCGGCCGGGCACCTCGGCGCGGCGGCCCGTCTTCGCGGTTCGACTGGAAGTTGCGGCGAGGTGGCAGGCCGGGCATGGCTTGCACGCGGCGACCGCGCAGTCGAACGCCTTGCACTGCTGCCAGAATCTCTTCCGCGTTTTCGGCGGCGACCTGGACGTAGCTGACCGTGGCGAGAATTTGAATTGCGCCGATGACCGTTCGCGGCACACCCGCTTCGTTCGCGATGCAGCCCACGAAGTCACCCGGCGCGATGCCCGAGTTCTCACCCACGTTGAACTTCAACCAGACTCCCGACTCATCAATCCGTGGAGCCGCGCCACTGGCGGGACCGGGACGACGATCATCATCGCGCGGTCGTCCTGCGGGACGAGGCCGGTCATCAAACTCACGGCCTCCCTCGCGCGGGCCGCGTGGTGGGCGATCTTCAAACAGGCGCGGTGGTGGCCGACGCTGTTGCTGGCGCGGATCGTCTTCCATGATTCGTTCGGGGGCACGACCGCTCTCACCCGCCAGCAAATGCATCAGTGCCGAGACGATCTCACCGGGAGCGTGTCCCGCTTCGATCAAGTCTTCGAGCAGCTTGTCTTGAGCCTTGAACTCACCCGCTTGAATCGTGTTGTGCAGCGACTCAACCAACCGGCTGGCGTGCTTCTGTTCGAGTTCTTCCAAGCGCGGGACCGACAGCCGGGGAATCTTTGCCTTGGTGAAACGGATGATCTGCTGCAGGCGACCGAACTCGCGACCGCTGACCAAACTGATCGCCTTCCCACTCTTGCCCGCTCGTCCCGTGCGGCCGATGCGATGCACGTAATCTTCCGCATCGTGAGGCAGCTCGTAATTGAAGACGATCTCCAAGTCATCGACATCCAGCCCGCGAGCTGCGACATCGGTAGCGACGAGCAGTTCGATCTTCCGTTCGCGAAACCGCTTCATCGTTCGTTCACGCATCGGCTGAGTCATATCGCCGTGCAGCTTGTCGGCGGCATAACCACGCGCCATGAGAGCCTCGGTCAGAGTATCGACCTGAATCTTGGTGAACCCGAAGATCAGTCCGTAGCGAACATCGTGCAAGTCGATCAAGCGACACAAGACTTCCGTCTTCGAGCGGTAATCGACTTCCACGTAGGACTGTTCGATCGAAGGGATCGTCAGTGAGGTCGCTTCGATTTTGACGAGGACGGGATCCTTTGTGAACTTGTCGATGATCTTCCGGATCGGCGGCGGCACGGTGGCCGAAAATAACACGATCTGCCGTTCCTTCGGGATCGATTCGAGGATCTTCTCGATGTCCTCGCGGAAACCCATGTCGAGCATCCGGTCGGCTTCGTCGAGCACGACCATCTTCACGCCATCCAGCTTGAGCGTTCCCTGACCGATGTGATCGATCAAACGACCGGGCGTTCCGATCACGATCTGCGGGCCTGCCTTCAAGCCGCGGAACTGGTGGTCGTAACTCTGGCCTCCAAAAATCGGCAGCTCGCGGACGCCCTTTTTGAAGGCGGCCAGCTTTGCAATTTCTTCGGCCACCTGCGACGCCAATTCGCGCGTCGGGCAGAGCATCAGCACTTGCACGGCGCGATTGGTCGCATCGACCAGCTCGACGGCCGGGATGCCGAACGCAGCGGTCTTGCCCGACCCCGTTTGCGACTGCCCGATCACATCGTGTCCGGCGAGCAACGTCGGAATGGCTTCGGCTTGAATGGGTGATGCCTGCTCGAAGCCCATCTTCTCGACGGCTTTGAGAACTTCAGGAGACAGGCCCAGATCGGAAAAAAGTTTTTGTGTCATGCCGTGACTTTACCGGCATTGCCCGCGCCGTCCCAGCACACAAGTCTGATTCGTGCTAGGAATCTTGCTAGGCGAACGCGTTCTGGTCGCGTTGTGCCGGTCGGGAGGCATCGGCGCTTGAACCGTAAAGTGCAGTGAACACTGCCATTCCAGCAAGCTCACCCAATCGGCGCAGATATTTCCAGCAGATCGACCGCCGGCTGCCGGTTGCAAAAGATTGTTGCCATGCGGCCATAGGTCACACCGCCAACCGGCATTCTCAGGTGAGCGGCCAGTCGCGGCCCAGCCTCGATTTCGAGAATGGCCCCGAGATCGATGTGCCTCAGCACGTTGTGATTGATGAGGATTCTGCCGAGCGGAATCTGCCCGGCGAGAATCTCCCGCCGGACATCTTCGGTGACGTAGCTCAGGTTGAACCGCACGATCCCGTACTGGATGACTCGATCCGTGCCGTGCTTGAGCAGCAGAATCTCCCTCGCGTAGAGGAGGCCGTCCAATTTCTGAGCGACCACACGGACATCGACCGAACAGCCGTGATGCGTCTCCATCGCCACGGTCATGTGGTGATCGTGAACGAGCAGCGTCTTGTACGGCTCGGGCGTGAGTGCCGACGGAATGTGTTCCGCCTTCCGAAACAGCGGTTCAGCCGCAGGAAACAGATTCGTCAGGGAACGGAGTTCATCGAGTGGGTTCATCGAAGCTCTCAAAGTGCGCGGCGGGTGAACGACAAGGCAGATCGTCAGTCATGCGATCACAGGTCAGGTGTACCGCACTTCGCGATGTTGTTCCTCAAAATACTCGGGCAGTAAGGTGTCGGCTTGGAGGAGCCCCTTGCGGGTGAGTGTGATGTCGTTGCCGGACACGCTCAAGTAACCCTTGGCCTGTTGGGCCGAAAGCGGTTTAGAGAACTCGTCGAGGATGTTCACGCCGAACTTGCGGCGGAACGGTTCGGCCGAGACGTGCCCTTCTTTCATTTGCAGGATCAGTTCGCGAATCAGCTTCTGATGGTCGGTCGGTCGCAGGGCGCGGTTGATCGGCAGCGAACCGGCTTCGACTGTGGTGAGGTACTCCTCAAGCTGGTCGAGGTTTTGATAGTGAACTCCTTGGAAGTGGCCGAAGCTCGACACGCCCGCTGCGATCAGATCACATCCGCGCCAAACGTTGTCTCGGTAGACGAAGTGGTCGGTCGCGGGATTCTTCACCAGTTCGTTGCCACTCGACACCTGATAGCCGTCGGTCGCGAGCGTGTTCATCGCCTCATCGACCCAGCGTCGCTTGGTCTCCCAATTCGCGACGGGCGAGACGATGCCCAGCTCTTTCATCTCCTTCGAGATCAGCGTGTTGAAGGGCAACTCCATCTGATAGATCGTGATGTTGTCGGGCTGCAGCTTTCGAGCCTCTTCGAGGCACTTCGTCCAGTTCTCATCGGTCTCGCCGACCATTCCTGCGATGAGGTCGATGTTGACCTGTGGGAAACCGGCCTGCTGAATCCAGTCGTAAGCTTTGAAGATTTCGGGCGACAGATGGGCACGCCCGTTCTCTTCGAGAATCGCGTCGTTGAAGTTCTCGACGCCGAGCGAGATGCGCGTCACGCCGATCTCTTTCAGCGTCTGCACCTTCTCCTGACTGAGCGTCCCCGGCTCGCACTCGAACGTCACCTCATCGGCATGGTCCCACGAGACCGATCGCGACAACTCGTCCCTCAAAAACCGAAGCTGCTTGGAACTGAGGTACGACGGCGTGCCACCTCCAAAATAGACGAACTTCAGTTCGCGACCGTTCACACCCCGCTCGCGGCTGACGATCTCGACCTCCTTCGCGAGTGCTTCGGCATACCGCGCGATGGCGTTCGCGTTCTGGTTCGTATAGACGCGGAAGTAACAAAACTTGCACCGCTTCCGACAGAAGGGAATGTGCAGGTACAGGCCCATCGGCACCGACCGGTCCGGCTCGGCTGCGAGTGCTGTCCGAATCTCGGGCACATTCTCGCGCGTCCACAACGAGAACGGCGGATAGTTCGAGATGAAGTAGCTGCCGACTTCAGTCGTGGCGGCGATTTCGAGGGTCATCAGTCAGCTCCAAGTCAGAAGAGGGTGAACCACGAAACACACGAAAGGCACGAAAGGCACGAAACGGAAAGAGGAAGGCGGAAGAGTTTTTAACCACGAATCTCACGAATAACACGAATCTGAAAGGCAAAAAGCGAAGATCAAAAGAAAGAGGCTTGGCGATGTGGCACAGGTTCGACAGGTCATAGTTCCCCGCAATCTCTTCTCGTTCTGATTCGTGTTACGCGTGAGATTCGTGGTTCAACGGCCTGTGCCTTACTTTCGCGTATTTCGTAGTTCAACCTCTTACTTCTTCCCAAAGCAAAACACCTTGCCGTCGCGGCTTTCGCTGCCGATGACGAGGACTCCTTCGCCGACGGCAGGGGCGGCGGAGATTGGTTTTCCAGCGTTGTGCTTCCAGCGCTCTTTGCCGTCGGTCAGGCCGAGTTCATAGAGGTTGCCATCGTTGGAGCCGATGAAGACTCGATCGCCGACGACGACTGGTGAGCTATCAACTTTGGCACGCGTGGCGAACGTCCACGCCTTCTTGCCTGTTTCGCGGTTGATCGCGTGGACCAGCTTGTCGCGACCGCCGACGACCACGAGCGTGTCGGTCACAGCGGCCGACGAGTGGAACGGGAACTCACCGTTGCCTGAGGCATACCGCCACGCGACCTCTTTCTTCTTCCAATCGACCGCCAAAACTTCGCTGCCGTAGGTGCCGACGTAGAGGATGTCGCCGACGATGGCGGGGGAAGCGATCAGATAGGTCTCCAGCGGGAGTTCAATCTTTTGCTGACCCGTCTTGATGTCGATGCCGCGCAGGTGCTCGTCGCAGCCGGCGATGAAGGCGATCCCCTCGACCACGGCCGGGGCACAATGGACGTAGCCCTGCGTCTCAAACTTCCACTGGAACTTGCCCGCTTCGTCGAGGCAATGCAGGCTGTTGTCATACGACCCGAAGAGGACTCGTCCATCGACGACCGCTGCCGAACTGTAAATCTCGCCGCCGGTCGTGTACTTCCAGCGGCCCTTGCCCGTCGCGCGATCAATCGCGTGAAACACGCCCTCTTCGTCGCCAAGATAGATCGCGTCGGCCGTGACCGTCGGCGACGATTTGAAGCCCGGCGCAAACGAGTTCTTCTCAACCTTCTCGACGGTCTTGTATGTCCAGACTTTCTCACCGGTCTGCCGCTTCAAACAAACGAGTTCGCCCGACAGACACGGGACGTAAACGTGTTCGCCGACGATGGCCGCCGTCGCGACGACTTGCTCACCCAGCGTCACTTCCCACAACAGTCCCAGCTTGTCAGGCAACAACGACGTGGAAACGCCCGTCTGTGCCAGATCGTGCCGGAACGACGACCAGCTTGTGGGCGACAACGGCTTCGAGTCCGCCGCGACACTGATGATCGAACCGACGCACGCGGCAATCACGGCCACGCACCAGACCACTCGCCCGAAAGACCGCGGAGAACCGCAATGGCTTCGTCGCATGAAACACCTCGTTGAAAACAGGGGGAGCCAAAATCGGGTTCGACCACGAATCCGCACGAATCCGAAAGACGAGAAGAATTGGGAACACTGATCGCCGCTGATCGGATCAGAGATCAATGAGGATCAACGAAGATCGGTGTTCCTAATTCTTAGGTTTGTTGGATTGATAGTGTCGTGACTCGACGACCCTCAACAGGCTCCAACCGAACCGTATTTATTCCTGCTTCTCTTCCTGCTTCTCTTCCTGCTTCATTCGTGTGGATTCGTGAGATTCGTGGTTCCAACTCTTCTGCCGTTCCTCAAACCGGATCAAACGCCGCCTCATACAGTTCGACCAAGCTCGATTCATCGACGCCACGTGGGTTGAACGTGCCGGTCCATTGTTTGGCCGCTTCGATTGCGAGTTGAGGCAGCATCGTTCGCTCGACGCCACATGTCGAGAGGTATGTCGGCGAACCGGACGACTCAATCAGCAAGGCAACTCGTGCCGCGAGCAGTTCCGCCGCCCGAGGATCATCCGCCGCACACAGCCCGACATCTTCGGCCAATTTCCCGTACAGGTCGCTCACGACCGGCGCGTTGAAACGGATGACGTGCGGCAACATCAGACCAACGGCCAGTCCGTGCGTGATCCCGTAATGAGCCGTCAGCGGATTGGCGAGAGCATGCGTCGCTCCCAACATCGAGTTCTCAATCGCCGCGCCAGCGAGGTGGGCACCGAGGAGCATCGAGCCGCGGGCGGGAAGAAGTGACGAGCGGGAAGACGAAGACTCAACGTTGTCAGTCAACATGCCTTCCTTCTGACTTCTGACTTCTGACTTCCGACTTCTCTCCCCCACCACTTCCTCAAACCCGCGTGCCAGCAGCTTCCACGCGCGACGGGCGAACAACTGCGAGATCGGGTTTCGTTTCGTCGTCACGTAGCTTTCGAGAGCGTGGCTGATGGCGTCGATTCCGGTCGCGGCGGTCACGCTGGCGGGCATGCTGAGCGTCAGTTCGGGATCGAGGATCGCGACTCGACACGCCGCCTTCTTGTCACCGCAGGCCATCTTCATGTGCGTCTTCGCGTCGGCAATCAGCGCAAACGATTGAGCCTCACTCCCCGTCCCCGCTGTCGTCGGGATCGCGATCAGCGGCAGCATCGGTTTTGTCGCCTTGCCAATCCCCCAGTAGTCCTGCATCCGACCGCCGTTGGTCAGCAGGAAGTTGATCCCCTTCGCGCAATCCATGCTGCTCCCGCCGCCGACCGCGACAAGGAAGTCGATCCGCTCGGCCTTCGCGACGATCAGCCCTCGGTCCACGTCATCGGTCGTCGGGTTCGGCTGCACGTCCTTGAAGACGGTCGTGTGCAGACCCGCTTCGCGCAGTGAGGAAACGGCTTTCGCGACATGCCCGGCGCGTTCAATGCCATCGTCGGTCACGACCAACACGCGCGATCCACCCAACTCGCGAGTCAGTTCTCCGAGCCGCGCGATCGTCCCGGCTCCGAAGACGACGCGCGTGCGCGGATCGAAGTCAAACGCCGCGAGTGCGTCGATGTCGAAGGCATCGGAACGACGAGGTGCATCGAGAGGAACAGACATCAAGGCGGGACTTTCAGCGGGCGGGCGATCAGTCAGCAGGCCATGTCCGCCAGAGTACCCGCAAGCGGGACAACCGAACAAGGCGACGCCAGCGCGACCAGACTCGGACCGGGTGCAAAATCACCCCCCGCACTACGTCGCTTCGACCATCAGGATCGGATCGACGTTGCCCGTCTTGTCGAAGCGACCGACGACGGTTTCGTTGCGGGTGTGATGGCCGAGGACCGCGCGCGATTCCCCCGTGTCTTTCAGACTGCGGAAGACCAGCAATTGCAGGTCGCCGAGCTTCAAGCGGTGACCGGCCGCGATGTCAGGCGTTACCACTCGCCCCGCTTCGGTCACGGTGAGCGATCTCCATTGTGCATCGGCTCGCGTGCGGTTGGGGTGCCAATCGAACAGGACCGGCGCGAAGAGGCCCTCACCTTGAGCCACCTGCTTCAACGACAGTCGATCCGCTGTGGCAGAGAATTCGTGCGGCGAACTGAGGACGCGATCTTGAGTCAGCGCCAGCGGGAAGACACGCGCTTTGAGACCCTTCATCGTCAGTTGTGCCTCGCGAGTTGGGGTGTCGAGCCGCACGAGGATGTCGTCGGCGAGAGGCAGTGTTGCGTGGTACTCGATCCGATCGCTGGGAACACCCGACACCGAGTCGGCCAGCAACAGAAAGTGATCCGTGCGTGAGAGCATGATGATTCGCTCGACCCGAATTTTTCCTGGCCCGCACATTTGCAGCTCGATGTAGTCCGCATCGGGATCGCTCTGCCAGCAGACACACGACCACTCGGAGGCGAGTTCCACGATGGCGTCACCGATGGTCAGGTCGAGCGTCCAGTCGCCATGCAACAAGGGCTTGCCTGCGGCGGTCACGTCGATCTGAGGCAGTTGCCGGTGATGAGCCACCGCCACACTGTCCGCCTGCACTGACCAATCGCTGCGCAGGAGCGCGAACCGCGCCCAGTCCGATTGGTTCGATGGCATGGTCATGATGCCATCGCTTCGAACACGCTTTGCGGGCTGTCCGGCGGCGATCCGTTTGACCGATTGCAGATAACCGCCCTCGGGACTGACGGCGGGCAAGTCGAACATCTCCGCCGCCGCGATGAGAACGGGGAGCGGATTCAGCGCGTTGCCGTTCGACAGCGTCGCTTTCCCGTCAGGCCGACACAGCGGGATCGCACGCTCGACCGTCGAACGGAGCAACTCTTCCTGATCATCCGTCCAGAGCTTCACGTCGAAGCGGCGCGCGACCAGCGTGGCGCGAATGAGCGGCGCGAGCCACAGCGACAACCGTTCGATCATCTCGGCACGCGGCGTCCCGTCGGTGTCCGCATTTTCGGTGAGCGTCCGCGCGAGCGCCTTGCGTCCCAACTTGACGAGCTCCGCGGCACCGGCCACATCGCTAAATAAGACGCCCGCCACGAATGGGACTTCACCACGCTCGATCAGTTGGACATCAGCGGGAACGGTCGGATCGTGATCGTCATCGCCCGGCATTGTCCTCATCTGTCGCACGACCTGCGCCAGCGTGTGCCGCCACAATTTCCATAATTGCTCAGGACGCAGCCGCGCGCCGGTGAGAGCCAACACGTCGAGGGACGCCACTAACCCGAAGACCGACACACCGCCGTCCTCTTCGGCCAGCCGACGAATCAACGGATCGACTCGTTGAGCCAATGTTTTCGGAGCCTTGTTCGTCGCACGCTTCTCTCCCGTGCGAGCCTTCCCCGACGAACCGCCCACCTTCGTGAGCAGCTTTCCCAAATCGACCTCATCCGGAAACGCGGCGAGTGACCACAGCGTCCTCGATCCGCAGCCGAGAGCCGATTCGCGCCCCGTGGACTGGGGTTGAAACGCCGCTTGCAGCGCGGTGCGCGCGCCCGTCAGATCGCCTTCGGCGGCAGCCGATTTCAACGTTGAGTCGGCCCCACGTTCCCATGTCAGGGCTCGAAGAATCTCGACACCGGGTAATGCGGAAACATCGACCCCGCAGCCGCACAGACTGATGGGCACAGGCTTCGATTCGGGAGTTGCTTTTGCCGAAGTCGCCGTGCTGGCTGAAGAAACGGCAGCAGATTTGGAAGCAGAACGGGAACTGGAAACGGGCATCGTGGTCTCGCAATGACAGCACTCGAAACGGCTCCCAGCCGACTCAGTGCGATAAGTAATTCGCGAGGCTCCGCCTCAAGTCGGCAGCAGAGTAGCTAGCCACGGTCGAATTGCAACGCGACGTGAAGTCCTGCTTTTCCGAATGCCGGACTTCAGCCGGGTACACACTCGGGCGCGAAGTTCCACCGACCGTCGCGCAGCGTGCCGATGACCTTGCTCGAACTGGCGAACAGATCGCGTGACAGATCGTTCGCGCGAGGAGTGGCCAAGCGGACCAGTGTGAAGTCCGTCGAAACGTTTGCAGCCTCGTCACCGAGCAATGCACGCCGCCCGGAGCGTGTCGCCAAGTTGAGCAGCGTGAGGTGCGAGAGATCGAGATGCTGTTCCGCCACAAACTGTATTTCGGCGAAGAGACTCAGATCGGGATTGGACGCGCGGCTGTCGGTGCCGAACGCGACGGAGCCGCCCAATTCCAACAGTCTGCGCCACGGATGAGGGCGATGTCCGAACGCGGCGTGCGTGCGCGGGCAGTAAACCAGCGTCATGTGCGGGCGAGCCGCCAGGAATTGCAGCTCGCCCTCGTCGAGATAGTTCCCATGCACGATCAAACTGCGCGGCGCATCTGCCAATGTTTCGAGCCACTCTCTCGGCCGCCCTCCGCCGCCAAAAAGTCCGTCACGCCAGATGCCAAACTCGGTGAGCAGCTCGCGAAACTCACCCGTCCCGTCCGCGAGCAATTCCAACTCCGCCTCAGTCTCAGCGAGGTGCATCGCGATCGGCCGCGCAGCCGCTCGCGCTAATTTCACGACGTGACTCAACAGGTCGGGACGAACGCTGTAGGGCGCGTGGGGACTCAGCCCGAAACGGCAATCGCTGGCTAACACTTGTTGAGCCAGCTCACGCTGCAATCCAACTCGCTCGTCCGTCAATCCGATCAGCTCTTGGAACACAACTCCCGCGAAATCTTCGTTGTGATAGTCGCTGCTCGACCAACCGGTCGTCGCGATGTCACCAATCAGAGTGCTGCCGCATCGCTGGCT
>Ga0114966_10000483_pt1 | contig 38173 bp, 33 predicted proteins | sample M_130207_XF_Meta_FD_87029 | JGI IMG/M metagenome (GOLD analysis project Ga0114966, IMG submission 87029) | Freshwater microbial communities from Lake Montjoie, Canada to study carbon cycling - M_130207_XF_MetaG | ecosystem: Environmental > Aquatic > Freshwater > Lake | place: Lake Montjoie... | reverse complement strand
TTTGCGGTGCCCTGTTCGAGCATGCGAATGGCGTTGTTGAGATAGGGGAAAAGCAAAGCGTTCACAATGAATCCGGCACGGTCTTTCACCTGAACCGGCTGCTTGCCACAGGTCTCGGCAAAAGCAGTGGCAGTTTCAATTGTGGCGTCGCTTGCTGACAACGGGCGCACAATTTCGACGAGCGGCATTGCTGTTGCTGGATTGAAGAAGTGAATGCCACACACCAACTCGGGACGCGAGGTGCACATTGCGAGTTCGATGACGGGCAACGTTGATGTGTTGGTGGCGATGATTGCAGTGGGCTTCACAATGCGATCAAGTTCGGCAAACAAGTTCTTTTTCGTTTCAAGGTCTTCAACAACGCTTTCAATAACGAGATCGCAATCGGCAAGTGCGCTGAGTTCAGAGACTGCAGTAATGCGTCCAAGAATTGCAGCCTTGTCATCTTCGCTGAGGCGACCTTTTTCAACTTGCTTCGAAAGACCTTGAGCTACAGACGCGACCATCGCGTCGGCAGTGGCCTGACTGCGTGAGCGCACGATCACATTCATTCCACCACGAGCGATGACTTCGGCAAGACCCGAACCCATGATTCCTGATCCGACAACTCCGACAGTCTGAATAGCCATGTGAATACTCCTAAGACGGGCCAATCGGCCAAGACAATTGAGAGAGCATAGTTACCAATTGGTAACTATGGCAAAGCCGAGCGTTCACATTGGGCAAGTACTCTCTAGACGTGACTCCATCGCCTGCCGCTATTGCTGAACTTCTTGATCACCCCGATCGCTTGATCGCCCTGTTCGCCGTCCACAACTTTCGTGACATCGGCGGTTACCCCACAATTGATGGCCGCCGAACTTCGTGGCGCAAAGTCTTTCGTGCTGATGGGCTGTATCGATTGACGCCCGAAGATGTCGAGGCATTGCGCCCATTCCAACTACGAACAGTGATCGACTTACGCACATCTGAAGAGCTGTCTGAACGTGGCACGTTCCCGGTCGATCAGTACGACGTCGAGTTTCACCACTTGTCGATCATTGATCGCACGTGGGATATGAACGAGGCTCACGACTGGAAGGGCGAGCAGGCTGAATTCTTGCGTGGGAAGTACCACTTAATGTTGCAACAGGGCGGTCACTATTTGGGTGAAGCGTTGCGTATCTTGAGCGACGAAGAGAATGGTCCGGTGGTCTTCCATTGTGCTGCTGGCAAAGATCGCACCGGACTTCTTGCAGCGCTCTTGTTATCGGGCCTTGGAGTTGCCGATGAAATTGTGTATGCCGACTATGCGATGAGCGAACTTGCTGGTGAGAAGACTCGCGAATGGGCCAAAGTTGTGTCGCCTGAGTTTGCTGAGCGTTTCGCGACCATGCCACCAGTGTTGATGTCGGCTCATCCAGATTCAATCAAGGGACTATTGGCTGATATTCGTGAAACCCACGGAACAATTCGCGACTATTGCATGACGATTGGTGTTGAAGATCGACACTGGTCGGCACTTGAAGAACATTTGCTCGAAACTGCTTAAAGCGCTCTAGTAAGACGTCGATACGGCGTACGCTCGTGGCATGACCGGAATCATTGCACTGCAAGGTGGGGGCGCATTTAGCCTTCACGACGAACTCGATGCTCGCTTATTGAAAGAAGTGAAAGCAAAAAAAGTTGTGGTGTTGCCAACGGCTGATGCCTTTGAAAGCCCCGAAGGATTAGTGGCGTCAGCGTTATCGTGGGCTGAGCGTTTGGGAGTTGAAGTTGAAGCATTGATGGTGATGCGACGAAGTGAAGCGATGGAAGAAGGTTCCGCTGAAGTTGTTCGTCAAGCCCACGCAGTGTGGTTTGTCGGCGATAATCCGATTCACATGCGCAGTGTTTTGAAAGAAACCCCTGTGTGGGAAGCTGTGCAACACGTTTTAAAACAAGGCGGTTTAGTTGTTGGTGCTGGCGCACCAGCATCGGCATTTTGTGATCCGATGATTGATCCTCGAGGTGGGGCGCTAGCCCTTGGTCTTGGACTTTTGACAGGTATGGCGGTCGTGACCCAATCTGAAACTGTCACAATTGATCGTCATGCTCGAGCAAAAAAACTTGCCAATGTGCCGTTGGTGTTCTTGCCATCATCATCAGCTTTGATTCGACGCGGACATGTTTGGGAAGAAGTTGGCCCCAACGAAAAGGTTGGCCAACTACCTGTGTGATCAGCCCTCAGCAGATGGTGTATTGAAGTTTGGATCAAAAACCCACGCACCCGGGAAGAAGCGCTCACCGAGAGAACTGAGATCGGCAACAAACATCACTGGTTGTGAACCTGTTGGAATGTTGACCGAGAAAGTTCCCTTGAACACCTCTTGAGATTGAAAGGTGTGGTCACCGAACTGCTCAATTCCCGTCTCTGCAAGCGAGACATATGATTTACCGTCAAGGGTGTAGACGCGGAACATCTGTGGCGTGGTCGCGAACTGTTCAAGAGAACCACTCGTCACCGAAACTTCAAATGAAAATGTGCCATCTTTTGAAGTTATTGGTATTGCTATCTGAATCGACGCATTGCCGAGAGCCACCAGATCGCCAGGCTTGTATGGGATCGTGTTGATATCTATCGGAAGCGGCGGATCGGGGATGCCAACTACCGGCGCAACCGTTGTCGCGACATCATCGCCGCTACAGGCGACCCCAAACAATGGTGTGAGGGCTAAAAGCGCAATGAGTGTACGTCGCTTCATATTTTGACCGAAGGACGACGGCGAGCAGCGATGATCGGAGGTGCAAACACAATGAGCAAGATAGCAACGATGATCAGCAAGTAGACGAAAACTGACGTGCTTGAACCAGATTCTTCGATGACAACGCTTGTTGCCATCGCGACACCAGGAGTTTGGGTTGAGCCGTCTCCAGGTGCCGCATCCTCTGTTGCTCCGTCAGTTGCCCCATCAGTTCCGCTTGATTCACTTCCGGGGACAACGGTAGTTGTCTCTCCAGGAGCGAGTGTTTCACCCGAAACAGAAGTACCTCCACCGGGCGTCGTGCCGCCGTTTGAAGTGGGGGCAGCAGTAGTGGCAACAGTTTTATTCACCAAGAAGTCTCCGGTGATGGTGGGGTTGCTGCAAGAACTAATTGCTGGCGCCGCGATCGCTCCTGGAATTTTAGCAACAGCAGTAAACCCGTATTCGACTAAATTCTTGGGGAGCGGCGCGTAACCGAGCTGTTCGGCTTTTTGTTGGCCTGCACACAAGAAGTAGTAAATGAATTTTGACAAGGTTGCACCCTTATCAGCATTAAAAGGTGATGCTCCGCTGGTCGGAACGATCATGTATGAATAACTAGAAACCGGGTAGGCGCGTGCGTCAGCGTTTGTGTACACGCCACTTAAAACCTGTGTGCCGTCATTGTTGATGCGAGCACCGAGCAAAGCGACCGATACGTTGACAGCAAACGGTTGGGTATATGCACCAGATGCATTTTTTACAGACGCAACAGGGAAGCCGCGTTCTTTGGCGTAGCCGTATTCAACATATGTGATGGCGCCTTCGTTATATGGAGCTGCAACATAGTTGGCAACTCCGTCTGAGTACTGCTGGGCAGCAAAACCGCTACTTGGAAAATCTGGATACAGCGAAGTTGGGGCGCAGCCCGAACCTAGGTTGGCCTGCTGGCATACATAGTTCCATGCACCAGAAGCTTGGCTTGCCAAATACGCAGTGAATTGAGCTGAAGTGCCCGAACCATCCGAACGGATTACTGGTTTAATGCGCGTCGCTGGCATCACTCGTTGTGGATTATCGGCAACAATTGCTGGGTCATTCCACATGCTGATTTGGCCACTGAAAATCTTGCCGATTGTGTTCGGTGACAGACGCAAATCGGTGATCTTTTGTCCATTGGCCTTGAGGTTGTACATGAAGGCGGTACCACCAGCAACAATTGGCATATACGCGTATGGGCGTGAAGCAGCCGAGGCAGTTTCATCAGCTGCCACGTTGCCCGCGCGATCCATCAATGCAGCTTGAAATGGGATTTCAGAAACTGCAAAGTCCACTTGGCCTTGGTAGTAGGCCGCACGACCAGCAGTGGAGCCAACTCCTTGGAAGTTGATAACCAAACCTTGGCGAGCGACGTCGGCTCGCCATTGGTCAACAGCAATTTGACTCCACGTTGATCCTGCTCCGTCAACTGGTGAATCTGCGCGAACAGCAGATGGTGTCAATACCGCACAAGCCGTCATGAACGCTGCCGAAGCAACAAACAATTTTTTGATGCGTCGCATCAGCCAAACCTTCCGTTTACGTAATCGTTGGTACGTGAGTCATGTGGATTTGTGAAGATGTCCTTGGTCGGACCCTCTTCGATGATTCGTCCGGGTTCGTTCTCGGCAGCGAGGAAAAACGCGCAACGATGTGAAACACGCTGAGCTTGTTGCATGTTGTGCGTCACGATGACCACGGTGATTGTTTCACTGATCTCGCTGATGGTCTGCTCGATGCGACGCGTTGATGTGGGGTCAAGCGCCGAACATGGTTCGTCCATTAACAACACTTGTGGACTCACGGCCAGAGAGCGGGCAATGCACAGACGTTGTTGCTGACCACCGGATAATGCGCGACCCGGGTCACCGAGACGATTCTTGACTTCATTCCACAAGCCAGCCTTGGTGAGGCACGACTCGATGAGGGCATCACGCTCAGAGCGAGTGGTCTTGAGACCCGAAAGTTTGAGTCCAGCCAACACGTTTTCGGCGACAGTCATCGCGGGAAATGGGTTTGGCTTTTGGAACACCATGCCGATACGACGACGTACGTCGGTCACCGGAATTGCGCCACGATAGATGTCAACTCCATCAATAAGAATTTCACCGGCAAGCGTTGCGCTTGGAACAAGTTCATGCATGCGATTGAGAGTGCGCAAAAATGTACTCTTGCCACAACCTGACGGACCAATGAGTGCAGTGACTTGACCAGGCGCCATGTCAAGGTTCACGCCCTCAAGAACTTTTTTGGCGCCGAACCAGCACGCCACATTGCTGGCGGTGAGACCGGCAGCCTTATGTCCCGGGTCAAGTAGCGAAATATCAGATGACACACGGGTCGTGTCAGTGGTTGTGATATCGATTGACGTCATGCCAATCCCTTTCTTTTGAGTCGACGCTTTTTGAGGCGACTGATGTGATCTGGGCCTCGTCCACCAATTGCGCGGGCGATGACAAAGAGAACGAGAACGAGGATGACTAGTACGAGCGCACCGGTCCAAGCTCGTGCAACTTGTGCCTCTTGGGGGAAGCGAATCAAACGGAAAACAAAGTAAGGAAGTGCATCTTGCTTCCCGGAAAGCGGGTTTGCATTCATCACGAACGCGCCGCCGACGGTGAGGATGAGTGGGGCAGTTTCACCAATGACTCGAGCGACGCCCAAAATGACCGCCGTGACAAGACCTGATTTTGCGGTGGGAAGGACAACACGTGACGTAGTACGCCACTCAGTTCCGCCGAGAGCAAGCGACGCTTCACGTAGACCGCCAGGTACGAGGCGTAATACAACTTCTGAGGTTCGTGTCACTGTAGGCAAAAAGAGCACTGCTAGAGCAAGTGAACCTGCAATACCACTTTGCTGATTTCCTAAAGCCAAGATCCACGCGGCGTAGATGAAAAGACCAGCCACGATTGACGGAACAGCGCTCATTGCATCAATGATCATTCGCAATGGCTTTGTCAATCGACCCTTGACTTCGTTGAGGTAGACGGCTGTCGTGATGCCGAGTGGCACTGAAATCAAACTTGCGATACCAACTTGTTCGAGGGTTCCAATGATGGCGTGTGCTCCGCCACCTTCAGTTGATTCGCTCAACGCACCGACGTACTTTTGGTCTTGGGTAAAGAATTGCAGACGGAGTGAGTGATAGCCCTTGCCAATGACGTATGCCAAAACCAAAATCAACGGAAAAACAGCGGCAAGTCCACCCGTCCAAATGAAAATTCGCGCAAGATGGTCTTTGGCCTTTATTGCCCCACGTAGTTCCCATACAGCAACGGTTGAAATGATGTTGAAGAACACATACCAACAAACAAAGAATCCGAGTGCACCAGATACTGGAAGCAGAATTTGAAAGAAGAAGTAACTCAGTGCAAATGCAGAAAAAGCCGAACCAATCATCACCATGACATCGATCATCTCAATGTCACGAATCTTGATGCGCTCTTCAGTATCAATCTTGTTTTCAGTTGTGGTCTGAAGAGTAGAAGTCATGTCAGATCTCCGTGGACGAACCGGATCGTGACTTGCTGACCACAGTTGAGGCTGCAGCATTGACAAGCAAGGTGATGATAAAGAGGGCAAGTCCAGCGGCCATCAAGGCGCTAATTCCGAATGTGCTTGACTCGCTGAACTTGAGTGCAATGAGAGCGGCGATGCTGTTTGAGCCTTGATCAAGAATCGACCATTTCGCCGTAAAAGCGGGCGAAATGATGAGTGTCACCGCAATGGTTTCGCCAAGTGCACGACCGAGCCCGAGCATAGAACCACCGATAATTCCACCGCGACCAAAAGGAAGAACAACATCGCGCACGACACCCCAGCGCGTGCCGCCGAGTGCCATGGCGCCTTCTCGTTCGCCTGGGGGAGCTTGTGAGAAAACTTCTCGCATCACCGCCGTACAGATTGGAATCACCATTAACGAAACGATCACTCCTGCGACAAATGTCGACGATGGGAAAATGCCGAGTGATGTTCCGTATTGGTCGTCGACATGGAAAAAAGGAACCCAACCCATGTGATTGGCCATCCACTTTGACAAGGTGATCAAACGAGGCTGCAAATAGAACAAGCCCCACAAGCCGTATATCAAACTTGGTACTGCTGCCAGAAGGTCAATCATGGCGGTGAGAAGTCGGCGAATTTTACGGGGTGCATACTCGGTAATGAACAGTGCAGTGCACAAAGCCACTGGAACAGCGATGACAAGTGCGACGAGAGCGATCTGCACTGTGAATGGCAAGATTGCTGCGATTCCAAATTTGCCGCCTTGATCAGGGGCCCATTCAGAGTCGGTGAGGAATCCCCAACCTGCAACTTTGAGAGCGTTGTAGCCCTTGAGAAGCAAAAAGCCCCCAATGAGACCCATTAAGGCGAATGTAATGACGCCTGAACTTGTCGCAACCGAACGGAAGATTCGGTCAATGCCGGAGCGTCGTATCACGGGGGTGACGACCTGTTCGGGTGCTGGTATGTCAGCGACGTCGGAGAGGGTGGACTGACCGATAACTGACACGGTTTAGTTTCTAGGACCTCTATCTGTCGTCAAGTTGGCGCAATTCTGAACAGGAGGTTAATTCGGGGCTAATGCTTGATCAGTCCCTCAAAAGCACGGTGTTGCACCTTCTAGCGTCGCTTTTTATGAAGGGTTTTTGGTTTTTTACGTCCCACCGATCTCTTGTCCCAATTGAGTTTGGGGAAAGCAAAGTTTCAATTCGGCGGTCTGTGGCGCTTGTGCTTGCAGCGGTGTCACTTTCGATGATTGGAATCAGCCTCGGAAGTCAATCGGTTTCTGCCGAACCCCCAGTTCGTGACGTTGCGACTGGCACGGGGACCGATAATCGTGCCGGTGAAGTCAGTCCTGGAACCGAGTTGACGAACGAAGTCGTGACGGTGTCGTGGAGCGGATTCAATGAGACAGAGCAAAGTGGACGTTATGGGGTACTGATTGTTCAATGTCAGGGCAACCCGACAACGCTGGCTGATTGTTACACCGCCGAGCCATACCCTGACATAGCCAACGGAACAAGAGTTTTGTCAACGACTGGGTCCGACGGAACGGGATCGGCCCGTATAGAAATTCGCCCAGCGAGCTATCTGCCCCAATTGGATTGTTCAGCAACTAATCCATGCTCGATCATGGTGTATGAAAACGATGGGGAGCCCATTCCTTTGGGTGGACTACCTACGAAGCACGCCATCGTGCCAATCACTTTTGCACTATCTCAAGCCGATTGCCCAAGCATCACCGATTTTGATGTGCGCGGCGACGGTTCAGCAACGTCGGCAGCTCTGTTTTACGACTGGGCTGCCAAATTATGCATTGGTAACAATGCAGTAGTTGTTGATTACACCGAAAACTCGAGTAATACCGGCCGAGAAAATTTCTTAAGTGGTCTCACCGACTTTGGAGTCACTGCATTACCTGCAACCCCCGAAGAACTAGAAGAACATCCCGATCATCGAGAATTTTCCTATGTTCCACTTGTTGCAAGCGCAAGTGTGATCGCTTATAACTTCAGAGATCCATCGACGGGTCAACCGTTGGACAACTTGGTTTTGTCTCCACGCTTGGTCGCGCGCGTGATTACTAACACGTCACTTGCAACATTCTTTCAAGATCGAGAGCTGCGTAGTTTAAATCGAGGCGTTCGTTTTCCAACATCGACTTTAGCTCGACCGTTGATTCGAGCTGAGCGCAATGCCGACACGAAAATTGTGACGAATTGGTTTTCATCTGATGCAACAGCCCAGTTGTTTCTTACTGACGCTGATTCATTCAGAATCAGAGTGAATCCCGACTACATTGGGTATTCCTATCCGCGGGATATTTTTGAAACTGTTTCGCCAGATACTGCCTATTTGCCGCGTCAAGGACAACGCGCCGTGTCCCTGAAACTTTTCTATGGTGTGACACCAACTGGAACGGCCCGTGAAAACACAAGTTCAACCGGATTTATTGGTGTCATGGACCTTCCAAGCGCCAAACGATTTGGTCTCAACGTGGCCAAGATTGCTCAATCAGATGGTACTTCTGTCGCTCCGACCGATGAAACGATTTTGGCTGGTATCGCCGACATGGATGAAACACCAGAAGGATTGTTAGTTGCCGATCCGACTCCCGAAGACCTCACGGCTTACCCTTTGGTCAAAATCGATTATGCGATGGTTCCGAAAAAATTTGCAACGCAACGCAAAGTTGACAAAGTCACCAGCCTCCTGCGTTATGGATTGACGGAAGGGCAGAATTCTTTAGCTGCAGGTTATGTTGCGCTACCAGATTCAATGAAAGATACGGCGCTAGCCGCGCTGACAGAAATATCTGCACCTCCAACGACTACGACAGTCGCTCCTCCAACCACAGTTGCTTCAAGCGGGGGTAACGGAACGACGACACCGACGTTCCAAGGGCCCACCGACAATTATTCGCCGTCGGCTACAACATTGGCACCAGAAACAACGACGAATGTAGATCCATTATCAAGTTCTACCTCGACGACAACGTCAACAACTCTTGCCCCGATTACTGTTCCTCGGGCAAAAAGTGATCTCCCCGGCCCGAGTTCATCGAAGTCGGGGATGTTATACACCGGATTGATTGGGCTATCTGGAGCGGCACTCGTCGGGACTGTCAAGCCGCGTAAGAAAAAGGTGAAGTCATGAAAAAACTTTCAATGACCCAAGCATCGCGGCAAAAAATTCGTTGGGGTGCCGGCGCAGTGCTTGTGCTTATTTTGGGTCTGATTGTTTATGCGAAAGTGTTTACGCCGATGGCAGAGGATCGGGCCCAGGCTCTTTTAGAAAAAGAATTCACACCGGCTCTCCTGAACGGAGTCGCGCCAGTTGGCTATCCGATTGAGAGCGGTCAACCGATTGCACTGCTTGAAATCAAAGACATTCATGTGCGTCGAGTCGTTATTGAAGGAACTCGTGCCGAGGAGCTGGCAAAAGCCCCTGGTCACTTGGTGGGTTCGGCCTTGCCGGGACAACCTGGCACATCAGCGATTTTGGGTCGGTCAAGTCACTACGGATCAGCGTTCACCCGGCTTGATGAGTTGAAATCAGGCCAGGAAGTGACAGTGACGACGGCTCAAGGTGTGCATACCTATGAAGTCGTTGATTCAACCGTACGATCGGCCAGCGATTCAGCCGCATTTATCGGCGAACGCAATATGTTGTTGTTGATCACTGGAGTAGGAGGCGCCTATCCAGACAAACGCTTGGTCGTTCGAGCGCTCATGACATCACCAGTGTTCCCTGCTGGGACTGCTGCCATTGAGGTGCAAACAGCCACGCCTGAATTAGGTTTAGAAGGTTCATCTAAATCTCCAGTTCAACTCGCAATCTGGTTATTTTTATTGCTCTTTCTATTAATCGCATTGATTCCGATCAAAGAAAAAATAGGCATGCGAGTTACCTGGTTGATCGCGATTCCGGTACTTGCAGTTGTGCTTTTTCAGGTCTGGAATACCGCATCACTGATGTATCCAAGCATCGGATAGGAAATTTCTAAGTCGTTAGTCACTGTTCACTTTTCTGTTACCTAACTCTGGTTTCACGTTCACGTGCTAGGGGCAGGATTTAGCCGTTAACCCGAACTCTCGCAAAAGGAGAATATTGTGAAGAAGTTGTCAATGGTGGCACTAAGTGTTGCCTCGCTAGTAGGAATGCTTGCTATTCCGAGTCAAGTGCATGCAGGTGCAGATGGCTCAAACGGTGACATTTTGGGTGTTGTCGGATCAGACACCACGTATTACGTCATGAATGCGCTGGTTGATGCGCATAACTTAAGTGCTCGCTATAACCCCAATGGCGACAAGGCCGTCAACATCCCACCATTGGTGAGCGCAAATGCCAACGTTGAAACAGGTGAAGCCGGTTTGGTAACAACTGCTTGGTTGAAGGCAGCTCGTTTGGCGTGGCCTGGCGGCGCAGTATTGCCCCCCGACGCAAACTGCACGACCGAATACGTTTTCGGTGGGGCAGGATCAGTCGATGCTGCTCAAGACGGCGATGTCACTGGTACAAGCGGAGGTGACGTTGACACTCCTTTTACGGCCGTAACGGCGGTGCCGGGTGGCCCGACTGTGAGCTCGGTTCCCCAAACCTACACAGTGCGATTGGGTGTTCAACCCCCGAACGGTTCGGGTGATGGCCGTTCTGCAATTAGCGCCGACGCGGTCAAAGGTGTTTATTACAACTCTTCGGGCAATGACTACTCGTGTCTCGATATTGCACGTTCTTCGTCATATTCGGCTAACACAGCTAAATTTGAATATTGGGCGTTTGCTCTTGACGCAATCGGCTGGACGTATTTCCCAGGCAATAGCCAGCCTGCAGTGTCGACCGGAATTGTCACCGCTGATTTCAATAAGATTTACCAGTGTTATGCCGGACCAGTTGGTGCAAACACAGGTCACGATGCATCGGGAGCCTCAAATTATGACGCGAACAACGATGGAGACTTGTTCGATGCCGGCGATATGAAAGCTGGCTATCCAAAAATCCAGTATTGGAGCCAATTAGTTGCTGACAGCAACGTGAGCGTCGAGCCCACCAAGATTGCGCCCTATCGAATTCAGGCAGGTTCAGGTACTGGTAAAGACGTCGCGACAATTTTCTTTGGTCGCACTGACGGAGTCGACTCAGCTGTTTTGGCAGATTGTGACGGCTATAGCGGTGTTGATAAAGATAACAACCCCAATACAAGTTTCACATTCCCCATTGTTCAAGAACACGATTGCCGCAGCGTTGCTGATGCTGACAAAACTCGGGCAATTTGCTGGTACGGCTATAGTCGATGGACCTTGCAGGCTCGGGCACTTGAAACCGATAAGCGCAACGGTGCAATCTTCGGTAAGTTTGGACCTAACGCTGATCAATTGAAGCGTCCTTCGTTCAGCACGATCAATACTTCAGACAGTCGTTATAAGGGAACCCGTTACATTTATAACGTTATTCCTTTGAACAACTCAGCCGATGTTGGTCGTTCAGCCGATGCCCGTCGTTTTGTTGGGGCATCAAAGCAGCCAGCTGCTTGCGCCTCAAATGCCGTCGATGGATCTGTCAGTGAGGTCACTGCTTCAGCTGACTGCAACTTTGACGGAGACTCAATAGACACGGGCGTGACTGTAGGAGCCGTACCTGGCTTTATCTGCGGAGATGCCAAAGCACGTCGCATCATTGCTTCGTTTGGTTTCAAGCCAATTGCTTTCGGCATTACAGATGCTGGCGATGCCACCTACGGCTCTTCAAACTGCCGTCGTAACCAATCTTCATTGTCGAACAGCTGAGCGGACCGAGGACAAACACATGAGAAAACTTTCACTTTATGCCTTGTCGGCGTTGGTGGGTTCGAGTTTGGCGCTGGGGATTACTCCCCAGTTGCCAGCATCGGCCTCAGCACCTGCAAGTGCATCTCTCGTCGCCACCGGTCTTTCTGGTCGCGCCAATGCAGGAGTCGGTGATTCAGGGTTAGGTCAAGCGTGGGGTGTCAATACCACCTTGGTTGGCTCAACCCGTTGGACCGTCTTTGAATCAGCGGCTAGCAACTTGGTTGCTAGTGACACCAACAACGCATCCGATATTTTCGTCACCGACGGAACGACAGTTACTCGACTTTCAGTGAGTGCTTCTGGCACCGAGGGAAGCAGTGGAGCAAATAGTTACGATCCGACGATCTCTGCAAACGGACGCCTAGTTGTTTTCACAACTGAAAATGAATGGGATCCGAGCGATGCCAATGGTGCTGAAGACGTCTACCTCATTGACCGCGATGCTGACAATGACGGAACTTTTGACGAATTCAGTCAAGCTAATGCAGTCACCGTGAAGATAGTCAGCGACTCATACAACACCGATACCGAGGAGTATGACGTTTCATATCTCGGCGCGAACTCTGGTGTCATCAGCGATGACGGCACCAAGGTTGCATTTGTGACCGATGTGGACTTCAACATTGATGACCTGAACTTCGGGCCAGATGTGTATGTACGTGATTTGACGTCGCTAACGACGCCGCTGACGTGGGCGACAAAGTTTGCAACTGACGGCTCAGCTGGCGGAGGATTCTTGCCAGCAATTTCGGGTAACGGATCAAAGGTTGTGGTGACAACTGAATCCACAGACTTGGTCAGTGATTCTGGAACTGTTGGTGGCTTGGTTCTCCGTTCAGCAGGAGCGGGTACTTACTTAACTCGTACACCTGCAGGTGCGGCATCGACGGGAACACTTGCTGACAATGAACGTCCAGCAGCAATTACTCCTGACGGAACTTGCGTCGCCTTCAAGGCCGATCATGCCTACGACCTTGTGACGCGATACACGGACGTTTCTCAAGGCATTTTCTTGTGGGACAACCGCACAGGAACGCCAGTGATTTCATTAATCAGCAAGGATTCGCTAGGAATTGCAGCCACATCAGCAGGTAACCCGCGTATCTCAGATGACTGCCGTTTTGTGGCTTATCAGACCGGTGACGAGTTCTTGTCAGATTATGACAATAACAATGAGGTTGACGTGTATTTGTATGACACGGTCACAGATTCGTCTGACCTCATTTCTACCGACAACTTGGGTAATAGTGCCGATGGCAGCAGCAGCGTTGCTGCACTTGATTGGAACCCAACGACTCAACAAGGTGTTGTGTTGATGATGTCGTCGGCGTCCAATATTCGTGGTGTGGCAGGTGGCGATTCAACACTTGACTTATTCTCGGTGCCTTTCGCTGCTCGACCTGGTGCGCCGACTTCGTTGGTAGCCACACCGGGTAATGCTCAGGCTTCGATTGCTTTCACAGCACCAGCTTTAGACGGTGGTGCGACAATCACGAACTATGAGTATTCGACCAATAATGGCACGACGTGGAAAGCGTTCAGTCCAGCCGACGCCACGACCCCGGTTGTGATCACGACGGTTTCTAACGCAACAACAGCTTTAGTGAACGGAACGACCTATCAGGTCAAGTTGCGTGCCGTGAACTCAGCTGGTGCGGGCACAGTATCGTCAGCGGTGTCTGTGACACCGCGAACGATTGCTGGCGCACCGACTTCGTTGGTAGCTACTCCAGGTAACGCTCGTGTGTCGATTGCTTTCACAGCACCAGCATCTAATGGTGGTGCGGAAATCACGAACTATGAGTATTCGACCAATAATGGCGGGACGTGGAAAGCGTTGAGTCCAGCCGATGGCACGAGCCCGGTTGTGATTACGATCCGTTCGGATGCATCATCAGCGTTAGTGAACGGGTCGGTGTACAAGGTGATGTTGCGTGCCGTGAACGCAGCTGGTTCAGGAACGGCATCAGCAATGGTGTCGGTGACCCCCCGATAAATAACGGCGTCAGCGACTCATGTCAATGAGACGCTGATTCTCAGTGTGAAGCCCGCTCCAAAGTCTGATGAAGATCAGACTTTGGAGCTCGGCTTTTTAGGGAATGAAATGCTTGAATGTCGATTGCTTGGACAGCGCCAGCGTCTCATGGTGGTGCGACAATCACGAACTATGAGAATTCGACTAACAAATGCACGACGTAGAAGGCCGGTCCGGTCAAGGGCGCGAGCCCAGTTTTGATGACGATCTGCCCTGGCGCTGCTAGTTCGGGTACGGAGTCAGCAATGGTGTTGGTGACCCCCCCAACAAATTGCCGAAGGGAAAGATAAAAGAAAACCGTGCGGGTTTTAGTTTTCAGTGATCGTGATTGATTCGATTTTGATCTCTTTGAGCGGAGGCGTGCCATTTGCAGCTGGTTCAGGATTCCCGGCACTGTCAAGAGCGGTCACAGTTGAATCAAGCCCTTCAGTGACTTGACCGAACAGAGTGTAATTCGGGGATAATGCAACACCCTGATCGCCAGTGATGACAAAAAACTGGCTACCGTTGGTGTTTGCGCCAGAGTTCGCCATAGCCAATGAGCCAATCTTGTATTCGCCAGAGGCCGGTAATTCATCAGCGAACTTGTAACCAGGTCCGCCCGAACCAGTTGCAGTTGGGTCGCCACACTGCACCATGAATGCTGGGATGGCACGATGACATGTGGTGTCGTCAAAATATTTATTTCGAGCCAAGCTCACGAAGTTGTTGACGGCACCCGGAGCCTTCGCGGCATCGAGCACTGCCGAGTACGTACCCACGTTGGTTTTCACCACTGCGGTGTAGGTCTTAGTGGGGTCGATGCACAGCGCGAATGAATCGCTAAATGTCTGGGTTTGAGTTGCGGTACCTTCGGTTGGGGGGCACTCGGTAGTTCCGTAGACAAAGTCTGCCGGTGCAGCAGTGTCGCCAGACACGGTGGTCGCGACGTCGCCGGCAATTGTGGTGCTTGCGTAGGCATTAACAGGTGTTGTTACAGGCGCAGCCTTGTCAGTTGAGTCGTCCTTGGTGAGGAATGCGATGCCAAAGAACAATGCTAGGACGATGACAACGGCTCCGATGATACGGACGGTCATCTTGGACGTTTTCTGGCGCTTGGCGGCAACCTGTTGAGCCTGACGGCCCATCTCGCGATTCATTTTTTTACGTTCACGTTTTGCTGTTCCCATAGTGGGGAAAGGCTAACGGGGCGGAGACCTGCCGTGCAGGTCGAGAACGATGATCGTTAGGTAAACAACCTGATCTGCGGACCATAAAGAGGTAGCCTGACACCCTTGTGGCACTCATTGTCCAAAAATACGGAGGCACTTCGGTAGCCGACCCAGAACGTATCCGTGCCGTGGCTGAACACGTGGCCTACACGAAGCGTCATGGCAATGATGTCGTTGTCGTGGTATCGGCCATGGGTAAGTCAACGGATAATCTCATCAAGTTGGCCAACGATGTCTCATCAGTCCAACCAGCTCGCGAACTCGACATGTTGCTCACAACTGGCGAGCGCATCTCGATGACTTTGGTGTGCATGGCTCTCGCTGGCGTCGGTATTGACGCCATCAGTTTCACTGGTAGCCAAGTCGGCATTATTACCGACACCGTGCATACCAAAGCCAAGATTCTGGAAGTGAAGGGCGATCGCGTGCGCGAAGCCTTAGCCCAAGGCAAAGTATGTGTTGTTGCTGGCTTCCAGGGCGTCAGTACCGATAAAGAAATCACCACCCTTGGTCGTGGCGGCTCTGACACCACTGCGGTTGCTTTGGCAGCAGCACTCAATGCGGATAGTTGCGAAATTTACACCGACGTCACGGGTGTCTTTACAGCTGACCCACGTATTGTTCCGCAAGCGCGCAAGCTGCAACATATCAACTTTGATGAAATGCTCGAAATGGCTGGCGCCGGAAGCAAGGTACTTGCTCTGCGTTCAGTTGAATTTGCTCGTAATCACAATGTCCCGATTCAAGTGCGTTCCAGTTTCACCTGGGAGCCTGGCACCTGGGTCACTAGTCAGGAGCCTTCGATGGAAGATCCCATTATCTCTGGTGTTGTCACCGATACCAGCGAAGCCAAAGTCACCGTGCGTAAGGTTCCCGATCGTCCGGGAATTTCGGCTGCATTATTTGAACAACTTGCAGCATCGAACGTGAACGTTGACATGATCGTGCAAAACACGTCAACCGACGGAAACACCGACATCAGTTTCACCGTACCCAAGGCTGATATGAAAGTTGCTCAAGGCATCGTTGAATCGGTTGCCAAAGAAATTGGTGCTGCTGGCATTGCGCAAGATGACTCAATTGCCAAGATTTCATTGGTCGGTGCTGGCATGAAAACCAGCCCGGGTATTGCCGCCAAGATGTTCCGCACACTTGCCGACAACGGCGTCAACATTCAGATGATTTCCACATCAACTATTCGTATTTCGGTTGTTGTTGCTGCCGCCGATCTTGAAAAGGCCGCCCGTTCATTGCACACTGCATTTGGCCTCGACAGTGGTCAGTCATATAGCGCTCCGTTGCCCGAGCGGAAATAATTCGTGTCTCGCGCTCGTCGTCGTCAACATGTGCCGTGGAATGCAGCCGGTCGTGCTTCTGAAACTCAAGGTGATGGCGACAGTGTTGTGCGGGACACTGGCTGGGTTTTCAACAACGAAACGGGGCAGCAACTGACTCTTGCCGAATTTGTGAATTCTGGTGAACAAGAGATTGGTGCCTATTTGCAGTATTTCGGATTCTTGCCGGAAGAAAATGCACAACGGTCGTTGGTGGAAATCGGTGCGGGCATTGGTCGTATGACTGCGGGCTTTACTCAACGATTTAAAGCAGTGGTAGCTGCAGATCTTGATGCTGCGTTTCTTGAACGTTGTCGCGAAACTGTCGGCAAGTTTGGCATTCCTGAACGTCTGTCAACTTCACATGTTGTTGATGGGAAGACTTTGGCTCTGCCTGATGCATCGGCTGACATGGTTTTTAGTTACATCACGTTGCAACACTGCGAAATTGCTGACGCATTGGCATTAACCGAAGAAGCTTTACGCGTAGTGAAGCCGGGTGCTTATGTCTTATTGAACTATCGCACTTGGGTCGCTGCCGACTTGTTGTTGTTTCCTGCGGGCATTGTCACGCGAGCCTTGTGGCGCGTGCCAACTATTGGAGCGTGGTTGGCTCGGCAACGCTGGTCAACTCGCCTCGGTTGGCAGGCCAATCGCCTGGCTCCCAAAGTGGTTCTTGGCCACCTCGCAAAAAAGAACATAGAACTATTGAATCCAACCTTGTGGTTTGGGCATCGCCGTCGAATCGGGGGAGTTGAAGGAATTCCGCAGTGCACCTTTATCGGTGTGCACGGCAGCCATTGGTGGTTAATTGCCCGTCGGGCGGCGTGACCTGCCCGTTATCCTTTTGTGGTATGCGTATAGGAGTAGTAGGAGCAACTGGTCAAGTAGGAAGCGTCATGCGCACCCTGTTGGCCGAGCGCGATTTTCCGATTGATGAGATTCGTTTTTTTGCTTCGGCTCGTTCGGCCGGGACAACCCTTCCGTGGAAAGGCGGTGAGATCCTGGTTGAAGATGCAGCGACTGCTGACCCATCGGGTCTTGATATCGCGCTGTTCTCATCGGGGGCGACATCGTCACGTGAACTCGCACCGCGTTTTGTTGCTGCTGGCGTCATAGTGATTGATAACTCGTCGGCTTGGCGTATGGACTCCGAAGTCCCGTTAGTTGTGAGCGAAGTGAACCCCGAAGAAATTCGCAATGCTCCAAAGGGAATCATTGCCAACCCCAACTGCACCACGATGGCCGCAATGCCCGTGTTGAAGGTGTTGCACGACGAAGCTGGTCTCAATCGTTTGATCGTGAGTACGTATCAAGCAGTGTCGGGTGGCGGACTCGCTGGTGTTGACGAACTTGATAAGCAGTCGCGTGAAGTTGCTGACAATGCCCGTGAACTTACATACGACGGTAAAGCGGTTATCTATCCGGCACCAATGAAGTTCTCGAAGCCAATCGCGTTCAACGTGTTGCCGTTCGCTGGCAAGTACACCGATGACGATTCATTTGAGACCGACGAAGAACAGAAATTACGCAATGAAAGTCGCAAGATTTTGGCGATTCCGAACTTGCGAGTTTCGGGTACTTGTGTGCGTGTTCCGGTGTACACCGGCCACTCGTTGAGCATCACTTGCGAATTTGATCGACCGATTTCGGTGGCACGCGCGAAAGATCTTTTGTCATCAGCACCTGGTGTTGTTTTCACTGATGTACCGACACCACTTGAAGCTGCTGGCAAAGATCCGAGCTTTGTCGGTCGTATTCGCCAAGACTTGTCACTTGACGATGGTCGCGGCTTGGTGTTGTTTGTGAGCAACGACAACTTGCGCAAAGGTGCTGCATTGAATGCAGTGCAGATTGCTGAACTGTTTCTTTAAAGATCAGTTAGCAAGCACAGGGGAGAGCCGAGCATCGCGGACATCCGTTGGCATAACGATCCACACACGCAGATAAGTTAATGCCCATCTGATTGGCGAGGGTTGCTACCCAGGCCAACACATCACTGAATTCGTGTTCTTGTTGAGCCTTAGATCCTTTGCGCACGGCCTGAGCTAATTCGCCGATCTCTTCGGCTAACCAGGCAACAGCTGAGGGCACGCCTCGGGCACGATCGCGGTCGCCATAGGTCCGTTCGATGACATCTTGAAGTTGAGCAATATCCACGTGTGTACCGTAGATCGCGATAGGCAATTAAATGACACATTCCCTACCGAAGCGGGGGATGATTCTTGTTGAGTAAAAAATCAAGAGATCAAATAGCGAGATCTTGGTGTCGCCTTGATGGATTGGCGATCGCACATGATCATGTATGCTCACACAAGTGAGCAATTCTTCGCCTGCGCCTTCTGTTCACTCAAGTCAAAATCCTCTGCTGGGTTACAAACCAGGGCTTGATGGACTTCGCGGTCTTGCCGTTTTGGCGGTATTTCTTTATCACTCGGGATTCCTAACGTCGTCGCCGATCGTTCTTGCACCTAGTGGTTACTTGGGGGTAGATCTGTTCTTCGTCCTCAGTGGCTATTTGATTACATCGCTCCTACTTGCCGAATGGCGACGAACCTCTCGTGTTTCGCTGAAACGTTTTTGGCTACAACGCGCTCGAAGGCTCATTCCTGCTCTTGTTTTAGTTCTTTTGAGCACTTCAATATTTACATTCATTGTTCTCGGTGAAGGAGAATCAGGTCAACCTTTTGTTGGAGACATGTGGTCAACTTTGACTTATGTTGCTAACTGGCGATATGTGCTTTCCGATAGATCGTACTTTGAGCAACTCGAGGTCCCTTCAATTCTCAGACACATGTGGTCGCTCGGAATCGAGGAGCAGTTTTACGTTATTTGGCCCTTAGTGATAATGGTTTTATTGAAGTTCGTACGACTTCGTGCCTCGACTGTCGGTGGTCTTCGTCAAGCCATGCGGCGTTGGTTGCTCGTAGTTTCCTGTTTTGGTGCGATTGCATCAGCTGCTTGGATGGCATTCGAAAGTAAAAATCATGTGAGTGTGTCGCGAATTTATTACGGCACCGATACGAGAGCGTTTGCGCTTTTGGGTGGCGTTGCATTGGCAGGTGCACTAGCTAGCCGAAGCGACCGAGCTTTGACTGGTCGATTGGCTCAAACTTCTGGAGTCGTTTCGCTGATCGGTTGGTTGACCATGGTCGTGTTGGTCGGGCGGCATGAGGATGTGCCAGCTTGGATGTTCCAAGGGGGCTTTGTGGCTACGACCGTTTTCTGCATGATTGTTATCGGGGTGGCTGCAGGGAGAGGTTGGTTTGCCAGCTTTCTGAGCGCGAAACCATTGGTCCAGTTGGGCCGCTTGAGTTATTCGATTTATCTATGGCATTGGCCAGTGATTGTGGTTCTCAATTCTGATCGCACGGGTATGGGAGGTATTCGGTTATTGCTCATTCGGGCCGCAACGACGGTTGCACTATCGGTTGCGACATTCGTGATCATCGAGCGCCGAATGAGAACACCCAATTGGTGGTCGCGAGGACGAGCATTGATTGCTATAGGGGTATCTCTAACCTTATTTCTAGTTACTACTTTTGTTTTACTCAACCACGATAATAATGTGGGTAGTGATCTTGAATCTTCTATTCCGGCTCCTTCATTGACTGGTACTCCCGTACGCATGCTCGGCATCGGAGACTCTGTCGCATTGACACTTTTTAATTACCGTCCTGACCGATTAGGTTGGGATATTTACGCGAGAAAAACGGTGGCCTTGCTTGGTTGCGGATTGGGTCCGTTAAGTGAGGCTGGGGCCGGCATGGTGCAGAATGGAAAAAGGAGACCTGGTTCAACGCCGGAGATCTGTAGTAGGGAAAATGATCTTTGGCAAGAGACAATGTTGGAATTTAAGCCTGATGTTGTGGTCGCATTATTTGGACCTTGGGATCTTTACGACTTATCTCTTGACGGAAGAACCATTTCACAAGGATCGAATGAGTTTGCGAAATTATTTACGCAACATCTTGTCGAACTTTTGAAAATAGTGGAGTCGTCACATGCAAAACTTGTCTTGCTCACGATTCCATGTCTAGGTCAGTTGAACGATTATTACTTGACGAAGCCCGAAATCGCTGACAATGAACGAAGAGCCGTTGTCAACGGGCTGTATCAATCATTTGCTGATGCACATCCCAACGACGTATTTGTCGTCGACTTTGCCAAATTGGTGTGCCCGACGGGTGAGTTCACAGGATCCCTGGCTGGGACACCTTATACGGAGGACGGAGTTCACTTCACGCCTAAAGGGGCGGCCATTGTTTGGTCAATTTTGGATCCCGTGTTAGCTAAAGCTATTGGCCTATACGACTCCAAAAGTAAAAAATGACCCTTAAGTTCGTCAGTAGCCGGCGGATTCTGCCTTTGACTGACGTCGTAGGTGTGGGTCTTGGGACCTGTTTGTTGATCAGAAACAAGTAGGCCCCATAAAGTAGGTTGCCCGCTGAAACTGCTATGGTTCTCGTGTGGATCCGTCGGAGCAACCAGTGGTGCGTTCTGTTGCCGATTATCTAGTGGCTCTAGAGAGGTGGCGCTTTCCTCCAGAAGGAGACCTTGCGGCCCCGAGTGAATCGCAATGGTATTCGGGTTGGCGCCGCATTGTTCTGAAGGTTGTACCCAGCCGTTTCATTGAGCCGGCACGCGTATGCATGACGCGAGTGTTGATGGCGACACGAAGTCAACGACAGTTGCAGGCACCTGTTGACGGGCTTGCTTTACATTTGGCCTGTGGCGAACATCATGTTGATGGATGGGTGAACGTTGACTTAGTAGGGTCCCGTGCTGACATTGTCTGGGACCTCCGCAAGCGTCTTCCAGTTAAGCAGGGGACCGTACGAGCAATCTTCCACGAACATTTTCTTGAACACTTACCACTTACTGATGCCGTGCAAATGTTGCGTGATTGTCACGGACTGCTCATGCCAGGAGGTGTACTGCGGATCGGGGTTCCTGATTTTCAGCGGCACTTTCGTAGCTATATCGAATCGGATGGGTTTCTCGAACAGATTCGTCCTGGGAGACCGTCCTCTTTATTAGTTCTTAATGAACTCATCTATTCGTATGGGCATACTTCTCTCTGGGACTCGGACACGTTCAGAGCGATATTAGAAGAAATTGGTTTTGCCGAAGTACAGGTGAAAGAATTCGGACAGTCAGTTCTAGTGCCAGCGCCAGATTTGATTGATCGGCAATTTGGGACTCTGTACATTGAGGCGATTAAATCCGCCGTCGCATGACGACTTCAAGGTTCCATGTCAGAACTTCGCGCACGCCTGGAATACGCGTAATTGGTTGCGTCCAAGAGGGGTAGTACCGCGGGGCGACGGACAAGATGTCAAGAGTCTTGTCCTGCTTGAGCCATTTAATGACGTCACCAATTCGAAGATGATCAAGGCTGGTGCCGGGCAGATTTTTAACTGTTCCACCACGCGCCTCGTAGCGCTTCACTGCGCGTTCGGCACCCAAGTAATGCCAAGGCGATAGTTCGTGCCCGCCCCACGGAGAAAGCCAGTTGGTGAATGACAAATAAATGAGTCCGTTTGCTGCGCAACAACGACTTAACTCGCTGAGCAGTTGCTGTGGTTGAGGAACGTGTTCCAAAACATTCGAACAGTGGACAATGTCAAATCGTGCTGTTGAAAATGGGAGAAGCTGACCATCTGCGACGATCGCGAGTTGACTGGATCGCCCGTGTAGATGTAGTTCCTCCAACGAAGCGTCAACTGTCAAACATGTTCCTCCAGCGTTTTTGAATGCCTCTGCGACATAACCTGGCCCACCTCCGACGTCGAGTACTAGCGCCCCGGCGAGATCTAGATGTGGAGACAAGGTGTCAATGACATCGGAGGCCATGAGTGTGTATAGACGGCCAGGATGAGTTTGTTCAACACGGAACGCTTGGAGGAATGCGCTTGTCCGTCGAAGTCCGCGGTGCTGTGTCGTCATAGGAGGACCCAATATGGTGACTGGCGCAGCCGGCGGTCTACCTGTTCCAAAGTGATCTCCTACGATTGTTTGGTGCTATCAACCATGTCGAGTCGTGATGCCTCGTTGAATTTCTATCTACTGTACTTGTGGGTTTAACTATAGTCGCGCGCGATTTCAGAGCATCTTCTGATGAGAAGAATCCGATCCTTGCACACTGTGATTCTGAAGAAGAAATGGTTGACCAATTTGTTGAATCGCTGGCTTTTGAGTGCGCAAGATAGTGCCAAATGTGAGCGTGCTTCATTGGTTGAATTCAGTGCCCCAGATCAGAATGGGCCACAAAGTGGGTATGTAAACGCCCTCGCAGAGCAATGATGATGGAGGCTCCGCAACCGCCAGCCATAGTGACACCGATCAGCAGTGCAAGAGCGGCTTTCACAATTGTCACGTGCGGCATAAATACTAGCGGCAGGTAAATTCCCGCGGTCTGAAGTAGAGGCAAGCCAAGTATGGCGATGGAGAGATCGAGGATCTGCACTACTGCAATCGCTACCGAATATATAGCGATGAAGATGCTTCCGAAGATCACAACTTGGAGCACCTTGACCGATTCTATATATGCCTCGCCAAACACGCGATGTACGAGCGGCGTGCTGGTCAAGGAAAGTACAATCATCACGGCAGAGAGCGTTGTACCCAAAACAAGGGCAAGTCTCGTCTGTTTTTCAATCGGTGATGTTCGACCACCGTCGGCGAGTAAGGCAAAACTGGGGTTCTGAACCACCATAAACGTGATGGTGGCGATGTTCCAAGCAATGAAGAACTTGGCATACTCGGCTGATCCGACCTTGATTGCGACAAGCAGTGGAAAAAATGTCATTGCGCTTTTCCCAAGTAGTGAACCAGTCCAGGTCACTGAGAGATAGCGCACGATTTCATTTCGGACGATGGGAAGCGGACTCAATGCAAACTTATCTTTGTCCCCGAAATCGCTCGCTAGCCAAACGAGCAGTCCCGAAACTGCAGTAACCCCTGATGTGGCGATGAAGAGGGCGAGTGGGCTGCAACCCTTGCCGTAGACGGCTACTAGTCCCACACTGAACACAGAAGTGAGTATTGACCGTACCACTATCCATCGGTATCGCTTCTGGCTCAGGAAACGGGCTTCCATGAGCACGACGAATGCAGACCCGATTGCGACCACAGCAAACGTGATCGCCCCTGACAAAGACTCAATAGGTCGGAAAGTTTCTGCATTGGTGGTTGAACAAATGAACGCCATTAATAGTGCAGCGGTCCCGGCGGCGAATGCTGCAAACACGAGCACGCGGTTATGGAGCGCTCGCTCCACCCGGGTCGAACCGGCGCCAAATCGGACAACAAACGGGAGCAAGGCACCGGCTGAAAGAAGTACTAGGAAGTTGATCGAAGTTGAAAGTGCAGCAACCTGCCCTAGGTTCTCTCTTGAAGCGATGCGGGCAGCAATAGCCCAGAACAATGCTCCACCGATTGCGACAGACATCAACGAGATGTTCAGCACCACAGAGCCGGCTACGATCGGACGTTGCCTGAGAGACTCTCGCACAGGGGGGACACCCTTTTTTGTCAAACGCATGAGATAAGTTCCCTCATTTCGGGTCTGGACGTATTGCCTTTGTCGCACGTACCAACCGAATCATATGCGTTGTTCATTTTGGCCATGGTGTGGTGGGAAGTGATGTCGCCGTCAAGAACAAATTGAACATTACCACCGCACAGCGGGCGAGGCGCTGAGAAAAGCAACGTTGAAATTTTGATTTGATTGCAAGGTTTAACCGTTAATTCAGTGAGAAACCGTGTGAAGTCCATAACTCTGTTGGTTTGCCCTGTTAGTTTGCTCTTTTCGTTTGGGCTGGAAGACGGGGGCACGTCTTGAGAGAAATTCCAAGTATGAGATTTTCAGAAAATGTTGATCAATCAATCCCGACCGTTGGTAGCCCGACGATTTCGGTCGTTGTTCCTTTTTTTAATGAAAAACAACGGTTGGGGCAGGCGCTTCCAGCCATTATCGGCCTTGCGAATTCTGAGGTTGAAGTAGTACTGGTTGATGACGGGAGTACCGACGGATCTTCCGAAGTCCTGAGAGAAGCCGCAAGCAAGGCCGCCAACGTTCACTTCCATCAACTTGAACGTAACAGTGGGAAGGGGGCTGCTGTCAGAGCAGGAGTATCTCTGACCTCTGGTTCGAAGGTGGTTTTCATGGATGCCGACCTTGCTACCGATCTCACCTGCTTACCGCAGCTGGTGGAGGCGCTTGAAAGGGCCGAAGTCGCGATTGGCTCTCGTTCGAATGTGGCTGCAGAACTGCACGAGGCGAGCCGCTTACGTAGCTCAATGGGTGGTCTTTTCAACAAGGCGACCCGAAAGGTAACCGGACTGAAATATTCAGACACACAGTGTGGCTTTAAGGCGTTCCACGGGAACTTGGCTCGTCAACTTTTTGCGCTTGGCAGGATCGACGGGTTCGCGTTCGACGTTGAAATACTACTTTTTGCCCAAGTCGCAGGTATGCACATTGAGGAAGTTCCTGTGAGATGGACAGAGAAAAAAGGAAGCAAAGTCCGCTTTGGAATTGATCCGATGAAAATGCTTTGGGACCTTTTTCAAATACGGCGGTGGGTCAATCGTAACTCTGACGTGATCATCAAGAGCCTTTCTTCCACCTAGAAACTTGAGCCTGATTGTTCAATATCTCTTGTAAAGCCGCTTCTAGTCGTTGGCCTTGCGTGATGAGGTTGAATCGCTCATGTGCGACGAGTAGGTTCCGACCCGCCCAATCAACCCCCTCCGGTCCGAGAGCTGCCACCAATCCGTTGGCTATCGCTTCCACGTCACCTTCGGGAACTACCGGATTGTGGTTGGGCACCACCTCACTGAGAGCTCCACAATTAGTGACAACAACGGGGAGACCGCATGCCATTGCTTCGACAACGGCAAAGCCAAACTGCTCAACCCAAAACGGGCGAGAATGAGGCGTGAGTATGAAAACTCCAGCAGTTCTTAGTTCGTGAGCGACTGCTTCACGAGGAATACGCCCGAGTACATCGAGCCATGGCCTACTTTCAGCGAGACGATCGACGGCACCCTTTAAAGGCCCGTCCCCAACGAGAACTAGCCGAAAATCTGCCGGCAACCGACGAATTGCGATATCGGCAGCCGCAATCACGTCCATGACTCCTTTATCGTCTCGCAGTTCGCCCACCGAAATAGCCACGTGGGGCCGATCGCTTGAGACGTCTGCCCGCGGCTTGAACACTTGCGTGTCAACTCCTGGCGACACCGTGACGATACGGTCAGGGCTCATACCTCGAGCAGTCGCATGTCGAGCACCTGCTTTGTTCAGGCAGATGACGCCGTCTAGTTGTCGAACCGAGCGCCGAGAATTTCCTCTCCATGGTGGCAGTTTGTAGAGAGGATTACTGTCTAAGACCTCGGCGACAAAAGCGAAGTGCGGAATATTCCATTTGCGCGCGAGCTTGGCAGCCTGACGAGTCGTCACACTAAAGAGTTCAAACGAAACGAGAAGTTCGGGCGGGTGGCCGTCAAGAAGCAGGTCAATGCGACGCAAGCCCCGAAGCCACGCCAGTGCAGCGGTCCAACGGCGGGGCGAACCCAACCACGGGATCCTCCAGCTGCTTGCTGGGTGCGTCGCATTTGGATGGTGCTTGTGGTCCGCCACGACAACTAATTGTGCATTTGGCATCGCCTGCAGAGTTTCAATCTCGTGTGACGTCTTAGCTGGTGGAAGGACAACAACGATGCGCATTGTCCAAACGATACATCTACAGTCTCGGAGCGCTGACGTTCACGAGATCTGGGTTGCATTTTAATTTACCCATATCGCATTTGATCATGCTGTGACAAGAGTACCTTTTACTTGGGATAGGTTAGAAAATCCGTGGTAGGGAGAGCGTTGAGTTGAACCAGAATCAAGACTTGGTATTGCCCAATTTTTTTATTATCGGTGTCGCCAAATCTGGGACAACTTCGCTTGCGCAACTTATTCAGCAGAATTCTCAGATTTTTGTGGCAGCTGTGAAGGAGACCGATTATTTCAGTTGGGATATCGAATACAACAAAGGTATTGCCAATTACTCAAAAGCTCATTTCAGCAAGGCACAGCACGAAGCTATCGGCGAAGCGAGCGTCACTTATTTCACTTCCGAAATTGCGAGAGACAGAATTGCACAGGACCTTCCCGCCTCGAGTCACCGATTTATTGTTATTTTACGCGATCCGGTGGAACGGGCCTATTCCCATTACCTGATGGCAAGGTTTCGCCAAGGAAATGAAAAACTGTCTTTCCGAGATGCGGTGTTCGAGGATCGTGAACGGCGTTTGGTTCTATTAAACGGCCATTACACCGCTTCGTATCTCTGGGACAGCGAATATGGAACATTGATTGAGTATTGGAAGGCCAAGTTTCCAGAAGGCAAATTTTTATTTCTTCGATCTGACCAACTCAGGAATCAACCGACCGCGACGTACGAGTCTGTGGTCAAATTTCTTGGTATTGAGCCAGAATTGGAGGAATCCGACTACGGTATTGAAATATCGGATAGCCCGCATCTCAACGAGGCGAGTGTCACCCTTTTAGGGCTCACCAGTCGACCGAATCAGTTGCCCCCTCGGGTTCTAACGGTTATTCAAAAATTCACTTCCCACGCTTTTCGAAGAATATTGATGCTTCAAGTGGATCGTTTCGACCGTTTTCTCGGGAGACTTTCACCAAGCGGCAGAGATCGACAACAGCTTCCACAATTGGAGAAAGACTTGGAATATGAGCTGCGCTGCAGATTCGCAACCGAAGTGAAATCGGCTGCAAAAATAACGGGTCTGGATCTCAGCGATTGGCTACCAGAAGATTAATTCTTGATGTAAAACTCATTAAATAGCTCAAACTTTGATGATTCATACTTGCTCAGTTCATGTTAATTGTCTTAAAACGGGTATATTTTTCACATGATTTCACAAGGCTCAAAAATACAAATTCCGGGTCGTGGAGACCTCGGCGACGTGACCCTGGTTAGTTTGCAGGAGGGCCCCGAAGGATTTTGGACTTTGTCCATTGAAAGTGATGATGGCTCACAGCAGTCTGAAATTCTTTCAAATGAAGAGATGGATGCAGTCATCATTCTTGGTGATCAAGCTGCGATAACAGGAAAGTCGCTCACAGGTCAATCAGATGAGAAAGTTCTAGCTGACAACGGAACGAGACGATTGAATCGTCGGTTAGTGATTATGTCGTTTTTTGGCGTCGTTATTATTTTTGGCGCATTGATTATTGCTTTCCGACCTGGATTTATCAACTTCCCATTTGGAGATGGAGGAAGCAAAAAGGTAGTCGAGGAATTTGAGCAGACGGGTCAATTAGATGGTCGGTCAGTCGGGGAAAAATCGCTTGGTTTGAACTGGCATGTTGTAACCGGTGACTGGAGAATTGGTTCCGGCCAGTTGTCTTCTAATCAGTCGGGGAGCGAAAATTATGCTTACTTACCACTTCAATCCCTTCCTAAATCATTCACAGTGGATTGGCTAGATATCACTGAAGGATCTGGCTTGGTATTTCTTCGCCAGGATGACCTTAACTACTGGAAATTAGTCGCTATGCCTAGCTATGGCGGTTGGAATTTGTACAGTATTAAGGACGGCAAGTCCAAGTTTATGGCGGGCAGTGGCTTAGCAAGCACGAGAAAAGTCAATGTTGAAGTTCGATTGAGTTTGGGTGGGTTGCAAGTTCTAATCAACGAAAAAGAACGTATCGCGCTGTATTTTCCAGTGAATATCACCAAGAATGAGGTGGGGCTCTTTGAGTCTTCTTTGAGCAAAGAAACTTCAACCCCCAAAAACAAAGGAACTTCAACCCCCAAACGCGAAATGAAAATTGAGTCGATCGTCATTGATTTAGGCTGAGAGCCAATTCCACAGCTTTCGCGAGATCATCGAGTGATCTCTGCTCAGAAAAAGTCGAGGCATATTGACGAGCCCTTTCACCGAGATCGGTCCTGAGGGTTGAGTCAAATCTCAGGTTTATCCAATGACGCGCAAACTCGTCTTTTGAATGAGCAAGTAGGCCTGTTTCATTATGCTTGACCGCATCGCGCACCCCAGCAACGTTGAATGCCACACAGGGCGTACCTTGCACGCCAGCTTCGGTGATGGCGATGCCCCAGCCTTCGCGCTCAGAGGGGTGGAGAAGTAGCCAAGCCTCGGCAAGGAGGCGTCGTTTTTCTTCTGCTGAAACAAATCCATGAAATTTGACTGCGGGAATGTTGCGACGTTCGAGTTCGTCTCGGAGAGGGCCATCTCCGATGATCTGTAATTCACCTCCAATTTTGGTACGAATTTCGTCCCAAATATCAAGTAATAAATTCACGCGTTTTGGTGGCACGAGTCTCCCGAGGACAACGTAGGTCGGAAGCGGTGATCGCTTTACGTCGACAGTGATTTGATCAACTGAAATCGGAAGCAAAAAGATTTTGTTTGGATCGACACCAAGTTTATGTAATTCGGTCCTTGATGATTCAGACTCAACGATAATCAGCGATTTCCGGTAGATCAGCGGCAATAACACTCGCTCAAAGTATTTTCCACATGCCGCAATTGGTCGATTGAAAAACATATTCCATTGTTCATCGTGCAGGTGATGCCAAACCAAAATCGTAGGTCGCCGAGTCCAAAGGGGAGAACAATGGGCCATCCCGTTCGCAATATCGATGCGTATATCAAATTTTCCGGCGCGATGATCGACAAAGGGAGTCCGTAAGTATTGAGTAAAGGTTCCGCCACTATTGAAGACGGGATAATCACGGTCGCCTACTGGACCACCTGCTACCAATGTGAAATTGTGCCCGAGGCGAAGTAAATTTCGACCAAGGATGTCAACGTATTGCTCCGAACCACCTGCATTTGTGTGAGCGAGATCCCTCCATGCGTGGCCCACAATTCTCATATCAGCAACCTATCTTTTCTCCCACTGGGAAATGTTCTGACTCGGTCAATCAGGCTGACAGGCTTATCGTTGAGGAGATTTCAGTTGGCGTAAACTTTGCCATCGTTGCAGCGACCAACAAAAGATTGATGTCAGGATCATAACGCTGGCCAGTTGAGCAAGGCTGTTGGATAACGGACGGTTACGCGACCAAGCAAAAGGAAGAATTGACAGGCTTGAGTTGACCGGTAATAGCGCGGTAACTGCTGAAGCAATAAACGAAATCAAAGCAACGGAAACTGCGACAGAGGGCTCGACCTTGAACTTCCACCAAACAATGATGAATATCCCTGCGGTGCACCAACTTGACACACCACCTATCAGAAGGATCATCATCCCTGACCCCACCGTTGCAAATGGCGCAAATGCACTCAGATGGAAATCGGTAGAGTAATTATTTCTAGTGCCTGGGCGTATGCGACGTGGCCACAGCGAAAGGGCAAGACAAAGTAGGGTAAAAATGACGCCGAGGATTGCAGCAAATCGATACCAGGATTCCAATTTATGTCGTAGAACGAGGGTGAATTGACCTGTTGAGTTGATCTGGATGCCTGTTTGAGTATCGAGGGCAACTGTTGGAACCGTCTGCCCGTTGACTGTGGCACTCCAATAATCAGTCATACCTCTAGGAAGCAAAACCCAAGCGGGCCCGATTGATTCAACGACGACCCCTGTTGATCCCACTGAAGTAACTTTCCCTCGATGAGTCTCAGGGATGGCAACGTCTGATGAGCCAGGACTAGTAAGCCAAACTGTGTCAACGCCTGCGCCAGCCTCGAGATTATTCCAACCTTTATTTAGGGTGGTCGGTGCGCATCCTTCAAAGTCGATCAGACCAGAAAGAATTTCTTGTCTGTTGGTGATTCGGATCGGCGTATCAATCCCATTAACCAAAATCATGTCATTTATGCAACCAATTGTATCGTTTCTCATTTCATTGATCGATATTTCATAGACCGACCAGTTGGAGGCCGAAATGTTGCTGGAGACAGGAAATATTATTTCAAAGGGTTCCCCTTTTTTGTTCACCTTGAGATCAGTTTGAAGAATGCAAGGGGAACCTATTTGACAGGCAGTTGTTCTGAGATCAATGGTCTTGATGATTTCTTCACCTTCTCGAATCTCGATGAATGGTGATGAAAGACTGCTGATGATTGGTCGATTGAAAACGAATGAAATTTCATGCACGTCTGTGCCGCTCGGGTCAAGAGTCAAAATTGAATCCTCGCCGGGTTCGGGCTGCCATGCTGTCGATAAATCACCATCTATTGTCCATGCAGCCGAGTTTTTGGCGAGACCGTCCCGCCGGGACGAACCAGTTACTTTCATTTTCGTTGATACGAGTTGGCTCAAAAGCTCGTCTGAAGAATTTCCCGAAGCATCGATTCTGCCCGTCAAAGTAAAAATCCTCTGATCGGGAGCCTTGAATGTTCTAGCGAATTTTAGATCCAGGTCTTCGATCCACGTTCTTTTTCTTTGCATTGCAAACTCGAAATCTACGCCAGCAAGCGCAGCAAGTACGTCGGGGTCAGAACCAACTGCATTGACAATGTCAATTGGCAACCGTTCCTTACCAACTGCATCGGCAATGTCAATTGGCAACCGTTCCTGTTGGCCGAAGTCAATAATTGAACCATCGCCCCTGTTGACTATTACCTCTGACAAACCAAAAGGTGCGACACCTTCAGGCTCCAGGTTTTCAATTCGGAGTACAAATCCAGAAATCTTTAATTCATTCGGAAATGTAATGGCTGACTTTCCATCAATAAAAGTTGCTCTCAAGTATTTGCCATCGCTTAGCAAAATACCAGCCTCTTTTAATCCGCGAAGATTAGTTCCAGATGCAGCAACTAATTCAATAGAAGTTACGGGTTCGACCTTGTTAAAAACCACCGTGACAGAGTTACTCAATGCCTGTTTCGAGTAATAGCCAGTTATCCAAGATGTTGATAAGTCATTATCAAACGCTGATTTAACTTGATGCGTGGTACCTTGTGCAATCTGAGTGGATGTAGAGAGATTGGTTTCTCGTATTGACTTTGCATCACCGAATTGCGCTACGGTCTGAGTTTCCGATGATCCGAATCGGTCTCGCACTCGGTTTGTATCATTTGTTGATAGTAATTTATTAATCGCACCGAAAGACCTCGAGCGCCGCGTGTTTGTGTCCGTGATAATGATCGGAGAACCCGATTTAATAGCCTGGCCGATTTCTGAATCTGACATTGAACCACTAAACATGAATGGACGATCTTTGTCTTGCTGCCCGGATCTGAAAAGCAAACCCCACGCTTCGGCGTCGCCGGAGACAATAGTCGGCGGCGTTAAGGACACAATTCGTGCTTCTTGAGGATCGGCGACCTGGAGAATCTCAATTGCTCGAACACCTCCTATAAATCGTCCAAAACTAGCTACGAGCTTAATTCCAGGGTCATTTCTGAGCGCATCGTATGATTGGGTTGGAGGAATCGAGCTGTTGAGGTTTGATGAAAGGTCATTTCGAAGAACGACCCATTTCAAGCCAATTCGTTGGGCTATTTGACTCAGATCCCCAGACCTGTAGCCAGGCCTTGCGAGCCAATTTGCGAGCCATCGAACGGTGTCGTTGGAATCGGGGGAACGACTATCAAAGAAGTTTGAGAGCAAGAAGGGTCTTTGGGCAATACTGGGAAAGATGTCGCCGATCGAGACATCGCCCCACAGGTAGGAGACAGCATCCCCCGGCGGAGCGACCAAGAAAGACCCTGGTGATTCTTGCGCACCGAGCCAGTCCATCGCTTCATGCCAATAATCTGGCACATCGGCCGTTTTCATAACGTGTGATGCGTCATAGATGCCGCCAGTCCAGAGCGCGGATGATGACACGGTAAAGAGAGTTACAAAGATTGTTGCGGTCCCTATCAGGACAAACTTCCGCCCTTGAGCACGTAGCCACAACTCTTGAGTTAAAAATCCCATGAGGAGAGCAATGACTGTCAATAGGACAGATCCCGCCTTGTAACTATTTCTCAAAGCAAATAGCGGGGTCTTTTCTAACAATTGCTCCCACAGTTGACCGAACAGGGTGGGAGCTCCGGTAGAGAAAGTTCCGACCATCAGTGTCACCGCGATGACTGCAATCCCTGCGAGGAGAAGTCGCTCCCAACCTCGTACGAAGAGCAGCGCGGCAACGGCAATTGCGGGGATCGCCATCGTTGAAAGAATCAACCATGGCGAGGTAATATACGATTCAAAGTAGCGGACGACGAGTTTTCCACCAGGGTTGTAATAAAGTATCCATGACCCAAATCCGCGCCAACTTTCGGACCACGATGAATTCGAAGCAATGATTGTGGAGGTCTCGGTAGACGCCAAATTAGCTTCAAGTTGTCCTTTGGCGACCACAATACGAATAATGATCGGCATCAATATCGGAATAGTTAACAGGGCTACCCTCACGGAGAGTTTTAGGAAGTTCTTTCTCGCCGTGGGAACGGAGATAAATACAATAATTGCCCAGCAGATTGCAGGAAACATGCTGTAGGCCAACGCAGGGATGTTGTTACTTCCTGCGGCGGCAACCGTTAAGCCAATGATCGCAGACCATTTCCATAAATGCAGTCCTCGAGAGCCCTCAATCACTGCTGCGAGGATCCAGGGGCAGACGACTGTATAGACAAACAGCCAAGTTGGAAAAAGGAATCCGATAACAAACGGAGAGGTGATGAACACCACCCCAGTCACAAGAGCACCGACGCGATCTCGGGGTCGCAGAGCGAAGGCAAGACGACTGGCCCCCATCCCACCCATCATTAGCAACAGACATACCCACACTTGCTGAGCGCGTGCCACGCTGAAACCGACTGAGCGTATGACGGCCATGATGGCGTACTGAAAAGGCAGGTGGGCGCTACTTGTCCCACCCATATTTTGACGATTTTCCCAAATATTGAACGATGAGCTGAGCCCACGCATCGGATTGAATGAGAAAATCATGTGATTGTCGGTGCGCCATGTACCGTTGTTACTCCATCGAATAGACAGGAGAGCGGCGACCAGGCAAACGAAAAGGTAGACACCTCTCGTTGGAAACCGTGATGATGTGAGTTCTGATTGATTTGAAGTCAACTTGATGTTCCGATTTTCAAGGAAGTTTTTTCCTAAATAGGTGAAGAAATATTTAGAAGCAAGATCAAAATCATACCTCAACCAATAAGCCTCATGAAGGTCATCATCTCATCATGGTGCACACCTACGTAACAGCAAATGAGGACCACCAAGGCGGCCGCAAGATGTGTTGTGATGATCCGTCTGAGATCTTCGGAAGCCAATGCAGGAGTTGATCTCAAGTGAGACCTCTAGCTGCGTTGGTGGCGAGCGCTTCACAATTGAAATCGTCGCTTACATTTAAGATTTTGACTAGTCGACCGGCGGCTGTTTCATCAAACTAAAAATCAATAGCCCACACATGATTCGGATATCGACTCCGAACAGCAACCGACGCCCGAGCAATCTTGCGTTTGCGACGCTTGGGGCGTTGCACCTGAAGCCCTTCTAAAGCCCGGATCCGTTCATGCAACACGCTTCTTGATGGCTGCGAACATGTTCATGGCGCTGCGTGCTGCGAGGCTGATCAACAACCACACACGCGCTTCATTCAGACACCCTAAACTCATCAACAAAAGCCAACACGGCGACCCGTTTGTGGTTCGGGGTCACGATTTTCCCTGAGCGACCACACTGAGCATGTCGTTATCAAGTTCCTTCTGGGCAAGAAAACGTTTCAACCGGGCATTTTCTTGTTCCAACGTTTTGAGTCACGCCACATCATCAGGTCGCATCGATCCATATTGGATCCGCCACCGCTAATACGTCTGATGTGATATTTCTAAATGTCGCATCACTTCAGCAAGCGGAATACTCTCCGCCAACAACCGGTCTGCCTCATGTAGCTTGCGAATAATCTGCTCAGGCATATGTCTGGTCCGTTTCATATCCATCCTCCCAACCCCATTCTGTTGGGGTTACTTGCCTCACAGGAGATGGACCTAATTCAGGGGGGCAGGACAATGTCGCCGGGAAGATGTCGGGAGTGAATTGAATCCGGTTCCATGAGCCACCTATGGACTTGGCGAGTGCTCGAGCCAAGGTGGTATTTCCAAGACCTGGAACATCTTCAATGAGTAAGTGTTCTTCAGAAAACAGACAAACAAGCACCAGATCAACCAACTCGGGCCTTCCCTTAATTGCCGAGTTAAGAGACTTCTTCAATGAGTTTTTCGCCACCAAGTTCTTGGAGTCATCGCGAGTGACTCGCGGACAATTCCCCTATACAGGTCATTTTCATGTGGAACCCAAATACTAAGACCTGGTATTTCACCCACGCGCTCGTAGTTTAACTCGTGAAGGAAATGTTTACATTGTAGAAAATTATCTTCTATCGCTATTAACGTTCTGCATCAGCCAATAGTTTTCTTTGCTCCAGTTAGCGCAGATAGTTCATGTCCCTCGACGTCTAACTGGATCAATGAAATGTTGTCATCTGAAAGGGAATCCACCGTCACAGCCATGCAAGTTGCCCCGCTGGACGCAATCTGACTACCGCCGCCAGCGTGAAGTCCGTTCACCTCAAAAGTATCTATCTTGAGATTTGTGATTTTATCACTGAGAGCACAATTTTGCAGAAGGACGTTTTCTAATTGATTTGCCTCGACACACAATTTTGCGAGAATGTAGTTCTCCAAAACGGGCTCAAAGGCGTACAAATTCCCTTTGACCTGGCTAGAGAAACTTGGAAGCATGTCTCCAAAAAAAACACCCAGCGTGGACCATCGAGCCCTGCACTTTCTCGTAAAACCTTTCAACGAGAAAATGAGTTTGAGGTTCGTAGAATCTTCCTTTTAAAACTTTTCGCACTGCAGGGCGGTGCGACGCGTACTTTGGAACGAAGTAACGGAACTTCCCAATCACTATCTCTTGATAGGAAATGGCATAGGAACCATCTTGGAGACCGAAAGTTGAGGGTTCATTCCAACTAGATGATTTCACGCGGAATGGAACTTAATCAGGAGATGCGGTTAGATCGACGTCGAGTCGCTGATGAAACTACCAACGCAACCCCAAGACCACCTAGTCCTAGCCCAAGTCCGAGAAGTTGCGAAGAATCACTACTACCAGTTTTCGGCAAGATTGCATTGCATTCGCCCAAAGCGGCACCGAGAGCTGCAAGGTAAGCGTCTAGATTGAAATGTCCATCCACTGTATAATCTGCCGGATTGATAACCGGGGGACAGGTGGGAGTTGCGTGAGCGCTTGACGAGATTCCAAAGGACATAGCGATCAAGGCTGGGACTAAGAGAATCTTCTTCATGTCTCAATGTTACGGATGTCGAGGCCACATGTCAACTTATTTCTCATCATTCTTTAAGAAATGTTTATTTTACATTTCTTAAAGAATGATGAATAAACCCTCAGTCAGACATTCAAATTGTTGCTCAACGGTCTGTAGTGGCGATCAGTGTTTCAATGTCAGGACTGTTTTGCACCCGCGTATTTGGTAAAAACCTAACTTGAGCAGGGGATTCTTGGTCGGCTGGGAGGATTTGCCCCTCTGGGTTGACTGAAAAATCAACTGATGACATGAAGCTTGAAATCAATAGTCGCTCAATATTAGGAACTTGGGAATTACCCACTCATTCAATGGTCAAGGCACAACCAGGGTGGGGGCTGCCGACGGTGGTACCTTGCCCATGTTGTAGGGAAGAAAACTGGTTCCTCTATTTAGTTTGATGCCGGGTTTATTGGTTGATGCGGGACCAGCGAATGCTGTGCCTGTCATGAATCCCTGCTCGGGTTTGTGAGGGATAGAACTTCCTGTGAATCAACCGGTGAAATTGGCCGCCGTGCAGGTGCGAATTATTCATTGTGTTTTGAATTTTTAACGCGTCGATTACGGAAATCACGAGAAGGTTCAGTGCGTTGCATTTGCGTATTTATCGATGGACAACCTCAGGGCACCACGTGAGAGATTATTTAGTGGGGGCGATCTCTTTTTGATAGTAAGGCTGCTCTATCAGTTGTGAAATACGAGATGCTGATTACTGATCACAAAACAAAGTACCCCCCGCCGAAGCAGGGGGTTCTTGGTCGGGGTGAGAGGATTTGAACCTCCGGCCTCCACGTCCCGAACGTGGCGCGCTAGCCAAGCTGCGCTACACCCCGATGGTGCAGGACCCGATCCTATAGGGATAGGCCCGGTTCCCCTAACTGCAAAACCGGCTTTTGGTGACCCCTTCTTCCCAGCTTCGTTTACTCTGACCTCAATCGGAAAAACGGGGGCAACCATGAAACAGCAGATTTCTAGGTGGTTCAGTGTAGGTGTGGTTGGCATGGGGTTGTTGGTCGGATGCGGCAGTGCGACGAGCACAAGCGATGAAAACTCGACCCCGATATCGGAAGCACCGATCACCGAAGCCACGACGACTTCGGTCGAACTCCCGACGACAACCGCTTTGACTTATCAGCGCCCTGAGTGTTCGATGTCGGCGGTCCCTCCTAATGAAACCAATGAGTCGGGTCAGAGTGCTGAAGGTCTGGAGGTCCTTGAATGTCTAGGTGACTGGATGATCACACAGAGTCCCGAATGTGGTGAGTGCGAAGGAGTTATTCCGTTTCACATTGATGACAACTCGTGGCAGATGTATGAACCACTATATATCTATTGCTATTCGGTACCTGAGGGATACGGCTCTCAAATCGAAGGTGCTTCAACAATTGACGAAAGTATGAATTTGGTGACACTACAAATTGCAGTTGCGGGTATCCCGTGCGATGAAACCAATAAGGGATATCACCCTGAAAGTGTGACCGATCAATTGATATATGGCGACACTGGTCCGCGAGTTGAGGCACTACAAAAAGCCTTGATGAGAGTTGGTTTTCTTGATGGTCCCGCTGACGGCGCATACGGCCCCGACACAATTCGTGCAGTGATGAACTTTCAGTATTCAAAGAACAATGCAGTGGACGGAATTGCCGGACCTAACACGCACGCGTTCTTAGGTATTGCATACCCGTAATTAGTTGGCGGTTGCGACTTCAGCTTCGGTTGCAATTTCTTCAACTATTTCTTCAACGACAAGTTCGTCAACTGTAGGGATTCCTTCAGCGAAGCAACCTCCACCAGCAATGGCCTTGCTCGCACGGCGCAGACGCAACGCATCAAGCGGCTTCACGAGCCAACCGTCGGCACCACTGCGACGAGCCATATGCACATCAGCTTGACGATCGAGCAACATCAAGATCGGGACATGTGGCAAGGTGCCGCCACTTTCGTCGAGACGTAAATCCATAGTGACGGCAATGCCGCCCATGGTGCCAATCTGCAGATCAAGAATTACGAGATCGGGCGTACGATCTTTGACGACCCCAACGACCGAGCGACCGTCGCGACAATGGGTGAAAGTTGTTTCGGGTCCGCCAAGGGCGGCGACGACTTCGTCGACCAGCCAGTCAGCATCGGTAGCCAGGATCACATGCACGTCTGAAACGCTACCTCGTGGGCGTGCTGGCGACGAG
>Ga0114966_10000482_pt1 | contig 38207 bp, 37 predicted proteins | sample M_130207_XF_Meta_FD_87029 | JGI IMG/M metagenome (GOLD analysis project Ga0114966, IMG submission 87029) | Freshwater microbial communities from Lake Montjoie, Canada to study carbon cycling - M_130207_XF_MetaG | ecosystem: Environmental > Aquatic > Freshwater > Lake | place: Lake Montjoie... | reverse complement strand
GCTTCCAGACACAAGACCAGACACAACCCTAGGAGCCTTTAATACAGATACGGCATGATTCACTTGAGTCGAGCATATGCTGCAATTTGACGATGGGAATGGATAATTGAAAGCAGATACGGTAGACATGGTCTTTGAAGAAATCGAGATCTTCTTTAACTTCCAAGCTCCCTCTCCGTCTGCAAGCATGCGCGCCATTTCTCCGAATGTGCTGAAATACATAGAGTTGTCGTCAGGAGAGAAAGCCATCGACTGAGTTCCATTATGCGCTGACATAGGAACCGCACACCAGAAATTGAGGTTTGCGTATGTCGATCCTAAGAAATTTAAATCAGTAACAGCCCTGAGATCGTTACATTCCGCTATTCCTATGGGCGACGGCGCTGCATTTATCTCGAATGTATGCAACTTTCCTGGTCTTGCTCTCAATGGATTGGATGTGGCATCGAAAAATGGATATGTATTTACTGTGAATGCGATATCCGATCCAGATGCGGCAACTAGATAACTATGCGATCCATCATTATGAAATGCAAGAGACTCTACAAATGAGGACATAGGAGCACTCCGAGGCTCGGTGACCATTCCTCCAGTAAGAGATCCAGAAAGTGCCCAGTCGCCTGCAGCGCTCTTCTTAAATACTGTTACCGAATCAGGATTACTATATCCAGTGATATACGCATCACTTTTGATATACGCATCACTTTCTTCGGTACCAGTTTCCTCATGAAATTGATGTCCAGAAACTGCGACCGTTGAACCGTCCGCGTCTATAGTTACGTTCAACTTGAAGGGCACATTTATATATTCATGAGTATCTAAGGGAAGTTGCTCTATGGTTATAGAGGAATCGTAAACTAACTTACTGCCTTCTATCTTGAATATGCGAATTACATCCGTAGATTCCCTTGTGTCGGTAATGACTAGCCATCCGTCATTGGCGTATCCGGACACAAATCCCTGCATGAAGTCGCCTGCAACTACAGTACTCGACCCTATACGAAAGGCGACTTGCGTTTCAACATCGTAGACACTTCCAGAAGCCAATTCAGGCGTCGCCGTACCTATGGAAGATCCGAAGAGACTATGAGTGATCTTATACACATGTCCTGCGTACCATACGTGGGCGATTCCACCTATCTGGAAGGCGATGCCTCCGCCAAATGCTATCGCCATTTCGTGCGGAACGGATGGCACGAAAGCATTCACTGTTCTTGAAAACTCATTTGCAGTACTGTCGAATGCCGCAATCCAGGAGTTGTAGTAGTTTCCAGTTTCAATACTGTTCGTTACCACATCTGAAAGCAAAGTATTTAATCCTCCTGCTGTAGTTATGGCAGTAGCAAGAGCATCTGCACCTTCAGGCGTAGCCCTCATTGCTAAGACACGACCTCCAATTGCGATAATGGCCACTGGATCGTTATTGTCAATTACATTCCATACATTAATAGACGTATGAGGTTGCAGTGATTTTATAAGAGTGTTGCTACCATGAACAAACTTGCTAACATTTCCGTAGCGCCAGAAGGCGCATTGCTTAGGATCTAATGGAACACCCGTGTTTTGTATCTTGCCTGCGATTGGATTTGGTAATGTGGTTGCTACATCCTCAATTTGAGAATTGGTAGCAAAAAAAGCGCCATTGAATTTGCGCTTTTGCATCCACAGATGCTGCTTGCCAGCAATGGATTCGACACCTTCAGTAGTCTGGGTAGATCCAGATGAGAATGTTCCAAGAGAAAGAATCAACAATTCATCAGTATCTGTGTTTCCAGTATTTATATATACGGCTCCGCATCCAGTTGCATGCAATGCTGGAGGGACTGTAAAAGAACCATTGTCAAAGTCGACAGGGTTCCTAGTATCGTTAGAAACAACTCCCCGAAGAGTATATAGATATCCAAGTTGAGAATTTATGCTGCTTACATTGGTGTCTACGTCAACAATAGAAAGGCGGCCAGAAACAACTCCGTACGCTGGAACCGAGGGATCAGTAGGAGTAGGAAATACGCTCATGCCAGCAACAAGGCATTCATGGTCGCTTGTAATGCCTAATGTATTGTTAACCCAGCCTGGAGCAAAACCTTCAATTCGTTCTAGTGGAGCCGTTGTAGTATCTTTCCAATAGCCATAGCCTTCGAAACCTGGATTAAATGATAATTGATTTCTCAGTACTGGCCAGGCGATTGGATTGGAATTGACGCGGGTTCCTCTCTTGGAGACTAATATTCCAGCGCCTCTTCCAAGGAAGTCCTGAAATGTCATCCTCCATATTGCTGCATTGAATGGCAAAGAAGCTCCATTAAACTTAGGCACATGTTGCTTGTAAATATCGCCCACTGGGGTGGGTATATGGACTCCGGTTAAAGTTACCCCGCTGCTGGCATTTCCTGGAGTGGTCCAAAGTGTATTTAATGGATTATATATTGTAGGCGAAGTAGGGTAAAGAGCTGGTCTAAATTTAATGGTTGGCCATGCGAATGTAGTGATATCCGTATTATATATACGAGCCCTAGAAATTGGATTATTTGGAATGCCTGAAATAGATTGCCTCTGCAACGCCTCCACATTTTGAACCGTGTCAGTGACGTGAGACAAGTATCTATGCCAAGTTGTTGTTGGATATGATGTCCTATCCAATAAATTAGCATAACTTGGCTGCAGTATGCTTGCATATAAATCTGCATAGAATAACTTCAGTTTGCCCTTGACGTTGGATGCATTCTTTTGCGACAGGACATTCCAGAAAACCTTACGACCTTGCGATATGCTCTGAGGTAATATATCTGCAGGCAAGGTAGATGCAAAAGGAAATAGATTACCTATCGCCCCAGGATACACAGTCGGAGGAAATATCTGCAGTCCATAAGCTTTGGTGAATAGGGGAGCATTATCAGGAACTGCATTGTTGAAATACTGACCATAATACGCCCATTTAATGGGGTTTAGTTTTATAAATTGCGGAAAATTGCTATTGCTAAAGCTATACTGAGCGTCATATGCCTGAGCAAGACTGGAGCATGCAAACAGGGGAACCCACTCTATGTTCACAAGGTTGACGTCAAGAGGATTGGAAGGATTGACTGCGGGATTAATTGCTATATTGTTATCCACGGATCCAACCACAGAAGACTTATATGTTCCTGCGCTGGATTCTGTTCCTTGCAAGTAGTACACCTGACCATTGTTTATCACATCCCTTGCATTGACATGATTATCTATGTCTGCGTCAGCGGTTCCATCTACATCCAGATGCGGAGTGCAAAAGGCGCCGCTCTGTCCCGTGATCACATTACCAACTGGATGTCCAGTTGAGTCGCACACAAGCTTAAAAGTAGCATCTCCAAGGAATGTCAGAGGATTATATTCCGTAGGTTTGTCCAAAACCTTAAAGGGTCTCCAGTGCATTTCCGCAACGCGCACGGTCTTACTCGCACTTGAGTATAAAGGCATCGTTACGGTATTATAGCTGCTTGGAAGCACTGTAGATGAACTTGTCACGAATGAAGCCATTGACCCAAAGTGATATATCGATTCATCAAGTGCGATATCGCTATCTATTGGATCAGTTTTAGACACTGCAATCTGCAGAGTATCGTCAAGAAATGCTCCGTCATTAGTTATTGGAGCAGCCGTGCATAGTTTGGCATCTACATATCTTGGTAATTGATAGTGCAGACCATCGCTGGCAACAAGAGTCTGATGCTTCCTGCCCACCGCTGCACACTTGACTGAAACACTGGCATATTCACTATTTATGTCCTTCAACCTGCGACCACAACCCATTGGGTAGCCGTAATCTGGAATAGAAAGAATTTTTCCCTGCGTCGTATGACCGACTGTAGTCCCATTAACCCTGGCTGTTGGAAAAGAAACAAGAAGTTCATGTCCATGTATTCTTCTCTTGAAGAAAACGCAGCAATCTGGATGGAAAATAGTGGTTGGATTGATATCAGTGAAAAATCGATCAAGACGCCATTCGGAGAATTCCGAATTTGAAGATTTCTCATTATCATACTTATATACAAAATAGGCGTGCCTGCGCAACGGCGCTGCGTTGGGGTTAGATGACGTTGGGATGGACCCCTGAATTATCATTACACCAGACTCTGCCTTTATTTTAGTTCCAAAAACCAATCCAGAAGATGTGTCGAAATTTCCAAGATTACCATCTATCCCATTTAGTATTTGGGAGGGTTCGACCATTGAAAAATGCATTGTACCATTGGATGTTTCTATGGAAGGATTGAGTATAAATATGTCACCCTGAGATGCAGTAGTGCTGGGAGATGTCTCATTTCCAAATTGAGATATTGCCAATTGCTGCTTGCGATCAGTTGCGGATCTTGTCGAACTGGTATACGCAACTGAATATCCAAAATTGGTATTGTCGCTTGCGGTAGTTCTTATCACATCTAGACTGCCCACCAATTCCATCAATGAATTTGCATTAACTTGGCAATTCCATTGCAGCACAAAGCCATACACACCGTCTGCTACTGCCAGATTGTATCTTCCAGCAGCAGGGGCTCCATCACCAACTGCCACTGAAGGAATGCATACGTCAAACGCATATCCAAATTGTCCAGATGTAAAATTGCCGCTGATATCATTGCTTATATCAGTTATGCGCTTCGATTCAATGCGAGCATTAACTGCTCCAGCATCGGAATAGGCGCTCATAACAATCGCCCCTCCTAATGATCCTGGAACGAGAGGTATCACTGGGGCTCCTATGGCTATCATTCCATAAGCAGATCCTGTCGGCAACCACTTCACGGCATGCCCGAATCTATTCGCCGCTTCAAGCGTATTAGGTAATGTATTAGGTAATGATATTACAGCATTTACTGAATAATCAATCGTATTGGGGACATTTTCTGTTTTCCTAATGATGCACACCTTGCGAACCCCAGCCCCAGGAGCTCCCACGATTATGTCGTTGTTTCCAGCGACGCATACAGAGTATCCAAATTCGGAACCAGCCATGTTGATGTTGCCAGCAAGCGCTGCGAATTCGTCTGCGTATATCTTCTTCAAGAATTGCCATTCGCCATCAACGGTAGCATCGATATTGGCAGGCACCGAAGTATCTGGAAGAAATTTTACAAATATGGAAACTGATCCGTTGTTCTGATCGGAAGGCATACCTGCAGCCATTACTGCAAACTTGCGATTACCGTTAAAAGAGTCTCGAGCATGCAAGTCTACAGATATAGAACGGCCCATGACATCAGGAGTTGAAATCGTATTCTTAGATGTGAAAGCGTAGTCGTCTGATCCAATGCAATTGATTTTACCATCAGCGTCAATTGCAATCATCCTCTCATAACCACAATAGACTTTATCTGCCTGTATTCCAAGACCTATGCCTATCCGCAGGTCGTCTGGTATCATGAATCCGCTTACTGCTGGCGCAGTATATGTCCTGAGCAAAGGAGCATCCGTTGATCCAGCCGCCTTTAAGCATACAGCAAGGAATTCGAATCCAGCATCGATAAAGACGACATCCTTATCGATTGGCAGCGTGAGCGTAGTGCCGATTACCGTACTCAAAAGTTGAGAATTTATTGTTCCAGAAGATATTACACGCCCCACTCCAGCGGAATCCATATAGAGAACGGCGGCAAAAGAACGCCCAGCCGTTACTCTTGTGATCGTTCCTCCCGTTGTCATTCCAGCAGTTACGGCAGCTACAATCCCAGAGGGGTCTGCTGTGCTTGCAAATGAATCAACTGTTGCGCCACTGCTGCGAGAAGCGATAATGAGACCAGATGAAGGAGTCAGTGCTGCGCAGCAGTGAAGATAGGTCAGGGTGGAGGCATTTGCTGCATCAACCGCCGCCTGAAAACTGAGAAAGCTGGGATGTGGTATAGAGAGAAGATTCCATGCGAATAGCTTTCCAGCATTAGACACAGCGCATACTATTCCATTTCCAGCGTCTATCTCGGAAAACCTAACGCCAGCTGAATTAAAATCTGGCCATGATGCCATGGACGTTCCAGTATTATCTATTGCCTCAACCTTCTTATGAATGAAGCCTTCCTCATCCAGAAGCAATGTAAACGAGGTGTATGAAGAGGAGTTGTTCTCAACATACCCAGCGGCAGCCTGCTTTATTTTCCCCACCATCCCATCAATCAATGATGCGGCAGTCTTTGATCCCTGATTTCCTCCACCCCAAGTATATATGTGAGATGTAGCAAAATACCATCCACCAGGCAATATCCGGTACACACCCTCCGTAGTAGTGAAGTCTTCAGAAGCAGCATCGCTGGGCAACATCTTGAATCCACCGCTACACAGAGCCCACAAGAACCCTCTGTTATCCCACGCTATATGCTGTATATAGACAGGCATGTTCTTGCCCAAGTCAAACATATTTGGAGTAATAATGCGAAACTGTTGCCTCTTACCAGATTCATTTGCATATCCAATTGGATTGGCTAATGAACGAAAAACACTAGGATGAATGTCCTCAAAGTTTATAAATCCAGCATGGTTCCACAGTATTGAAGAGGGAGTTATTGCTCCAGAACCAGTGTTTATCGCTGAAGACAAATCTGCATAAGCCAGTTCAGCAACTCCTGGATTGCCATTGAACTTATTATCTACATTCTGACGAACCATCCACATGCGGTATTCACTTGCTTCGGATATCAGTTCGGAAACCGCAGTAGTTGGACAAGAACCAGTTCCAGGAAGACTTGAAGATGAAGAAGTAGTTCCTGCCAATATATCGCAGCATCCGATCCTGGTAATGGGATCATGACTCTTCATCTTGACATAGAAGCCAGTCTCTCCACCCTGTGGATCAAGGTCTCTCACTGGTCCCATCGCCTCGATTATCTGAGCTCTGCTTGCACCGTCATTCGATGGAACTACATCGTCTGGTATGTTTTCCGAAGAGAAATACGAATCTGGAACGGAAACATCCGAACAAGCGATATTTGGACCAGATTTATATACAGCAAAAAGACGATAGCGAATCGGAATCTTGACAAGATGTGAAAAATCGGCAGCTGTCTTTATCTCTTTAGGCTCTCCCATTAATTCGCTTACAACAGATGGTGGTAATATGAAACGGATATCGCCTGGAGCAACCATAGGGTTGTCGGCACGCATTCCATATGGATTGCCGTTGGTATCAACATCCAGAACTTCATTGTTCTCTATGCGTAAAGATATAGGTATTTTTTTGCAGTTTTTAACACCATATATAAAATCTACAGCGCTGCTGAGAAGCCATAAGTCTGTAGTATCTGCATCCTGCTGCAGAGAAGAAGCCGCCTTCTGGGGGCCAATAGGCAACTCTGGATCATAAGATCCACCATCAGTTGCTATAACTGCGGCATGCCAATAGATTTTTCTCCTGATTATCATCTATGAACCATCGCTTCCATTTTCAAATCAAACCACCGTTAATCACTCGTCTATCTTCATTATACAGATATCGCACACGTATGGGTATCTGCAGATTTATATTCTGAGAATCTATGGGCACTCTAAAAGTAGAAGTAAGAACAAGGAACTCATCCTTAGTTTTCGATTCTCCTTGATCCCAATCCTTGAATTGAAACCCGATTCCAGCTATAACTTCTTCGACGGGAAAAGAGGATCCAAATTCATCGGAACGAGGGAATCCAAACCTGGGCTGGACAAGCATCCATTGCGATGTGGATTCGGATGTGATTCTGGCTATTTCCACTATATCCATGGTGAAAACTGAGAGGTCATTTGGATTGTAGTAAAGTACTGTCTTATTAGCCTTGGTAACCTCGCTCACGGACATAAGTGTACAACTATATTCCCAAGGTCTGAATTGATTGGGAACGCTAACGATACGTTTGGCGTTGTTTATCCTAAAAGGCACAGTGGCGTCAACTGAAATAACCTCGGTCTGAGTTGCATCTCTTTTTATAATAAGCAAAGAATTGCCATTGTTCAGAACTGGTATATCATTTATTTTTACCTTAAATGTATTAGATATGTCAACAAATCTAATATTTCCAGATGTAACAATCTGCGTTGGTGCGTCACAATCTATTAGCTCCTCAAATTCAAGCCTTATTTTATTACTAACTCCGGCAAATGGCTCTGGATCAAGCGCAGTTCCCAAGTTCCAGTAAAATTCGCACATGTCATAATCAAATATGCATTTTACATCTGCGAATATTCTTATGTTGGCAGATCCTTCTGCAAGGCTTGTACTAGCCCTGGCATATACGGGTATATCTATGAAGCATCCTTCAAGAGTTTGCCCCCTGTTCTGCCTTCTTATACTTGCCATGTATGCGCGAACCTGAGGCTGCAGCCTAACCACCCATACCGAAGACAAGCCCGGAAGTGGGAATATGGATATATACTGACGAACTGCGGAGGGGATGGACGATTGATCAAATCCAGTGACATCATTATCTGAGTTTATAACAGGAGAACCTATACCCATTATAAATCTGTCATCAGTATCTATGGGACTCCTGCCGAACTGGGATCCGCCAAAAGAAATGGCTCCTCCATCCTGCCTGTTCAATATGGCTTCTGGAGATACAAGTATGTCCCAAGCTCCAAAGGCATCTAACACTAATCCGAAGTTTCTAGCTACTTTGGAAGTAGGCATCTGATAAGATGGATTATTTCTATTAACTGCTAAAAAGCCAAACTGATCAAGAGAATTGGGGCTATTGACCACAGTTACAGTAGCAGATACGTCTCCGAGGAAGTCAACGGTCACATAGTTTATTATTCCAGAAAGTGGAACTACTATTTTTGCAGGGTATACAAGATATAAATTGTCATCTGGGTCTATTTCAGACTGTTCATAATATACATCTGGAAATACTCCATTTATGGTTAATGGAACACTTCCATTAGTATATGCAACTCTAGCCTGAAATTGAGTAAAATTAAAATTCTTACTTGAGGGCACATATGTACCAGCAGACCCTCTTGACAAAACTAGTAATATAATGCTTTCTGCATCTGTGGTGTCGAATCTTAGTCTGTCAAATACATTGACGCCAGGAGCAAGGAATGTATTAGGAGCATTGTTAACAACAACAGACCCATCTGTCTTTACATAACCTCCGAAAGCTATTTCAATTCCTTCAGCTGGCATGGCTATTGCTGTCTCCGAATAACGCTATTTGCCTGATCCCTCAATGCATCACTGCCTTTACCAGCAATTCCAGTATTACCATTCTCTCCCGCTACATTATCTGGATTCGCTGCAGCATTTACAGATAGACCGCCAGTAGCCATAGACGTAGTAGAAGAAAAGTCATCTCCTGTAATTAATGCACGCACAGCGGGGTCATTCCTAGGTCTTTGTTCAAATGAAGATCCAAATGATGCTGCCGAATTGGATGGAGTCGATCTTCTAGAAACATTGAAGTCAAAATCAAGCGCGAAAGATCCGCTGTAAGAAGAATCAATGGTTTCTACTGATATCTTCATCGTCGAAGATCCTGTAGTTACACTAAGAACGGGCTTTGGCTTCTTGATGTAATTATAATTATAGTTTACGACATACGGATCATTATCTGAATAATTCTTAATTGAAGTGGACTTAAAGGATAGCTCACTAGACATTGAATCGTAAGGTTCCGTATAAGGTTCCGTATATGGATTTGAATCATACGTTTCGTCGGGAGGAACTGGAATAGCAACTACTTCTATGTCAGTAATCATAGATATAGAAGTCTCTAGTATATTTACCCTAGGATTGGCGATGATGTTGGAACTTTTATATGATTCTGGATAAGCAACGGAAGAACGCGCATGTATACCAAATGGTCCAAGGCGATCTTCTATCGACCTAATAAGATTAGACACCATTCTACTCTTTTTGTCGCTGAGATTAAAATCAAAATATCTGGAGTCAGTTACTATTTTTGCTATAGATATTACTGGTATGTATCCAAGTTCACATTTCGTAGCATCATTTCTAAATGACCTAAGAAGTATTTTTGCCGTTCTGTATTCTGGTGTAGGAGCATATGGCTCAAGATATGGCTCTGCATAAGGATCAAATCCAGAAATCACACTAGATGAGGATTTTGCTGCCGACTCTATTTGAGATTTAATATTATACTGAGTTGAGGAATTAGACAAATCTACGTCATATGGATCCATGTATGGCTCCATGTATGGATCAAAATACGGTTCAATACCATAGGGCTCTGGTTCGATAGGAGGAGTAGGACGACTAAGCAATTCTAGCCTTATCTTGTCAAATGGAACTTCGTCTTCTCTAGCCAACGTGGCAGTTGGAGTAGATGCGATGGCCCATCCAAAGTTTCTCGTTATGCTTTCTACAAAATTTCCAAATGTATTAGAGTAGGAATTGTCTCTATTTCCATTAATGTAAGTTTCAAATGAATTAAACGGAGCATGTGATCTTATCTGGAGTTCTCCGTTTATCTTTCCAGTAACTGGTATCCCTATCGATCCGTCATTCTCAGCATTTACGAATCTCTGGACATTTCCAGAATATCTTTCAGTCGATCTACAGAATTCATCCAAGTCATATCCAACATGCTCAGCGGAAACCTTCACGATATTGCCTCCGAAGTCCACGCAGGGATTAACATAAACTTTTCTCTTAGAAGACCCCTGCATACCTCCCTCTGACTTGAGAGAGGCGTCACTTCCGTGTATCATTGGATCGAGCGCAGAATATCCAGAAATATTTGGATCACGATACTTAATTCCTCCAAAATAGTCCTCCGTTAAAGTGCTATAGAGCACATGCCACTCTCCTCCAGTAGTGGCCGTAAGACTTATAAATAAATCGTTTTCAGCATTTTTAATGATGCCTGATCTTGGAGTATTAAACATTTTTCCTGGAGAGTAGCATACAAAAGTGGAACTCCCCCTAACTCTGCTTGCTTTGGATACTCGCAAGGACATTGATGCAGATGTCATGCGATATGGATCTGTTTGAGACAAGGCAGACATAAAATAAGAACCAACCTCTTTATGGAAAGCAGATGGATTAAATGTATTTCCAATTGTAAAATTTACACTTATTCCTATGTTTGATGTCCCGATGCACGGTCTTCGCTCTGATGCCAACCTTCTGCCAGCAGCCAATCCAGATGGATGTAGATAATTCTCTAAATTCTCAGGTATACCATATCTGCGAGCGGAATCCTGAGATCCATGACGAAGAAAGGCTACGGCATCTGAAATAGATCTAATTGGATAATATCTATTAGCTCGAAGATAATCAAAATCTCCGTCCCTTACATGGTCGGCGTATTCTTTTATGGAATTACGCATAAATGCTCTAGATGCACCTCTAGCCAGAGGCATGGCTAATGTATAGTTGTCAAGATTGAAAGATTTCTCTGGACCTCGGCAAAATAAAGAAACTAATGGAGATCCTCCGACAGGATTCATAGATGTAGATATCTTTTCAGTAATAGCATCTGCAGTAGAATTGTCGGTATTGCCTAGCCATAAACGATGAGCTGGAAGTCCACAGCATGCGGAAAGATGTAATCCTTCGCTAATTTTAATAACTGGAGCATGAGGATTGGGCGAAATTAATCCGCATTCTGCAAAAGTAGGAAATAGACCATTACAACTCTGACCCCCTCTATATGCTTTCGCACCCTCTAAAACAATATTATCAGATAGATCTCCGTCAACATTGCCTGATATGTTTTTTGACATAAGATCATATATGTCACCAATAGTAATGTCTCTATGTGGCCATCCATTTTCAGGAAGAGATGATCCAGACCCATAGGTAACATGGGATCCAAATGGATCAGATTCATCTCGAGTTCTTACTCTAAGAAAATTCGTGAATGATCTTAAAGAATTTCCAGAACCTACAGTAGTTGTAAAAATTAGACCGACATCGTTCTTGCGCCTAACCTGACTATCTGTATCCTTTAACAACTGTATAGATAAGGAAACGGGATCTGACGGGCTCGCAGAGGTAAAGGTTATGGCTGGAACTATTCGATTGCTGGCATTTATCCTTGCTATATTTAAATAAAGCAAATATGGAACTCTGGAAATATAAGAATTAAAATCTATAGTGGCGGATATCGTACTATCACTTCTAAACTCAAATAAGGGATAGCTGGTATTGGCGAATGCTTCCATGCATGAAAATGGATCAGATATCTCCAGCAATGGATGAGGTCTATTTTCATTTGTACCAGATGAAAGAAGTTGCCTACGTACAAGCTGATCATAGGCATACTTCGAATTACTAAAATTATAAAGACTCATCGTTAACTTGCTTGCCTGACGAAAGATATTGCCACGATATGGAAAATTGCTGACTACCTGCTCGGAAAATATTCCGTCTTCTATTATAAAACCATTGTATGAAGGAGGAATGGATGTCTCGGCTCGCAGCCTTAGGTCAACCAAAGACACATCGCCAGCTTCGTCAGTAGTTCGCTCAAGGCTTGCAGTGTGATATATACACGGCTTTCCGCAATTTGCTGGATCGCTTGATTCAGTCCTAAGAATCTCTTGAATTTCTTCACGCCTATTTTCTATTATGCTCAGCGTTTTTGTACCATTTGATTCTCGAACTTCCGTATCAAGCGAATCAAAAAAATTACCCGCACGAGATTCTGTGTATACTTCAATAATGTCTCTAGGTATAGAAGATATTCTTCCTGGAGTTGTGGGATCAATTAAATTTATGGACATTTCAAAAGGAAAATATCCACGACGCCAGATAGGAGCAATAGTTACGCTAACTATGCCGCGAGACTGGCTAGAACCAACCATACTATACATCTCGTTCAATGTCAGAGGAGAATTATCTGGTATTTTAAAAAGTACTGGAGGGTCTCCGAGCGAAAACATGCCTCCGAATCCACTTTCATTTGATGGAGTGGAAGAACTGACCTTTATATCGAATATTACGCGATCAGGCATGGAGGACAACATCTCCGCACCAAGGGATATTTTATTACTTTTGCCTTTTTCTATGTTGAAATGGCGTGCAGATATAGGCATACCATGCTTTTCGCAAACCACGACAATACTGGTTACATTAACTATAGATCCAGAAAGTGATTGCGATCCAGATTTATTACCAACGCCATTTACGGAAGATGCAAATGGCGATTCCGATCCTATGTTTGTATTTATAATTTCAGCCATCAGGTCAAATCTGCATCTATTTGCGTAATTGTTCTAGGATTATTTACGTCGTATTTGATTTTGCTGCCATCAAAATCAACCACAAAGTAACCATTATCAACCGACACCACTGTGCCTATCTTTCCTCCGGGCATCCCATTTGAAGGTCTAACTCTGACACGAGACCCTAATACAGGAGGCCAAGAAGAAGCCAATTTTACAACCCCTGAAGAAACTGCAGGATCTGCAAGCCATGTACCTGATAGATAATCTTCGGGGACTCTTCTAAAAAATTTACTTTCTTTTGTATTCTTCCACGCCTTGGCAAGTACTTTATCCAATGCACTGCGCGGATCCTCTGCTTTAATTTTCTCATCAATACCCAATTTGGGTATATTTATATTATACGTAGCGCTTGTCTTAGAAAAGGAAATAAAAGTATTTATCTGCCAGTGCTGACCATATTCTTTTCTAATTTTAGCCGCTATATGCTCAACATTGGGAGAACACACTATGCTCTCTACTGATCCACAAAAATTATTACACTTTCCATGAAGTATCAATATCGATCCCAATTTAACAATCGATGAAGGCTTGCTCATCTGAATGCCAAAGAAATTATTAACTTCGTTCTTCTCAAGAAACCTAAGCGAATGACAGATTCTTGGATATGGAAGATAAATCTTATCATCATTACACCAGGTACTTAGTTCTAGTGGAGAGCATGGAAGAAAAATCTTATCTCCGTCTACGTGCTTGCCCATTTCCTCTAAGACTACATCAGGAAAATGCATAAAGCGATGAGCTATAAAAGGATCGTTGATCAAGGCAGACATAGCCATTCTCATATCGACATCACTGGCGATATGCCTAGATAACGATATAGCCCCCTTAATTGCTTTAATCACATTAAGACCTCTTGTTCCTTGAACAGACATTGCACCCAGGCTTTGGCGGCTCAATGATCTTTTTCTGCGTATTTGCGCTGGACTGAGCAGAAGGCGGTGGATTTCCCACGCCATTCTGTCCAGGTCTCACTCTGGATCCGTTAGTATTATTGGCGCTTATTTTGCGCAATATCTCTAGTCTCTGTTGATCAGTTTTGTCCATTTTCTATTAAACCTCCTAAATCATGCTCTAGAACATCTACCACATTCATCAGGACTTTCCTGACTTCTTGGCTAGGTGTTGCACTTAATTGAACTTGAACTATTTGTTGTATTTTCTCTATGACAATTTTAACTGGCTCCGAAGCCCTCTTGTAATCATCAACTTGCTGTTGGATAGATATAATTGTAGAAACAAGTTTAGTTATAGTCTCTGTCATTTTTACAGATTCGGAATCCTCTCGCCCATCTGATATGGCTGCCAATTGAACAATCCTTCTCTCCAGTATGCTCATCATCGCCTCGAGCCTTTGCTCCTTCTTCCTCTCCATCTGGCACCAAGAAACCATGTCCTTGCAATATCTATCAACCTTCTCGGCACTCATAGCCATCGATAGATGAGATTGCAGGTGATTGCGAACGCAACTCCAACTTAATTTTTCATTGTTTTGGTCAAGCCAACGGTGAACATGGCTTATATTCTGGGTCTGCAAGAATAACTCTTCTGATTGCTGCCGGAATGAACTATTGCAAAGCTTACAGCCAGTATGTATCTTAATGCTTGGAACTCTTTCAACGGAGGAAAAGAAGCATCCACCCCCAGATGGTTCTTTTCCTATGGAAATTATTTCATTTTTACCTTTTGTCATTTTTATCGTTTCTTGTATTCTTGCTAAGGAGATAAATTAAATCTATGCCAAGTTGTCTAAATTTTTTCGGGCTATCCAATGCCAAGAATATCATCTTTTCAATGATATATTTTACTTCAGGATCTAATGGATCTTCCTTGTTTTTAATGTCCATAACTATATCTCTAGCCTTGCGTCCATCATTTTGACACAGGTTGCATGCTATAGATATTCTGGATATTATGTCGTCTATAAAATATGGCATATGCATTATTACTATTTTAAGGCTGATCGCCCTCTACAAATGCTTCTGCAATAGTTTGCAATTAAAAGAGCCTCAGCCTTGCCATCATCTGACATTTTTATAAAGTTATTAGCCAAAGATGGAAATAGGCTGCCAGCTATCTTTAAGGCTTCTTTTTTAGATTCGGCTTTGAATTTTTGCTTTTCTTTGCTGTCCTTGGCTTTGACAGATGGAAATAACGAAGGATACATCTTTTTCCATTGCTGTGGCATGCTAAATAGCAACGGAAGGTCATGAGCCAGCACTATTCCTTCCCATAGCCCGTGCCCTCTTCCAAAGGAGTACATACTAACATTGCCATTACCTGGCATAGCATGAGTCAGTTCCTGGCAAACTACCACGCGTTTGCCTTGCAAAGATCTTATAGCAACCACCATTGCCATAATATTATATTCCGATCTATTCTTTTTATTTTTAATTATACTTATCGTTGGAGTGCTCAAAACAAAAGCGTCTCCATCTTCTGAAATAAAAGCCAGGGCCCCATTGAGCCCTGGATCTATTCCTACCCAAATGGGATTATTGTTACGCGATACGCGATTACACCATTGGATTAATGCTGAATATCTTTTTGACTGGGCTTTTTTCGCCACCATGAAACCGTTTCCCTGAGACCACGCTCGAGAGGCCATGAAGGCTCGAATCCCAATACTCTTTTCGTATAACTCATGTCAGCGAGAGTTTTATGAACATCGCCAAGGCGAGAAGGAGCCATCAGGGCATCTTTCGACATATCTAGATCAAATTCTTTTACGAACCATTCTAGCAACCATTTTAGATCGTAACTATTACCTTGGGCTACATTGAATGCTTCGCCGTTCCACTTATCCTCTCGATAAATGCATAGAGAAATAGCCCTGCAGACGTCGTCAACATAGCAAAAGTCTCTCGACTGACTACCGTCTCCATCCAGCCTCAATTTAGATCCTTGAGAGCATGCTGACATCCATGCTGATATTACCGTTGCATAAGCATTATCTGCATACTGCCTTGGTCCATATACATTAAAAAAACGAAGAGAAACAGCATCTAGTCCGCGTAATACGCTCAGCATCGTCGCCGCCTTTTCTGCTGCCATCTTCTGAAGAGCATAGGGGCTCTTTGGGGTAAGAATTGAATTCTCCACAGTAGGAAGCTGAACTCCGTCACCATATACGGAAGAAGAACTGGCAAATACCACCCTAGATTCGCCCTTGAGGCATGCCTCAAATATCTGCACAGCCTTCTGGGTATTCTCCCAGAAGGTCTCAGAAGGCTGCTCTACGCTGTAGGCAACACGCGGAACTGCGGCCAGATGAACCACCACATCGTATTTTCCTTCCTCTATCTGATGCAGCACAGATGCATCAGAAATATCATTGTGCAAAAAATAGGATGATCTTTCTCCAAGAGATAACATATCTTCCTCGAGAACTTTCAACTTGACAGCGTCTCTATCAAGGAGGTATAAGTCTTCATTTTCATTTCTAGCAGAAAGCTTTATTGAAAGATTAGATCCTATGAAGCCAGCAGCACCCGTAATCAGTATACTCTTTTTAGACATTTATCATTTTTCCTTCAATCATCATGTTGTATATTCTTTTATCAACTCGTATATGAGATCCGCTTTCAGACAGTAAGTAAATGCATTCACCATCATTAAGGACCAAGTTATATTTTTCATCAATATCCTTGATGTCATTTTGATCTATCTTCTTCATCATCATCCTCGTCATCATCGTCATCGTCATCATCGCCATCGTCAAGCATCTCGCGCATATCTGCGGCTACTTCGTCAGCTGATTCCAGCATAGACATTGCCAGTTCCCATACAGTAGCAAGAGTGGCGGCATGAGTAGCAAGTTCTGAAGCATCCATTTTTGAAGAATCAGAATCGAGTCGCATGTATATCTCATGAACTATCTTTTCTGCGCATGTGGTTATTTGATCAAAATTAATACCAAAATCATCATCTGGCATCTGAGCCATGGTTTCCTCCTTTTTTAACTGACTTATATGCAGAAATTATCTTAGCCATTTCTGCGGCAGTTATGCCTCCAGACTTGTGAAGCAAAACAGAAGCCCAAGCCAATGATCCCCAAGAACCATATGGCACGCTTCCTGCCGCCTCGCAAGATCCAATGAATCCGGCAAACGCACTGCTCATTCTTGTATTAGACTCAAATCTATTGAGCATATATTGATTCCAAAGAGGCGTACCATCGTTCTTTTTAAAATCAGATATATCACTAGCCGAAGCGCCGCACGCCTTTAAGACATGAAGCTTAGCGTTCTTCACTGCGCTAGATGAAGAAACAGCCTGCATGGCATGAATAGAAGACCCAAGCATGTCCATTGCAATATCGTGAAGCCTGCAATAGGAAACGGCATCACCAGAGTTGTGGGCTTCAGACACCTTTGCCAAAATATCTGAAGCATAAAAACCAAGAGCACATCCGAGTTCCGACTTGTCTCTTGGCTTTCGTCTAGAAAAAGTCAAATTTAGCATGGCGAGAGTCATGTCTAACTTTTCCACATCTACTTCTTTACTCCAAGCCGACGCACTGCAAGAATCAAGAACCATTTCTGCAGCCCAAGAATCGTCAGCGGACATTTTCATCGACTTTGAGACCATGACAGCAGCCTTTTGCCTGTTCATTTTGGAGGGTATCTCAACTAATGTCTGCTTCTGCTTGGCTAGAGAACAACATTTTGTCCATGCAGTTCTTTTACGATTAATAAAAATAACCATATCGTCATCTGCCCAAGAAGAACATGCATTTGAAATTATAGAATCAATTCCTGTCATCTCGTCCATGACGACAATAACGCTGCGTTTTGTATTAAATACATCCCTAAACGTAACCTTACTATCGTATTCCGAAGCCGAAGAAACAGCGACTATATCTTTGCCGCTCTTAGCTTCATCCCGAAGCAGAGAGTGAGCACGACCAACTGGACCTTCGAACCATACTAGTCTCACGCTTGCGCCTGCACGAAGAAGGTCTCAAAAAATGGTCTGGAATCCTCTTCTGCCGAAGATTTGGAAAACCGCATAACGATAGGCGCTGGGTTTCCATTTAACGTTCCCCCATCAACCTCGAGCGCTATGATCTCACATCCATGAGAGTTCTTAACAGAATGAAGCAATGATGCACTCTGACATTTTATGGAAGGCATTGACTGAGAAGAATCATTCCTATCACATGAAATTGATCGCTCTGACTTGTACTGCTTGCCAGTAGAGACCTTAAGCCTATTAACCGACGATGCAGATATAGTGGTAGTGCACAACTCGTTGATGCTGTTCTCGTGCTCAAAAACCGCACGAATTCCTTCGAGAACGCTCTCCCATGATGACATTTCAGACTTTATCCTGTGACTAGAATTTCTATTAAAAACTACATTTTCATCTGGCCATGTGATGGAATCGGCAAGAGATGTAACCATGCTAAATCCTCCTGCCCTGATAGCGGCGCTATCCTTGGAAAAGGATATGACTACCTGTTCTCCGTCTGAGATAATTCCGTCCATGCAAGCAATTGCGTTCTTTATTTCCCTGCATGGAATGAAGTAGCAAGAAGATTCATCTATATTGCTAGAGGAACAAGGAAGCGAGGTTCTGGCAAATACTGCTCCGTTACCAGAAACAAGTGACAAGCCATCTCCGTCCTTTCGGATCTTAACAAACTCGTAATTAGGATTACTAGCTCCAATTCCAAAGGCAAATTCTATGCGAGCAATACTCTTCTTAAGTTCGCCAAGATTACATGTAATACTCTTCTTGTGCTTAGGGACAGATATTGCGCTGGGATAGGAGTCCCACGTCTTCGCAGGTAGGGTCTGAGACTCTTCTGCATTGTCGCGAGAGCCAACGGATACAGCAGAGACTGCACCGTCGGCGTTGACGGCAACCGATACCTTAAGAGGTATATCTTCTCCAAAGCTGCATACGGCACGGAAGAATGCCTTAGCCTCAACGGCGACAATGCGAGTATTCATGTCCTGAATGGATATTTTCTCGCCTATAGCCATTTCGGTCTGAGCACAAGACCTATCCGTACATGATATAAGTTTAATAGTTTGATCGCCCTCCGAATTGCGGCAATCAATAAACATAATATCGACATTCGGGGATTCCTTACCTACATTTCTGTTGGGGAATATTGTGTGTCCTCTTGCTGCGGTCTGTAAAATCATTTTATATCCTATATATCTATATTCATACTATCTAGTATTTGACGAGCCTTGCTCTTGATTCTGCTCAGGGCATTATCGATGCCCTTAATATTTACCTTAGTAGTAGCCTTGGGCTTGTATGGATCGCGATCTGAATTTATGAAGTCAGCTATCTCTTGATAACTCATCCTTTTCGAGTATAGGGCTATTACCTTTTTCTCAAAGCTACTTAATTGAGAAAACAGTTCCCCTACCACTATCTTCATTGCCTCATTACGCTCTATTCTAGATGAGAATGCCTCAGAACCATCAGTAAGTATAGAACTAAAATCAAAATCTTCTTTATGCGTATTCTGATTATTGAAACTTATAGAAGTATTAAGTGCAGCCTTCTTGTTCTGAAAACTCGTCTTTAATAATGTGCTTAGATGTCTCTTAGTGCACAAGGCTGCGAATTTTTCAAATCCTACAAAGTCATCTCCTATGATGCGGCTAGTATCGAAATCAGAGATTGCCTTAAAACGCACTGCATACATAGCTTCTTGATAAAGGTCATCTTGATGATATCCAGGTATGTTAAATTTTCCTACAATCCTCTTTATCAGTGGATCTATGCGAGACATTATACTGACGAAAAGAGCATCCTTTTCATCAGTATTATTTGATCGCTGAAGACATATCACTATCTCGGCAACAGATCCATCTGCTGCCAACGGCTTCTTTTTTAGAGAAGGCTTTTTAGATGCTTTTTTCTTCTTACTTACCTGCGACGGTTTCTTGTTGATCTTTTTCTTGCTTGCCATTTTTAACCCTGTGTGCTGCTATTACCATACGCACGACAAGCGAGTCAAGAGCAAGATGAGGATTCATTCCAGCATTCAAGGACTCGTGAGCGTTCTTGAGTGAATCTATAAAATCCAATACAAGTTGCGTTTCACATGCAGATGCCAACGGCTTTGCCTTAGACAAAGAAATCGTTGACACATTAGACATTTTGTTAACATTCTTGCATGTGCGAATTAGCAATATGTTTCTAATTACAGATACCAATCCAGCTATAAAATCAAAAGGAGATATTCCAGAAACAATAGCTTGATTTATCTTTAAAAGCGCACCCGTGGCATCTCTGTCAAGTATAAATTTGACAACATCCTCATAGAATCCTTCCGAAACGATTCCGCAGCAATTTGCGACAACAGAATCGGTTATCTTGGATCCATGACATGTCGTGGAGCACTTTTCTAATAATTGTATTGCTAATCGCATACATCCAGAACTTGCTCTGGCTATATTGAATATAGCACTTGTATCTGCCTCAAAAGACTCTTGTTCGCAAATATCGGAAAGCCTCTCCGATATAAGTTCATTTGATATCGGCATAAAATGCAGAGTAATGCACCTTCCGAATATGGTGTCTTTTAGCTTTTCTGGCTCTGTCGTACACAGAATGAATATAGTAGAACTAGGAGGCTCCTCAAGAGTCTTAAGCATGGCTTCGGCAGCAGCCCCAGTAAGACCGTGAGCCTCGTCCACTATTACAAAGCGCTTACGACACTCAAATGGAGCGTACTTTATTTCCACCCGCAAATTGCGTATATCGTCTATGCTTCGATTACTGGCTGCGTCGAGTTCTTTTACATCGATGCATTTTCCTTCCAGTATCTTGCGTTCCAGACTACCCTCTGCTGCAGATATTTCCACGTTCGCTCCGCCATCAGCATTTACGCTGGCAGCAAATATTCGCGCCGCAGTAGTCTTACCGACTCCACTAGGTCCGCAGAACAAATATGCATGATGAAGCGAATCCGAAGATATAGCATTGCGCAGGTATTCTACGACATACTTCTGTCCGAATACATCTGCTAAACATTTAGGTCGATACTTGTTGGCTAGTGCTGACACGATTATTTACCTGGTTAAGTATTATTTCGTCAATAAGTGAAACAACAGACATATTCTTTTCCATTATATCGCTATAAGGAGGAATGTGAAATACCCTTGGGTTGCTCAATATTGAATAATCAGATATTCCCTTTTCCGATTCATGAGCATCATTCTCTCCTAAGTTTCTTGATAAAACTAAGATATATCCATTATTGGAAAGAACAGTATTAGCCTCACTGTCGAACCTCATATCGTCTATGAAACATAGACCAAAATTACTAGCTAATATTTCATCCAAAGTAGATTTGACCCATACATTTCTATCAAAAAAGTTCCTAAATATATCAGTACCAACGACCTGCATAACTTCACGATTGGTCATTGGACCAGACCTTAACTGAGAAGGCATGCCATTAACATCGCAACAGAAAATCCAAAGATCATTTTCCGTTTTTATCTTTGAGATTTCTGAGCTGTCTACTTCGTACTCTCCAGATGAGGTCAAGACTGATCTATGTGCAGAGTTTGTCCACCTAGCCCATATTGGCATCTTATCCCAAGAGTATAAAGAGGAATTATTCTTACTAGATTCCGAACCAAATACTCCATCTTGGGATAGCCCGAGAATGTCCACTGATAAGCGTTTTATCTTTGTGGCAAATGAGAAAATGCCAGAATCAGCTTCGCTTTTTAATTTTACTGAGTAGTTAATTCCACTGCGTTCAATCATAACCTGGGTGCGCCCAGTGTCTGGATACTGCACCAAATTAGCGTTATGATCGATTTCTGATCCATCATTATAGATCAGATTTCCAATGCGCATTTCATACAAAGTATGAAGATAGCGACACAAGCTAGTCTTCCCTACTCCCTTGGAACCAGATACAGCTATTATTGTTTTCATTTTATGAATTTAAAGAACACAAAAGACTTATTGAGAAGCGAAGCATCTTCCAGTTTTTCTATCAGACGTTTTCTTGGGTCTTGAAGAAATACTTCCTCATTTGATCTTCCGTTCTTGCCTAGCATTATTCTGATAGAAGATCCAGATACTTCACTTCCATTCACGTCAATGAAATACGGCATTTTGCCGCCCTTCTTGCCCGCAAAATAAATGTCATCCCTAACTTTTCCATCTTCGTTAAGGCAAACTGGCATATAGCAATCCCAATTTTTCATGCGTTCGTCTCTAGTAAGTGCGTTGTCTAAATTCTGCGCACTTATGTGAGAAACGGCTTGAGCAAATGCCTTGGCAAACTCATGGAATCTACCAACAATAATTCCTTGACCATATTCATCTCTAGACCATAATTCAATCATATATTCTCCAATCCCAGTATATCTGGAACGTCAGGTGAGTTTTCATAATCAACTCCGAATAGCTCAACCATATCCTTATGGTCTCGCATATCAAAGCCTTTTGACTTTATTTGATTGCCGTCAAATTCTAGACTGCTTAATGCAGAAGAGACAATCAATACTTTGTTTTTGTCCGCTAAAGAAGCCCATGAGCTAAGAAAGATAACACAGACAGCGTCTATTAAGATTTCCTGCGCAATTGGTTCTGGCATAAAAGAAAAGTTGAAGACCTTGCTTCTGGCATTTGGTCTTTCCTTATTTACGACAGCGTAAAATTTAATCTTTTCCAATGGAATATTGCCATACTTATCTGGATATTTCATAGCCAATTTGATAGCCATGTCTTTGAATTCTGACATGTCCACGTATTCACCGGGCTGAGCCATGACCGTATTTCCTTAGTTTTGAAGCATACCAACTTTTAATTGCCATCTTTGATGCATCCCACCGTATTCTTTCGGAAACAAGACTTGATGATAAATCCGCCATTTCATTCCAAAGTTCAGCAATCGCTTCATGCTTATGTTTGGGAATAGAAAATATGCCGTTCTTATGAGCAAATACCTTAGATAAACTATGCATTTTATATGCGCAATGACCGCGCAATGCAGCAGAAACAGGGTCAAACGCCCTTTGGGTCCATCCACTTCGTGGTAGATTAAAATCACAATCTTTTATATTTCCATAACTAATCTTAGGGATATCTGTGGCACCACAAAGATATCTAGCATCTAATGAACTAGATATTATCATAGATTCATATGGAAATCTCCACATATTGTGCGAAAGTGCAGACCAAGATCCAAGCCAAGGCTTTACCTCCTGCTCCTTCGACATGGAATAATAATCCAATGTAGCACTCAATGAAACAAAATCACCGCCAATAAAATCGTTATATATTTTTGATTTAATTTCAGAATCAATTTCTATACTTTCAATATAGTCTCTAACATCAATAAAGTCATTATCATAAAAACAACCATATGATATAAAATCTTTTTCTGCACGCAATTTTATCTTGGCGACAAGATATGCCGCAGATAGCGCCAACCAGATAGAAGCAACGGTTACGTTATTCACAGGCTGCAAAACAGCCTGTGAATAACCGTAAACCACCTGTTTTCCACCTCTTTCGGCAGCGCATGCACAAGCAAAACCAATTGCATCTAAACCACACAGTGGACTATAGATGAATGCGGAAGCCTGATCTATTTCATCTCCGCAATTTATGGTCAGTTTATCATGCGCATCTACTGGAAAACTGGAAAGTCTTATCGAAACTATTTTATAGTTTAATAAATTAAATCCACAATTTTTGAGTAGATCGCTTCTGCAGAAAGGGATTGCATCAACTGGACGCTTCATCGTCTAAACCAAAGGATCTGGTTATGTCATCGATTGCGTCACTAGTTGCAATCTTCATAATATTATATACTTCATCGCCGTTAACAAGATCAAGAATCTTATTGTTCATCTTATCCCTTGCTGCATAGCATGTCTCCATGAATGCATCGTTTTGAATAAGAGAAGCAAAGGCGGGTGAAGATATAATCTTAGATATAGCCTGAAGTTCCTTGGCCTTAAACTCTTTTTCAAGAACTGGCTGAACCATTTCAACTAAGTCTATAACATAATCAGATATTACCGAATGTCCATTCTTCTGCAATACATGAATTACGGCATCCGCGTATTTCTGCCTGATGGCGCTAATGAAAGCATCATTGCCACGACCGACAAGAGATGCAACAATTCTTTTTGGCTCTAGAGATCGCTCAGCATTCTTGATCATCACATTTGCCAAAGTATGAGATATTAGTCTAGAAGGTTTCATGAATGAATGATCTTATATATTTCCGAACCAGCGGTGTAATGTTGGTTTGGCAATGGCTCAACATATCCAGATGCGATAGCCGCAATATGTGTCCATGCCAAAATGCACGCCTCCGCCTTCTTGGGCGGCATCCTAAGCATAGCCCCCCTAGACTTGCTTAGCCATCCGTAGCCCGTTAACAAGCCTGCAGAGCTCATCCTACGCAATACTATATCTACGCTCTTAATATCTATCTTGATATAGCGTGACATAATCTCGCCTTCAGCAGGAATGCCATGAAGATATGCGTGTGCTATCAAAATTCCTATATGCCCAAGATGATCCTGATGCGTAAGTTCTGATGGGTCGTAACCATTATTCACATTATTACTTATTTCACTAGCAGTCATTCTAAATCCTTATTATCGCAAATTCACCTTCTGACGATGGAGGAGCCTGTACGGATACGTACCGTTTTGGCTTATAATTTTCCTCATCGATTAATCTTGCAGAAGAATGAATGTGTAACTTAAGATTGCTCAAAGAATCTATTTTCTTTGCAAGGGCAAAATCTGCCTCTAAATCCGCAGACTCTCCCTCTCTGGGGTATGTATTACTAACTAAAATATCAACAAATGACGGGATACGCTCAATTGCTTTGATATACTTAGGTGCTTTGACGGAAAAGAAAGCGTCAGCCCGATCTGGAGACTTCATGTGCGGGGGAATCCATGGAGTTCCATAAATATGCATTCCCTTGCAGTTAATAGTGTCATCTTGCACATATTCTGCATGAAGATAATAAGATAAATTATGACCATAAAATTCAGCTATATGATCATTCCTTCCCCCGACAATTATCTTGCAAGGGGAAGGAAGGGCATCAAGCCATGGATTTAATTTAAACTCAATATAGTCAACTTGATTTGTAATGTTCCAAGATAATAAGTTCTTGTCGAAAATTGGACAAAAACTCCCGCACAGAACAATTACATCAACTGGCTCTTTTAACTCAGGAAGACGATCTGATACATCACTGCATGTAGCTATTATAGGCATTAGCCATTATTCAATACGAGTTTTGGAACATCTGAATTAGAAAACTTATCAGATGTTTCATTCTTGCTATCTTCCTGAGCCTTAAGACGGGCTGCCTCTACGCTTTGAATAAATACAGCCAATGCCGCATCAAATGCCTTCATAGCCTCTTCAATACTATTTCCCTCCACTGGGAATCTAACCTCAAATGGAGTTCCATTATTTACTGCTTGAGCCACTCCAAAGAAGCGCTCTGGAGCACCTTCCGACGGGATAAGGCGCTCTATCTTGTTTCCATCCAAATTAACGTACGATTTAATTTCCATAATCATTTTTAAATTTCCTCAAATTGTGACATGAAGTCGTTTACTATATCGTCAAGGCTTTGTTTCTTTTCTTGACTCGGAAACAATTCTAGGCGGCACAGTTCGTTTCCTAATTTTATTCTGCTATATATTATGCATGAATCTTTTAAAATATTTTCGGCTGAGTAGATGTCATCTCCATATATGTGAAGCATTATTGACTTTTTTGCCTGCTGAGTCTTTGCGATTGCTGCAATCAATTCGGTTAGAGAATAGATCTTTACCTTATGTAATTTACCGCTTGTTTTTTTCTTTTTGCTTGATTGCTTTTTCATAGTATCACAGGAAATATTTTCTTCCTAGTCTTTACTCTTCTTCTCCGCGCATCCGCTCTAATCTTATCCCAATTGTTTCTCTGTGCGGTAGTTGCAGTCAGGCCGTCCGATACCGCTCCTCGATATCTATATAGCGGAATGTTTAAGAAATAACCGCGTCCTAGTTCTTCTAGCATGTATCCCATAAATTTATCGACAGAAGATGAATAAGGGCATTCAAAAACACTATTAACCCCCTCCATTCTCTTCATTGTTCGCCAATGACTGTAACAATGAATTCTTTTTACATGTGATTCAAAATCCAATATTGACTTTGCAGGTCTTTGCGGAACCTGTCTAGATATTCCGCTATTAACCATAGTCATATCATGATTGCACCTTATGTACTGAGACCATATAAAAGATATATTTGGATTAGAAAGGTATTTTGCCATAACAATAGAAACGGCGTCAGGCATAAGTGCGTCATCAGCATCTAGTACCCCATAATATTCTCCAGTACCAGCAGATAGGGCGATTCCGTAACTTTTTGCGCAACCTTTTTTAGAATTATTTAAAATATGCTTAAATTCAATTCCGTCATTACTTAATGATGATGAAATATTATTCATATTTGCACTAGTGTCATCATTACTGCAATCGTCAACAAACACGACTTCTAATGGTCTATACTTTTGCGCCAATATAGAGTTAAGCCAATCATCTATATATTTGCCCTTGTCAAATCCAGCACTTAGTATCGTAAACTTAGGGCCCGTAAGCACCTTATCTGCTTTTTCTATCTTATCAAATACGTCTTTAACAAATGCTTCGCAAGCTGACGGTTTTACTGCCGAAGTCCTATTTTTAATAATAGGTTTTAAACTCTTCTTTTCTTTTTTTATTATGCGCTCTTGATCCTTTTCAGACAGAACCCTAGGAACGATATTTATATTTTTTTTATTTTGTACATCTGCTTTATTTTTTATCTCGGGCTTACTTGCTCCTCCAGTATTGGCAGCAGGAGGAAATGATGTCTTTCTGTTTCCTCTTACTATAAAATCGTTATTTTGCTTTGCCATAGATGGAGTAGATGGTAAATGATGTACTTTGCTTTTTTGCACATTAATTTTTAATGTGTTGTTGTCTTGTATTTTTTCTTCTTTTTTATTATTAAATAATCCATTAATAGCATCTACATACTTTAAAGACATGTTGTAAAATTGCTTATTAATAGAAGAAGACAGTAAGCAACTTTCTCTAAGTTTTTCCATACTGCCATCCGATATCAACTGACTAACGATAGATGATGCCTCACTGAGGCTTGAAAATAGATATCCGTTAATGCCAGATTTTACTATCTCGTTATTACCAGGTCTGTCCGAACATATGACGGGAACCCCTAGACTCATGGCTTCCAGCACAGCCATGCTCGTTCCTTCAGGCATATTAATGTCGTATAGGAAAAACTCCCAAGAAGACATAAGGCTAAATCGAACACTATCTTCTTCAACGTTGCCCTTAAAATTTATCTTATTTGGACCATTGAACATAGATTCATATCCACGAGCTTCGCCAATAATGGCTCCGCCTCCAAGATATTCCATCTGAAATGGTCTTCCAAAATTTGTGGTGCAGAACCACTCGGTAAATTTCTTACTATACTTAATAGTATTTAAAGTATTGGCTCTACCAATAACTCCATGTCTAATACTGCCAAAGTTAGAGACTTTATTTTTTATCCAATCGCTACTGACCGCATTGTGTATCGTAATAAATATGGTCTTGGGATTAAATTTTTGAAATGTATTGCGCATAAACTCGCTAACACATATACACAAATCTGGTCTTCCTACAAGACAGTTCGACGGAGTGACAGAATATGTATGACTAACCACGACCGCCTTACAAGATGACCTAGGAATATAAGACAGCATTCTGCCTACATTGGTATTCATTAACTTGTGTATCATTACTACATCAAAAGACATCAAGGACTTATTGATATCTTCGTAGTTCACATATATAGCATCATCCTCAAAGTATCCTGGATTGACAGCTTGTCGCGCATCCTTCTTACAAGCTACAATAACAGATTGCTTCCAGTCTGGCTTCTGGATAGATAGACCTAGTCTTATCTGTTTTAATGACGCCAGAGCTCCGCCGTTAAAGGCTCTTTCACAAAGATGAGCTATACGAATGGTCATTTAACGCTTTTTTCATATATGTCTGGGCAAACTTGCCACAAAAAATCATCTATTACGCCCCTTCCACCATTCAACTTGCTGACATGAGTGCATGCAGCCAAGACTGGAGGAAGGGCATCTGCTGGGCAAAAACTTATTTTTGCCAATTTTATCACTGAAAGATCTATTAGATGATCTCCAACAAAAACTATTTCATCAAAACTTATGTTCATTTTACACAGTAATTTTTTAACAGCCTCAAGCTTATCGCACACTCCGTATAATATAGGTATATTGGCAGACTTAAAACGAGTTAATGTTGCCGCGTCATCTGCTCCTGTTATCCCTATAACGGGTATTTTTAAATGCTTATCTATAAAATTTAAAGCATAAAAGTCTCTAGTATTAAAATTCTTAGATACATGTCCTTCATGACTATAAGTGTATACAGAGTCTGTCAATACGCCATCCACATCTGTAGCAAATATTTTTATGCTATCAATTATATTTGACATATCATTTTCTTAATTTACTAGCCTGAACGCGTTCCTCATGGGTCATGTCAATTCTTGGAGAAATAGAAGAATATACTGCCATTATATCTCTCTTCAATTTCTTTAGCCCGTCGGGCTCAAGACTCGCAGCCGCATCAGTATGTCTAAAGGCTCTATCGTCTATAAAATGGCGCTCATCAAACTCAGCACCAAGCATCATTGCCGCTATATCAACGGCTATTCCGTATCCATGATTGGAAAAAGCAGACCTAAATCCGTGATCCTGAATTTCTTTTATCCCCAATAAATGTATTCTTTCAAATGGGCATGGATACTCAGAAACGCAATGATAAACAACCAGACGAGATGAATGTTTATATAACTTATTAAATATCATCTCTCTCTGGTCTCTGTCCGTCATCCCCAGAGATATATGAATATCATTATCGGAATTGTCTAAGCAATAGTCAATAAGTTCAAAATTCATATTGCATGCAGACGGAATTTTGATTAAATCTGGATTTATGGATATAATTCCACTTGCGCTGTCTATATCCCATACACTGCAGCCATATTTTATATTACTGGCATGGGCTACATCTCTAATTATTATATGGTCGTCTATCGTTAATTCTAAATTTACTCTATGATCAAGATAGGTTTTTCCATAAGCAAAGTTAGGATTTGGGTGGGGAGAGTTCTTTAGATGATTTGGAGTTGATGTGTAAGGATTTCTTTTCTGAAATTTTACATAATCGGCACCGTTAGATGCAGCCAAATGCGTTAAATGAATAGCTCTAGATACGCTGCCCGCATGGGCACAACCTATTTCCGCCACGATTTTGCAACACTTGACATCCATTCGCATACTACCCCTATTTGATTAACTTTTCGGCACAGTTCCAAATCTAAATTAGAGTCTATTTGTAAGGCATGAAGATAATCAGCCTTTATGCCTCGACATTCTCCGAAATGCCTATCTGCCTTGAGGACGAAATCACCTGCATAAAAGCAATATGCATTTCCACAATCGTGCCACATAATTTCATTATCATTATATTCCTGTCTCATCTTGCGAGAAGCATAATTCTTCGACAAGAAACCACGGTCGTTAAGAGACCAAAATAGTGGGGTATTACCAGTTACTGTAAAAGAAGATTCTCCCCTAGAAATGGCATCAAAACATTTAGATATTATATTTCCGTGCCTAAATGGAGACGTGGGCTGCAGAAAAGCTATTCTGCAGTCATCTGAATGCTGCACTACAGATAATGCATGAGATATAGCCAGTTCAGATGGAGACTTATCTCCAGAGATGTTTTCTGGTCTAGGAAGAAATATAATTCTTTTATCATTCATAGAATTGCAGATATCCCTAATCTCCCTACTGTCACTTGACACGATCACCGTTTCGCAACAGTCGTTTTCCAATGCTGCAAAAATAGACCAACAAATTAATGGGAATCCTGAAAAATCAATCCAATTCTTACCAGGAATACCCTTACTGCCCGCCCTTGCCAGAATGATTGCTGAATTATTCTTTATCATGATATGAAACTTTTCCAGTCTATAGACGGAAATACATTCATTGGATTGCCTGGAGTGGCATCAAATATTTCTATACTTCCCTTATTCATTGCATATATATCTGAAAAATATTCAACAACACCTAAGTAATCGAAGGCGTCCCATGGACCCCTTACTGGCTTGCCATCAAGCCTTCTAGCCTTCTTGTGTCCTTCCCAAAAATATCTTCGCCCATCTTTAACCCCGCCGTCCATTCCTAGCATTATAATTGGGTCACAACCCATGATAGCCATGATATGCAAAGCAGTACCAGAGCTAGTTCTGGCTCCTATTAAGGAAGAACTGCTGTCGCGTTTAATGACGACTCCATTCATATTCTTGCGACCAGTTGATGGCTCAAACCACCAATCATGATCAAAAAGAACTGTCTTTTCTGCACCAAAAATATTAGAAAATGCATTCAATTTACTGCGATACATGAATTTGACACAGTCTGATTTTCGCAGTTCTTCATGAAAATAAGACCAGTTAGACACTGCTATATCATCTGATACCCAATATTTTATATTACCATCAAATAAAATAGAAGAATTTACGGCTATGCATGGGAAGTTGGCTATTATCTTCTTATCTATAATAGACATGCTAGGACCAGCGCCTATTACAAATCCTGGAACTCCAACATGTCTATTGTGAAAATCAATTAATTCAGCCACCATTTTCTCCATACACAAAAGCATCCACGGCGCTATTTTTATTCATATTAACTATACGAATTCCATGACTCTCTGCATGTCTACCAAGAGCATGGAAGCAACCAATATTTTCATTCCAAACCTTTAACCTTTCGTCCATGGGTTGACGCAAGGCAAGAGGTTCAGTAATAAATTTACGCTCACCAGAAAAATCTACAACCTGTTTAGGCTTCATCGACTTTTCCCAATTGCTCCAAAAATATCCAGTATTTTCCTTATTGTGATCAACGCCAAATAAGTATATATACTTAAAGCCAAATGCTATTGCCATATCTATGCAAGTGGGAACGCTTGAGCAGAAGCACAATCCGTCCTCCGCGCTATCTATATTTATGTTACTAGCCCTTGGGCTAAAAAACTTAGCAGATTCAGGCAGCAGGTTTGAGTACTTACACCAACTATCTCGTACGACTATATTGCATTTGGAAGTTTTTACTTTATCCCAATAGGTCCAGCGAAGGCAGAGAGAATCGTTGGAAACCCAGAATCTATCAATAGAATTTCCGTCATGCCAATCTGTATACATAATGGCACTGTTTACGACAAAGCACGGCATGGAGTTAATAAAATCCTTGTCCGCAAGAAGCAATGATGGACCAGCTCCTAGTATTGAACAGGAAGATCCTTCAAACTCGCTGCTCCTTAAGTCTCTGAAATTGCTCCTGCAAGTCATCTCCGTTCACAATCTGCGATTCAAATAAGAATCGCGAAGGATCTTTCGGCGCACGACGAGCCTGACTGTCGAATATGGAGAATGTCAATGCCAGCCTATCTTCAGCCCTAGTCATCGCTACATAAAAAAGCCTTCTCTCCTCGTCCACATTCTCTCCATTTTCACCCATGCTTCTCCTATGAGGGATTACTCCTTCTTCGCAGCAGCATATAAAAACATTCTTGAATTCAAGACCTTTCGAAGAGTGCATGGACATTATCCTAACTCCATCTTCAGCATCTTCTTTAGAATTAGCCAAGGCAGCTTTCTCAAGTATGTCGTCTATCGACACACCGCGAGCCATGGAATCGTCAATGTACTTAACGAATTCCTTGACATTATCCCACTTTTCTTCGGCCTTATCCTTATGCTCCAACGCCAACCATGTTGGATATGACATTGATTCCATAATGCTCTGCAACTTAATGCCATTAATGCCGTCCTTATGTGATTCAATTATATTAAGAACAGAGCATATAGCGTCTTTTGACTTTTCTGGTATGTCCGACAATTGTATGTCTGATATTATCGCATAAATGCTATTTTGCCTAGAGCACGCACTGCCTATCTGTCTAGCCAGCTTGGGACCAACGCCTCTTCTTGGCTTATTGAGAACGCGCATCAGATTTATAGCATCCTTAGGATTAGATATAAATTTCAATATCGCAAGAGCATCTCTTACTTCCTCTCTATCAAAGAATCGTCGCGTGCCAACAACTGAATATGCTATATTCCTCTTATTAAATGCAAGTTCAAATGCTCTAGTAAGATGATTCGCTCTAATCAGTACGGCTATGGAAGAAGAGGTTATCCCAGCCTGCGCGCCTTTCCATATCTGTGTAGCGACCCATTCTGCCTCCTCTTCCCTATCCATCATCATCTTCCAAGCAACTGGCTGACCGCCAGTCTTTACTGCCTTGATATCCGAGTTTATCCTATTTTCATCACATGAGATAAGAGCAGAAGCCGCTTTAACTACGTGAGGATTGCATCGGTAATTCTGTGTTAGCCGGATTAGGCTAGCTCCTGAACTTACGAACTTTACAAGATTTTCTGGTCTTGCTCCGCGCCAACGATATATAGACTGGTCGCCGTCTCCTACAAGCATTATGTTTCTATGAGGAGAAAGCATGCTAGCCAATTCAAACTGAATAAAGTTAGTGTCTTGAGCCTCGTCAACTACGACATAGTCAAAAAGCTTGCCAATTGGAGTATCTCCTTTTTTGGCAGCAAGATACGGTTCATGCAAAAGCCCCGTGAAGTCAAGGGCGCTAGTATGTCGCATTGCCTGTATATACTCTCGCGCAAGATCTGCATTTTCTCCCATAAATGAATCTATGCTACTTAAGTCTGGATCGCTGTTCTCCCTTAAGTCGCATATAGACGAATGTATCATCCTGGCTTCAGCTGCATCAATCTTTGATCCACGATCCATTGCGATAGACCTAAGAAGATCAGAAGCATCATCCTCGTCATAGATACTGAACTTGCGACCTTGAGGAATGGAAACGACCCCTTCCCTTATCATCTTGGCGCATAGACTATGGAATGTGCTTATAACCACCTTGTCTGCTCCAGGAAGACCATACTGGGCGAATAGCTTGACCAGTCTAGCCCTCATCTCGTCAGCAGCCTTGTTGGTAAAGGTAACCATACATATCCTGCTAGGCTTCACTCCAGAACTAACAAGGTATGCTGACCTATATATCACCACCCTAGTCTTTCCAGCACCTGGACAGGCAGATATAAGAGCAGGGCCATCCTTGTGCAGGACGGCCTTTATTTGCTCACCATTGAGAGAAGATATCAAGTCTTTTTCTTGCATGAAGAACAGCCTTCAGGAGATTTTCGAATGTCTGGAAACAACTGAGAACCCTTACTTACCTTTTTTGAAACATCGGCCAAAAACTGGTGAGCAGAATATGGACCGCTATGTTCATTTATTATTTTTCCATCACGTATCGCTTGGATATGAGGCAATACATCAATGTTATTTTCATCGCACAGTGACTGAGTATCATCAGCATTAGCATCTACAAAATCAAATACTATTCCCAAGTTCGAGAATTCTAATTTTACCTGTGCACAATGATGACATTCATCAGATCCAAATATCCTTATTTTTATAGTTGTTTCAACTCTGCTCATCTGATTAACTATCTCCATCGTTGACAATGAAAGTCAGGTTTTTACCATGCATACTAGAACAGAATTTATTCCAGTCATCAACCTTAAGTTCCTCTGGCTTTATTCCAACCCCTTGGGCAAAACTGCTGCAAGAGCATGCATACTTAACAGACTGACCGTCATCAGATGCAATGGCAAAGACTAGCATCATATTAGATTCATCTAATGTAACGCCAGAACATACGCCTCTAATTTTGCTACTACTCATTATAGTGAGTCTAACTCTCCTTCATCTGCGCCCGTCCAATAAGGCGTTGATGAAGCAGACTTTATGCGGGATTCATTTTTATACTGATTGCCCATAGCCGAAGAATTGGAATCAGGATTGGAGAATGATATTCTTAAAGAGTCTTCCGATTCTTTTAACTTTACGCATTTTGGTATTGCGTCTGCAGAGCGCAACTCATCTAAAAACTTAGTCAATGGAGCACTAGATACTTTTACTGTTGTCTTTACTATATCATCATATCTACCCATTGACTTCAAGAATTCTATCAAAGCCTTTTCATCAACAGTCTCATATGCACGAGCAGTTTTTTGAACTTTTATTTCAGCTAAGCCTTCTAAATTCTCGTATTTCTTATTAGATGCGCTCATACCCTTTAGGATCTCATCACGTATAAACTGTTCTTTTTCCTCTAATGCAGACATCTTCTCTTGTATTTCTTTTTTGGCAGAAGCAAGAACATCTATGTCTATTCTTATAGACTTTATTTTTTCAATAAGATCTTTCAATTGCCCCCCTCTTGATCCATGGTGAATACAGTAAAGGTAACACCAGTCTTTTCCACTTCGCCAAACTCAACCTTGTCAAAATTAGCAAGCATGCCTATATCGTCTCCATTCTTCTTTACGAACTCACGGGCGACGATGTAGGCCTTAATGGCATTGTTGATGCTGAGAACTCCAACAGCCTTCATCTTGACTTCATCGTTTTTCTCTATCTCCTTAGCAATCGCCCCTGCAACCCTATGGATATAATCACGGACAGCTGGAGATCCTCCAGCGGCATCTTTCATACCTTTAATCCGCAGAACTGCAGAATCAGGTCGGGGTTGATCATTAGAACCATTAATATTAACATTTGTTTCCATACTCATATAAACTCCTTAAATATTATCGAAAGGATAAAACTTCTTACGTAACTCTTCTAACTTAGGATTGTCCCACACGGGACTTGCATGACATATATCCATGTACTCACAATAACGACAATCAAAATCAGACTTTGACTCAGGACGAGGAGGAGGAAGGCTCTTCTTATCCGCCATGGCCTGCATCAGTTCAGCCTGCCTTATTATAACAGACCACATATCGTCGTTCTTTTCTACCCTAAACATCTTTACTTCAGAATCATCCTTCCTCTCATATATGATGATTCCCATATCAAGATCTAGTATGTGCAGATATATTGTTAACTGCACAATGTAATAGAAATGTGCTTCACGCTCAATCTTGCTCCATTGGTTTTTGCCAATGGTTTTCATATCTACTATTATAGGCTTCTCTGGAAGCCAAGAGAGCAAGTCTTTTATTTCCTCTCCCATCTTTGATTCTTTAAAATCCTTGCTTAGATGGGAAAAATCCAAAACCTGATCGCAATGACCATACATATTTAGCTTGTCGTCAGATACCGTTATCTCTTGGTATTCCAAGCGAGCACATCCACATGCCTCGCATTTTTCTGGCTTAAATGCTCCTAGCTTTTCGTTCTCTCCAGTTAAGACAGAACAGTTCTGACACTTCCATATGCCCCGCAGGACTCCCAGCTTGTCCATATACGCAGCCCAGCGCGCATGCATGCTATGACCAGTATCCCATATTCTTATCATCCTTGGCTCTGGATGAACTTCAGGCTTAGGAATAACGCCATCATCAGCGTACTTCTGGTACTGCATCTTCCTTAAGCATTTTCCGAATGCGCTGGGATGAAATACGCTGTAGCTACGATGTTCAGAACCACTAGCATTATTCCACCTTAAAAAAGAATCTATAATTCTAGAAAACGCATAAGTACCTTTTGACTGATCTTGTGACATGATTATTTTTTGTTCCTGACCTGCTCTATTGTAGAGCGCATCTGATCACAACCGTACATAGAAAGCCATTCATCTGGATCTTTTGCTCCATTGAGGAATAAACTTCTAATTTTTATAGACCTAGTGCCCATCATTCTTTTTTGCTTAAGCAAGTGAAATAAATCTTCTCTCGCCCTTTTTCCGGCCTCATCCGAGTCAAAAGCTAGGATGATTTCATCGCACCATCTTGATATAGATGAAAATTGTTCCATCGACATCTTGCTGCCCAATATGGCAACTGTGTTCTTGAATCCGCAGGCATGCATGTGCATGGCATCAAACTGTCCTTCACATACAATTGCATATCCAGATTCATGCATATGCTTAAATGCAACATGCATTCCAAATATCTCATACTTCTTTTCAAATGACTCGTGCCAATGACCTCGGTTGGCAGTCTCTCCGTCTACTGCTCTAGTGGTAAGAGCCACGCTATTTCCCCAAGCGTCGAAAAGCGGCATGATCACCCTTCCTGATATCCATCGCATGTTGCTACGAGATGGACATAAACCTATTTTAAAATCTCTAATAGTTTCATCGTCAAGATGGCGACCATGGAGATAAGCGAGGATCCTTTCGGATTCCTCGCTCTTCTCCCACAATGTGCCGTACGCCAATTCTATTATCTTTTCTCTTTCAAATTCAGTGAAAGATTGAGACATATTAATCTTCGTTTGCGATAAAGATATTTTTTGACATCTCTTCGTGTTCTGCGCGGTTCCAGACTAGCAACTCAAAAGGAATTATGTAATCTTCTTTCTTGGACTCATCGACAATATCTCCGATGAGTTTCTCAAGATTGCCTTCCTTTTTCAGGAGGGCAATAAAAGGTTCCTTGCCTTCGCATTTCAACTCGTTCCACGAGAAGACGTTCATTCTTGCTCTAATAACCTTCAGGTAGCGACCTACGTCAAAGGCTATTTCATCGATGTCTGGGAAATAATGCTCAAAATAAATAGGAACAGATAAGGCGCTTTCAATTGGTCTACTGTTTCTAGTTTTCTCAACAGTAATCATAGATTCTCGACCAATCATCCTTTCCTTCCCCTCTTCATCTCTCATCATTATCTTTCTCTTCTTTCCCATACACTTTTCCATTTTTAAGATAATATCAGCATTATGCCTAAGGGAGTGACCTCCTGGCATCGTCTCATCCGATCCAGGAATCCAGCTTCTCTCACCGACCTTCTTCCTAAGCTGATTTATGAGTACGACTAGAACCTGAGCCTCCTGCGCTGCTGCCCTCAACTTTGGCAGGAACCTAGAAAGAACTCTAGCAAGTTCGCCTATGAACTCATCTCCAACAGAAGAAGCCTCTAACTGCCTTCGCGAGACAAGAGATGCAACACTATCTATGACAAGTACCTTGATGCCTCCTGACTTGACTGCTTCTAACGCATTATCAAGAAGCATTTCTGCGCATATCTCATCTTTTGATCCCTTTGCGAAATCGGCAACCGAAGCGACTAGAAGCTTTTCGGTATCTACTCCATTTATCTTGGCAAGACTAGTAGAGTAGCTATTTTCAGCGTCTATCCATGCGCAGTTCCATCCCTTGCGTTGTGCCGAACCGCATATCCTATATGCGATACTGCTCTTGCCAGATCCTTCTGCTCCATATAGAACAGCGATATTGGCAAGCGGGAATCCGTGCTCTTTAAGATTAGCGTATTCTTTTACCAAGCCATCACTAATTGCGATGTCAAGTGCGGTATATCCGCATGGGACTGTGTTATCTACTTCCCTGCGCCCGCCAAGCCTGAATCCCTTCAGATTGGCGAGCGCAGTGGAACTTCCGTTAATGTTTGTTTTTTTAGCCATTGCTTACCTCAAAAATCCAGATCGTCGGACTCTCCAAGACCAGAACCTGAAGAAGATTTTCCAGCTGGTTTTGCGCCAACAGCAGCAGTATCTCCAAATAGCTTCTGCATTATCTCTGACTGTGGAGTGGGCTTAAATATTTCGTCAAGCTTATAAAGGCCCTGCTTCTTAATCATGTCAGTCTCATCCTTTGTGAAGGCAACTGGACTAAGGAACTGGCACTGATAACGAGTATTCTTCTTTATATTTCCAGGGCATTCGACAGTGATCGCAAAATCGCCACCATCCTTCGTGCCTGGATCAAGACCAGTACTCTTAGACCATACCGCCATCTGCTTGAATATGGTCACAGCACCTTCGAGCACCTTCAGTTTGCCGTCTGAGCGATCAATAACATTGACCGCAAACCTCTCGCGAGCCT
>Ga0114966_10000481_pt1 | contig 38287 bp, 30 predicted proteins | sample M_130207_XF_Meta_FD_87029 | JGI IMG/M metagenome (GOLD analysis project Ga0114966, IMG submission 87029) | Freshwater microbial communities from Lake Montjoie, Canada to study carbon cycling - M_130207_XF_MetaG | ecosystem: Environmental > Aquatic > Freshwater > Lake | place: Lake Montjoie... | reverse complement strand
GACCTCGTTCAACCCCAGCGTGGACAGCTCATCCATCCCCTGCCCCTCGCCTGCGCTGCCATGCACCACCCAAGCGCCTTTGCGGCCCAGTTTGACGAGAATCTCGCCAAACACCCGCGTCAGCTTTGGATCAAACACACCGATGAGCTGGTAATCCGGCCTGCCAGGGTTCAGAAGTGGCCCCAACACGTTGAAAATCGAGCGCTGGCCTTCGGCTGCGAGCAATTTGCGGGCTTCTGCCACCGCCTTAAAAGCTGGGTGATACAGCGGCGCAAAAAAGAAGCCGAGGCCGATGGTTTCGATGCCATGCACGACTTTTTGCACGGGTAGATCGATCTTGATACCCAGTGCCTCCAGCACATCGGCACCGCCCGCCTTGGAAGTGATCCCACGGTTACCATGCTTCGTCACACACACACCGCCGGCAGCCAGGATGAACATCGTCGTGCTCGACACATTGAAGAGGTGCAGCTTGTCCCCGCCCGTGCCGACCACATCCAGCATCGGCCCCGGCAGCTTCGCGCGATCCAGCTTCGGATCGACCGCCAACTTCAAAAACTCCTGCACAAACGCCGCGATCTCCGTCGGCGTCTCGCCCTTCTTCGCCAAGGCGCGTAGAAAATCAGCCTTCACACCTGAGGCCAAGGTCGGATCAACTAAACCCTCCGCCGCTTCCGCGATCTGGGTATTGTTGAGGTTCGTTTTGGAGTGAAGCTGATTGGTGAGCAATTCCATGATTTGATTTTGAATGCCGTCCCGTGTTTAAGCAACCCTCTAACTTGAAACCTGAAATATTGAACTCAGAACCGATTCTCGGCATCGACCTCGGCACTACGAACTCGCTCGTTGGTGTGGTCGATAGCGGCTTCCCCATCCTGCTGGCCGATGAAACCGGCAGCCGCAGCACGCCGAGTGTCGTCGGCATCGCTGAAGATGGGAAAATCAGTGTCGGCGCAGTGGCATTGCGGCAACGAGCCCTGCATCCCACACGCACCATCACCTCGGTGAAACGTCTCATTGGTCGCAGACCAGGAGAAGCCGGATGGACGCCGCCTTATGCTCTAGGCGATTTAAAAACATCTCCCGTTGAAGTTTCAGCGGAGATTTTGAAACATCTCAAAGCCGTCGCTGAGCGTGCTTTGGAACAACCGGTATCGCGAGCAGTCATCACCGTGCCTGCTTACTTCAATGATGCGCAACGCAACGCCACCAAGCGTGCAGGCGAACTCGCTGGACTCGAGGTTCTCCGCATCCTCAGCGAACCGACCGCCGCCGCACTTGCCTACGGTCTCGACAAACTAGGTGAGCATCAAAAAGTGGCCGTCTTTGACCTCGGCGGCGGCACGTTTGACATTTCCGTGCTCGAAATGCGCGAGGGCACCTTCCAAGTACTCTCCACCGCTGGTGACACCCAGCTCGGTGGCGACGACATCGACCGCCTGCTGGCTCAATTCATCGCCGATCGCCTCAAATTGCCTCCCAATGACATCCGCGTGCTCGAAGGAGCCGAATCAGTCAAAAAGCGGCTCTCCAACGATGAAACGGCCTCTTTCAATGGTCTGGACATCACGCGTGCCGAACTCGAAAAAATTGCCCGCCCGTGGATCGAACGCACGCGCCTGCACTGTCTGCGTGCATTGAGTGACGCGGGTCTCAAGCCTGAGCAGCTTGATGAAGTCATTCTCGTGGGTGGCAGCACACGCATGCCGCTGGTTCGTGATTACGTGCGCGAACTCTTCCAGCGAGAGCCCAACACCTCCCAAAATCCCGACGAAGCCATTGCGCTCGGCGCCACCATTCAAGCTGGCATTTTGGGCGGCAGTTTGCGCCAGGTCTTGCTGCTGGATGTCACGCCGCTCTCGCTCGGCATCGAAACGTTCGGCGGTTTGATGAACATCATCATCCCGCGCAACACGACGATTCCTGCGAAGGCCGGCGAAATGTTCACCAACGCCGTCGCCAATCAGGACAACATGCTCATCCGCATTCTTCAGGGCGAACGTGAGCTGGCAAAGGACAACTGGGAACTCGGCCGTATCGAAGTTCCCTTCCCTGCCGGCCCCAAAGGCAGCGCACGCGTCGGAGTACAGTTCAGTTTGGACGCCAATGGCATTTTGAATGTCCTCGCTCGTGATACCGCGACGAATACCGACTCCACCCTCGAAATCAGTGGCACCGCCGTTGACGTCGAAGACGAACGCGTGGAGCAGATGATCGCCGAGAGCGTCGAACACGCCTTCGAGGATATGCACGAACGCGTCTGGACCGAAGCGAAGCTCAAAGCCGAGGAATTGCTACCCGCCGTTGATGCCGCGCTCGCCCAACTCGGTGAATCCACCGAAGTTCGTGAGTGCGCTGCTGAAGTGCGCCGCCTGCTCGATTCCCCCGAACACAATGCCGCAGCACTCAAAGCGGCGAATCAAAAGCTGGATGATGCCACGCAGTCTCTCGCCGTGATGCTGATCGAGCGTGCGATGGAGGAATCGCTGGTCCGACGTGGACTGGTGTAATTAACGCACTGCGCCGGTGCCGTTCTGCTTGAAGTAATCGTCGCGCATGCGGCGGAGTTCTTCGAGGCGTGAGGAAATCGCGGTGTGCTCTTTGGCGGCTTCGATCTTCTGATTGCGGACGAAGTGGTTGTTGTCTCCCAAACTGCGCCAAGGGCCAGCGGGGACCTCGGTTACATCCACAAAACGCCAGTCGCAGCGGCCACTGCTGGACATGCCGAGGTAATCACGCACTGACGGCGAGATGTCGAGACCGGCACCGCGGTTGCTGGTATTCTTCGGGCGGGAATTACCAAAGACATACTCATGATCATCCGTCTCAAAGGGACCGCAGTCCTCCCATTGCGCATAGCAGACGCGATTGCCGTAGCGAATGGCGATCCACTGCCCCTTGAGCACCGTTTTACCAGAGCGGACGAACCGCTGCTTGAACCACGGGATAACCTTGGAGGCCTCCGGCTTATGCGAGTTGTAATCAACGCAATCGTTGTAGGGCAGCGCCACATAGAACGGATTCTGCCGTGGCGTGAAACCGATCGGTGTAAAGTTGTCGGTGCGCTTGGTGGGATCAGGATCGTCGTAGCCGCCGAAGTTCTGCATCCACTGCGTGTCCCAGGAGCTTTTGTCGTTCGGCGTCGGATTGTTTTCGGTGGGTTCCTCACCCACCCAGAACACCGTGGCCATGATGTCGAGCTTCCAGGGGTAGCGCGCATAAGCGGTCTGCGGCATGGTGTGCGAACTGAAATTGGGCAGTGCAGAAGCGATGCTCCGGGGCTGCGGCTCTGGCTTGGGTGGCGCAGGCGGTGCATCGCGCTTGGCCGCAGGCGCGGGGGACGACTTGCTTTTCGCCGTCACCGATGGCTCACGCTTCTTCAAAGCCGCCACTGCTCCCGTCGCTGAAACGGACGACGCGCCCTGTCCAAACACCGATCCAGCCATCGCGAGAGACGCGGCGACGATCAAAGAACTGAAAAAACGTTCGGCAGGCATGGGGTTGAGTCCGATTTGGCTGAATTGTAGCAGCTTCACAGGGCAAACCGCAATCTGTAATTCGCCGCGTGAGGCGCTGCGGCCTGGCAAACCAGATGGTCTTGATTTGCGAAACAACGGCGCACAGCAATGGACAAAGCCCTCCATACGCTGTTCAAAACACCCTCTCGGACGAAGACTCACGCATCGGCAATAACCTCAATAACGGCGCAGGGTGGAATCCTGCGGAGGGCGGCTCTGGTCAGTTTCGGGATAATCGAGTGTGTAGTGCAAACCACGACTTTCGTGACGGCGGATGGCGCATTCGACGATCAGAGAGGCAGTTTCGACGAGATTGCGCAGTTCGAGGATTTCACTGGTGACGTGGTTGTTCCAGTAAAACTCCTGCACCTCGCGCTTGAGATTGCGCAGGCGGGCGGCAGCGCGCTGGAGGCGCTTGTTGGTCCGCACGATGGAGACGTAGTCCCACATCAGGCGGCGGATTTCGTCCCAGTTGTGGTATATAACAACGAGTTCGTCATTCTCCACGTCACCGCTGGTCTGCCATGGCCGCAGTTCGTAGCTCTGCTCCGCGATTTTGCCCTGCGGCATCTTTTTGAGCAGGTGCGCCACGGCTCGCTGCGCGGTGACACAGCATTCGAGCAGTGAATTGCTGGCAAGACGGTTGGCGCCATGCAGCCCCGTGCAACCGACTTCGCCTACAGCGCACAGACCGCGCACGCTGGTGGCTCCGTTCACATCGGTAAGCACGCCGCCACACTGATAATGTGCCGCAGGCACGACGGGGATCGGTTCCTTGGTGATGTCGATGCCGACTTCGAGGCAGGCTTTCTGGATGTTCGGAAAATGACTCGCGATGAAGTCGGCAGGCCGGTGGCTGATGTCGAGATACACGCACGGGCCACCAGTGCGCTTGATCTCATGGTCGATGGCGCGCGAAACGATGTCACGCGGCGCGAGCGAGCCACGCGGATCGTAGCGTTGCATGAATTCCTGACCGTCCTTGCCGATCAATCGTGCGCCTTCACCACGCATCGCCTCGGTGATGAGAAACGAGCGCTTCTGCGGATGATAAAGGCAGGTCGGATGGAACTGGATGAACTCCATGTTCGAAATCGTCGCCCCGGCACGCCAAGCCATTGCCACGCCATCGCCCGTCGCAACGCGAGGGTTCGTCGTGTACAAATACACACGCCCACATCCTCCAGTGGCAAGGATCACGCGGTCCGAGCGGAAGGTATGCACGTCTCCACTGGCTTCATCGAGCACATACAAGCCCAGGACGCGATCTTCTGAAACGAGGCCGAGTTTCGCGGTCGTAAGGATGTCGATAGCGTAATGATTTTCGTAAATCGTGATGTTCGGCTTCGCGCGCACCGCGGCGAGCAGCTTTTCGGTGATCTCACGGCCCGTGGCGTCAGCAGCATGCAACACGCGGCGTGCCGTGTGACCGCCTTCCCTGGTCAGATCGAATTCGAGATGACCACCAGGAGACTCACGCTGGTCGAAATGCACTCCCCACTTCACCAAATCAGCGATGCGAGCCGGTCCTTCCCCCACAATCGTGCGCACGGCTTGTTCTTTGCACAAACCGGCTCCAGCAATGAGTGTGTCGCTCACATGCTTCTCAATCGAATCCGTTTCAGCCGTGACGCAGGCGATGCCACCCTGTGCCCAGTTCGAGTTTGAGTCCAAGGCACCGCGCTTTGTAACCATCACAACGCTGCCATGCTCTGAGGCATGCAAGGCGGCAACCAGGCCGCCTGCGCCGGTTCCGACGATGATAAAATCCGCCTCGATCATGGATGATGCCTATCAGCGTGGAACCGCAAAGATGCAAATGCACTACCACGCCGTGCCCAAACTCCATCGCGTCGCGAGGTCGAGCAGGTCAGGGCGCAGCGGCCACTCATCGGCACGCGGTTCCTGGCCTTCGTGGCGTTTGCTGGCACCTTTCAGCGCCATGCAGCCCGTGTTATCGCCGATCTGTCGGATCGCCTCGACATCCTCGGCGGTCAGACGCTGCTCCGGCAGGGCGGCGAGATCGTCGAGCTTGCTCTCAATGGTGCGTGCGCCTTCGCCGTGCTCTTGAATCATGGTGGGCACCACGCTTTTCACGCCTTTGTTCCCCAGCGTCCACTGGCAGGCGAGTTGCAGCATGGTTAGGCCGTGTTTTTCGGCAAAGGGCCGCACTTTTTCGAGTTTCTCGACGCCGTGCTCGATCCAGTCGCCCGGACGATGCGTGCGGTGATCGCCATCACGGAATTTGTGGCCGGGCTTCACGTCATCGTGGAACAGGCCGCCGTAATCGACGACACGAGCCAGAATATCGACGCCATTCTTTTCCGCCGCACCGAGCACGTGCTGGCCGGGCCAGGGCTCGAACGGATTCAAGATGATCATCGCCCAGTCCATGCGGTCGCCGAAACGCTCGAAGCACTCGATCATGTCGAGCGTGAAGCCGTTCGCAGGTCCAGGCGCAATGCCGAGGCGGTCCGTGAGGCCTTCTGTCTTCAACGCGGTGAAGGCATCCCAAACTTTTTCGCTGGTGTAAGCGATGCTGTCGGGATTGTGCAGCATGAGCAGGTCAAACTTCGAGGTCTGGCAACGCTCCAAGCTCTTTTCTGCCGCCATTTTGAGGTAGTCGTAATACTTGTCCGGCCCGCGCAGAGTGGGGTCGGTGAAGCGTGGGTAGCCGCGTGATCCCTGTCGAATGCCCTCGTAAATATCATGCCCGATGATGCCAGCGAGGCAGTATTCTTCACGCGGGATGCCTTTGAGCGCCTCGCCCAACAGCGCGTCGGCACGGCCCACGCCATACACGTCCGCCGTGACAAAGGTGCGCACACCTTTCTCGAACGAATCGCGCATGAGCTGCATGTAGTGCTCTTCGGAAAGCTGTTCTCCATAATGCATGAAGCGTCCGCCGCTCCAGGTGCCGTAGGCTGTTCGTGTCAGGTTCATAAAGTGTCGGGTTGGTTTTTGAGGGACGGATACATAACGAGTCCGCTCTGCGTTTCAAACAAGGATCGCAGGCACCAAGGAACGTGCGCAGAAATTGGCAAAATTGGCGGAGCCAATGGACTGAATCTACTTCCCGGCCTCTTTAACCAACAACTCAGCGATTTTCTCCGCTGAGTTCTTCACCGCGAGCTTCTGGGCAGCTTTTTTCATCTCTCCGGCCTTGCGCGGGTCGTTGAAGAAGCTGCGCACGGCATCGGCGAGCGTGTCGGCGTTGAGATCTTTCTCCCGCATCAGGCGGGCGGCCCCGGTCTGGTCGAAGATCTCCGCGTTGCGGGTCTGGTGATCTTCAGCGGCATGCGGATATGGCACCAGCAGGCTCGGCACACCAAAGTAGGCGAGTTCCGCCATCGACGAGGCGCCTGACCGCGCAATGGCGAGATCGGCGGCGCGGTAGGCCAGGTCCATGCGGTGGCAGAACGCGGCGACGTGTTGCTTGAGCAGCGGAACCTTCGCGTACACGTCGCGCACCTCTTCGTAATCCGTCGGACCGGCAATGTGCAGCACCTGGATGCCCATGGCTTCAAACTGATCAAGCGCCTGGCCCACAGCGCGGTTCACGCCGCGTGCGCCCTGGCTGCCGCCCATGATCAGGAGCGTGCGCTTGTCTTTGTAGAGCTTGAAGAAGGCGCGTGGATCGTCGCCATTTTGATGGCGCATGCTGCTGCGGATCGGCGTGCCGACGACACGCACATCCTCGTGCTTCGGGAAGTGCGCCTTGCAAGCGTCGAGGCCACACAAGACGATGTCGCTGTAACGGGCGTTGAGCTTGTTGGCCTTGCCGGGAATGGCGTTGCTTTCGTGAATGAGAGTGGTGCAGCCTTCTTTGCGTCCGGCATACAACGGCGCGAAGGAGGTGAATCCGCCCATGCCGAGCACAACATCGACTTCGCGGTCGCGGATGAGCTTCCGACAGGCCTTCGTGCCCTGCCACAGCCCCTTGAGAAAACCGATCATTTTCGGCGACCACGGCTTCGGCATGGCCAGGAACGGCATTTTCTCAAAGCGCAGCTCCTTGTGGCCGGAGGCGGCCAGGGAGTCGATTTTCTTTTCGCTGATGAGCAGGGTCACGTCGTGACCGCGTGAGGCCAAAACCTCACCGACGGCAATGCCGGGGAACAAATGCCCCCCGGTGCCACCGCATGCGATAAGCACATGGATGGACTTCGAATTTTTCTGTTTCACGGAGATGCAAAAGGCTAAAGCTGTGGAGTCCAGCGGCGCTTTCTGCGGATCACGGGTAGTTGATCCCAGGTCAGATGGACGCCCTGGCGGTGGATATTGATCAGGATGCCCACCGCGACCATCGCAGCGACGAGGCTGGACCCTCCGTAACTAACGAAAGGCAGCGGCAAGCCCTTGTTCGGCAGCAAAGCAGTGGTCACGCCCATGTTCAAGAGCGCTTCCATGCCGATCAAAAAAGTCAGCCCCGCCCCCAGCAGCTTGCCAAACCGGTTCGGCGCATACGACGAAACGACCATCCCGGCCATCACCAGCACCGCAAAGGCCAGCACCACCGCCGCCGTGCCGCGCAGGCCGAGTTCCTCGCCCACCATGGGGAAAATGAAGTCTGTGTGTGCTTCGGGCAGATAAGACAGCTTCATGCGGCCTTCGCCAAGCCCACGCCCCTCGGTGCCGCCGGAGCCGAAGGCCAGTTTGGACACCCACTGCTGCAATCCGAGGTCTTCTTTGTGCTTTTCGAGGTCGAACACGACCATCACACGTTCCATCCGATTTGGCAGGAACTTGATGCCGGCCCACAAGCCGCCGCCGCACAACAGCACGATGATGGCGAGGTAACGCATCTTGCTCCCGGCCACAAACATCACCCCCATGCCGACCGCTGCGGCCAGCAGGGCGCTGCCGAGATCAAACTCGCAGCCAATCAATACCACGATGACCGACAACAGCAGCCCCGGCAGCAGAAAGCCGCGCACAAACGTGCGTGTCATCGCCTCATGCGTCGCATACCAGCCCGCCAGTGCGATGATCAACGCGATTTTGGCAAACTCCGACGGTTGCACCCGCAGCGACGACAACCCGATCCAGCGCTTCGAGCCGTTGATCTTCACGCCGATCATCGGCGCATAACACAGCGCCAGCAGAACCGCCGCAATGATGAGAATGCGCCAGCGCCAGCGCAGCCAGACATTGTAATCCAGCAGCGCCGCGATAACGCAGGCGACGACCGAAACACCCAGCCACACCAACTGCCGCCACAACGTCACGTAATCCTGCGCACCCTCCTGCGCGATCTCAAACGTTGTGCTCGCGAGCATCGTGATGCCCAAGGCGATCAACGACAGCACCGCTAGGATGAGTAGGATGATGGAGTGTTTGGCCATGGAGCCAGAAGCAAAAAATTACTTGGCAGGAATGACTAGCTTCATGCCATCACGCATGGAGTTAGGGTTCTTAATGTTGTTCGCCTTCTGGATGGCCTCTACGCTGACACCATACTTCGTTGCCAGGCGGTAGAGCGTCTCGCCGGACTTGAGGGTGTGTGAACGGACCGGAGCCGCTTTCGCGACGCTTTTCGGCGGCGCATCAGCCGTGATTTTTTTCGCTGGCTCGATTTTTTTCGTGGCTGGAGGCGCGTCAGCAATCTTTTTCAGCATCTGCGACGGCGGTGGCACCGGGCTGGGTTTTACCAATGCTTTAGGCTCGGCTTTGGCAACCTTCTTTGGCTCATCTTTAGGCTTTGTGACCACGGCCTTGTTCGTGCTGCTGGCAACCGGCGCATTTTCTTGCAGCAATGAAACCGCACGTGGATTGGCAGGCGGTGGCAACGCGGCCACATTCGCCACAAGCGGGGAGGCGGTGGCAGGCGTGTCGGCGGCGGCGGCGAGTGACGACGTCGAGGGTGGTTCCTCATGCGGTGCCATCAGAGACATCGGTGTCATGGCCGCAGCAGACAAACTGGCCGGTGCATCGGCAGGCTTCACGGCCTCGCTCGGCACCTTCGTTATCGGTGGCTGATGGTTCACTGGCAGCGCCTTGGGCACGTCGTCGCTAACCACGATTGGTTTCAAGGTCTTCGGATCGACCGGAATGGCGTTCGGCACCGGTTGCTTCGGCACACGTAGCATCGTGCCTGGACCGATCTGAAGTCCTTTGTCGATCATGTTCATCTTGGAGATTTCCGCCTCAGTCGCGCCGAACTTGGCCGCGATGCTCTTGATGGAATCACCGGAGCGCATCTCATAGTTATCAAACTGCTGCGTGTCCGCTGCCGCTTGCGCCTGAGCGTTGACGATTTCGGGTGCTGCCTGTGGGAGGCCTGAGGCACTGCTCATCGCACGCGCAGCCTGCGTCACGGTCTGCTGTGGGGAATCCTCGTCACCCATGAAATCGTAGATGATGATGCCGCCAATGAGGACGACGTGAATCAGGAGCATGACGACAAACATGCGCGCCATACCGGAGTTTGGCTCATGCTGGTTCCATTCGCCTTCTTCCGTGACGAGCGCAACGCGGTGACGCTGGCGCTCGCCTGACATAAGGTTTAGCAGCAGTTTTTTTTCTTTAGGCTGTGGTTTCGTCTTCATAAGGACTCGGAACATAGGATTGTCGGACTTTGGGGATTTAAAATTCATTTTATGACCTCCACGGCGGCTCGAAACACGTCACCGCGCTGGGCGTAGCCGTTGTACATGTCGAAGGATGAGGTGCCGGGACTGAGAATGATGGCATCACCTGCCTGCGAGGCAGCGGTGGCTAAACGCACGGCATCTGCCATGTCGGCAGCACGCTGGCAGGGCAGCAATTCGCCAAAAGTCTGCTCAAGTTGGCCAGCGATCTCGCCGATGAGCACCATGGCACGCACCTGGCCGTTCAATTCAGTCCGCAGCGGCGTGTAATCTAGCTCCTTGTCCTTGCCACCGGCGATCAACACAATCGGACGCTCCTGCGACTTCAAACACGCCTCCAGCGCATGCAGATTCGTCGCCTTGGAGTCATTGATGTACTCGCGGTCATGCAAGGTTCGCACCAGTTCACAACGATGCCGCGGCGGCTCATAGCTTTCGAGCGCCTTAAGCATGGCAGAGAACTCCAAGCCGAACACTTGACCTGTCATCAGCGCTGCGAGCACGTTTTCCATGTTGTGCTTGCCGCGCAGCTTCAAACCTGCGGCGCTGCCGATTTCCTGACCTTGGCAGTAAAACTTGCCAGCGCTGTAAGTGTAACCAGCTTCGGCTCCATAAGCGGAAAAGGTCCTGCGCTGTGCTTTGCCGCTGGAGACGGTTTCACCCGCACGGACGATGGCGACATCGTCAGAAGTGACGTTTTCAAAGATGCGGGCCTTCGCGGCGAAATACGCCTCCATGTTCGGATAACGATCCAAGTGATCCGGCGCGAAGTTCAGCCACAGACTAGCTTCAGCGCGAAAATTCTTGATCGTTTCGAACTGGAAGCTGCTGATCTCAAGAGCCAGCACATCATAGCGCACGCCGCTGGCAACGACTTCGCTCAAGGACATGCCGTGATTGCCGCAAGGCACTGATTTCATGCCGCAACCGTTGAACAGCGCCGCAATCAGTTCGGTGCAGGTGCTCTTGCCATTGGTGCCGGTGATCGCCGCCATCGGCATGTCAGTCAGGTTGAAGGCAAATTCGGTTTCACCAACGAGCGGCGTGCCAGCATCCGTAAAAAATTTTGGCAATGGCCAGTGTTCATCGAGTCCGGGACTGATGATGACGAGATCGAAATCACCGGGCTTCACAATCAAATCGCGTGCGGACTGCCCGAGCACGCACTTGAAATCCTCGACCTGTTTCGCCTTGGCACTTTCGTCAAAAATCGTCACATCCGCGCCATGCATCCGCGCCAGACGCGCAGCACCTAGGCCGCTGCGTCCAGCACCGAGAATGGCAAAATGTAGTGAGGCGAAACGCATAAAAATTAACGAAGCTTGAGCGTGGCAAGACCCAGCATGGCAAAGAGCAGCGAGAGCACCCAGAAGCGCACGATGACCTGGTTCTCATGCCAGCCGCCGAGTTCAAAATGATGATGGATCGGAGCCATGCGGAAGATGCGCTTCCCGCGCTTCTTGAAGCTCCAGACCTGCAAAATGACGCTCATGGCCTCCATCACAAACACGCCGCCAACGAGGGCCAGCACGATCTCCTGCTTGCAGCCGATGGCCAGCGCCGCAATGCAGCCGCCCAGCGCCAGCGAGCCCGTGTCTCCCATGAACATCCTGGCCGGATGCGCATTAAACCAAAGGAAGCCAAGGCAGGCGCCCGCCATCGCCATCGCCACGATGGGCAGTTCATTGGCCAGGCTGTTGTGCGCCACGCCAAGGTATTCGGAATACTTCGCGTTGCCGCAGATGTAGCCAAACGCCGCATACGCCAGCGAGGTGGTGATCGAACAGCCGGTGGCAAGACCATCCAGTCCGTCCGTCAGGTTCACCGCATTCGAAGCCCCCACGATGATCACAGCAAAGAATGCGACCGCAAAAAAGTGCATGTCTGGAATCACCGCATCCTTCACAAACGGAATGTAAAGCGCGCGCAGCGTGATTCCGTTGTCTCCCGGCACCGCGTAAGCAAATGTGAAGCCCGCAAGAATGGCAACGGAGGTCTGCCAAATAAGTTTGACGCGGGCGTTTGCCCCTTTGGAATTTTTTTTGCTGATCTTCAGATAATCATCATAAAAACCCAGCGCTCCGAGTCCGATGGTCGTGAGCAGCACTGTCCAGACCATGATGTTGTCCCACTTGGCCCACATGAGTGTAGAAATGACAATGGCTCCCAAAATGAGGATGCCACCCATGGTCGGTGTTCCCGCCTTCTTGCCTTGCAACTCGAACAATTTTCCTACCTCTTCGGCAGTGCGCACTGGTTGGCCCAGCTTCAGAGAGATGAGCTTGCAGATCAGCTTGTTGCCATACATCAACGATAGGATAAACGCCGTCAGCGCGGCACCACCGGCACGAAACGTGTGGTAGCGGAACAGATTGAGGATTTTATACAGAGCGGCGTCCTCGCTAATCCAATGATGAGCAGTGAGCCATTCCCTGAGTTCGTAAAGCCAGTACATCATGAGGCGGAGAAGTGCGTGAGAACCTGTTCCATGCGCGCGGAGCGGCTGCCTTTGAGCAGCACCACGTCTCCCTCACGCAACCATTCGCGCAGACGTGCGGCGCATGAAGCATGATCGGGAAAATGGCGGGCTTGCAGTGTGCTGTTCGTGCGTGCTGCGCCATCGCTGATGAGCGCGGCCTCATCGCCACCCACGGTGAAGACAGCAGTAAGATCGAGTGAGGCAGCAAACTCGCCAACACGACGATGTTCAGCCTGCGCAATGTCTCCCAGTTCACCCATCCGGCCCAACACAGCCACACGACGTGCTGTGCCCAAAGTGCTGAGCGTGCGCAGCCCGGCGATCATGCTGTCGGGATTCGCGTTGTAGGAATCGTCGATGAATTGGATCCCATCGACGATCTTTGGCTCCACACGGCCACCCGTGAGTTTCGCTTGGTTCAATGCATCCGCGATGTCCGCCGGTGCAATGCCTTGCCGCCAACCCATGCATGCGGCGAGCGCGGCATTGCCGACCATGTGCTCACCGAGAATGGGCAATCTTGTTTCGACTTTTTCACCACCAAAATCGAGCGTGAAAGTCGTCCCGGTCGCGTCAGCGCGCAAATTCGAGGCGGAAACATCGCCACATCCCACTCCAGCCGTTGAAACGGTGGCCTGGCAATGACGTGCGATGACATCGCTGTATTTGTCGTTCGCATTGAGCACGACAACACCACCGGCGCTCACATTGGCGGCTAAAGTGGCTTTTTCCCAGGCAATCGCATCCTGCGTGCCTAAGTGTTCAATATGAGCCATGCCAATATTGGTGATGATACCGGCATCTGGCTGCGCGATATCGGTGAGCACTTTGATTTCACCCGCGTGATTCATGCCCATCTCGGTGACGCAGCATTGATCGCCCTCACGCATCGATAGCAGCGTGAGCGGCACACCGATGTGATTGTTTAAATTGCCGAATGTGGCGCGGGTCTGGCATTTGCGCGCCATGACGATGGCCGCGAGGTCTTTGGTCGATGTTTTGCCATTGCTGCCGGTCAAACCAATGATCAGTGCTGCGTGATGCTTGCGATAGCCTCGCGCCATAAGTTGCAAAGCCAGCAAAGTGTCACCCACCTCGATCACGGCACAAGGCAGAGGTCCCCAAGCAGGATTGATCTTGCTAACTACGACGGCGGCGGCACCAGCGGCGGCGACTTGCGGAATGAAATCGTGTGCGTCGAACTTATCACCAACCAGTGCGACGAAAACCTCGCCAGCGGTGATCTTGCGCGAATCCGTGTTCACGTTTGTGACCAGACGCGATCCTTCACCACGCAGAGTACCTTCGGTGAAAGTGGTTAGAGTCTGGAGTGGCACGGGAATCATCGATCAAAACGGTCTGGGCGGTCAAAGCCGCCACGCATGGCTTCGCGTTCAGCGGCTTTTTCTTCGCGCTCTTGGGCGCGGGTGGCTTTGAGTTCGTGCAGGAAGTGGCGGGCGATCTTGCGGTCGTCGAATGGGTATTTCTTGCCCTGAATGTCCTGATAATCTTCGTGCCCTTTGCCGGCGATGAGCACGAGATCGCCCTCCCAGGCGTTTTCGAGCGCGGTATGAATCGCGGTGCGACGGTCGGCGATGATGGCGTGTTTTTGCGGGCTTTTGAAACCAGCTTTTGCGTCATTCAAGATCTGCTCAGGATCTTCAGTGCGCGGATTGTCAGAGGTGAGCACGCAGATGTCGCTGCCAGCTTCGGCGGCAGCGGCCATCTTGGAGCGCTTGGTGCGATCACGGTCACCCCCACAGCCAAAAACGGTGATGAGACGCCGGGGGCGCAACGCGCGAGCAGTGCGCAACGCATTCTCGAGACCGTCGGGCGTGTGTGCGTAATCGACGAAGACCTGGAAGCGTGAATTTTCGGAGACACGCTCCATGCGTCCCGGCACCTGCGGGGCATTTTGCAGATGCTTGATGGCCTCACGCAGATTCAAGCCGACGCCATGAGCAGCAGCGAGCGCCCCGAGGGCATTGTATACGTTGAAATCACCGATGAGAGGCAAGCGCACTAGGAAACTGCGGCCTTTGGCTTCGAGTTCGAAGGTGGTGCCGGTGAGGTCGTAGCGTACGTTGATGGCGCGGAATTCACAGCCGACACCGAAACCGAAACGTGTGACGCGTTCGGTGTGTTCGAAGCGCTGCGCTAGTTTGCGGCCCCAGGAGTCGTCGCCATTGATGATCAAAGCCGAGCGTTTTGATTCAGCGGCCATTTCAAACAGCCGCACTTTGGCCTCGAAGTAGTTCTCCATCGTGCCGTGGTAATCGAGATGATCCTGCGTGAGATTGGTGAACACGGCAGCGGCGAAAGGCAGACCGAAGACGCGATCCTGATCGAGGGCATGCGAGGAAACCTCCATGGCGCAGGCACGGCAACCGTTGTCACGCATGTTGGCGAGCAGGCCCTGAATCTCGAGCGACTCAGGCGTGGTGTGCGTCGCAGGCAATTGCTCGCCGTTGCCCAGATCATAAAATACGGTGCCGAGCAAACCACTGCGCATCTGGGCAGTGTTGAACAGATGATGCATGAGGAAGGCCGTGGTAGTCTTCCCGTTCGTGCCGGTGACGCCAGCGATGATGATGTCTTTGGCCGGAAAATCCTTCAGAGCCGCCGCCGCTTGCGCCAAAGCGATGCGCGAATGACGCACATGCACCCACGGCACGGTCACATCATCGGGCGGAGCTTGTTCAGCGATGATCGCGGCTGCACCGAGTTCGATGGCTTTGGGAATGAAGTCGTGTCCATCTGCATGCGTGCCACGCAACGCGACAAAGGCGATGCCGGGGCCGACTTTGCGTGAATCAAAAGCAAGACCAGTGATGTCAGTGTCGAGGCTGCCAGAGACGGCTGGTTTGCCAAAATTCGGAATGAGATCGCGTAAGGTCATTGGGCGTCTCCTTTCGCTGCGACCTTGATCGGACGTTCGTGACGAATGGCTAGATGATCGAGCGTCTCATGCACGACTTCAGCAAAGATTGGCGCGGCGACACGACCGCCACGGATCATTTTTTCGCTCTCAGCCTTCGGATCATCAAGCATGACGAGGCAGGCAACCTGTGGTTTTTCTACCGGCGCAAAGCCGACGAACGAAGTGAGGTAGGAACCTTCGATATAACGCCTTTTTTCGGGGTCGTAGCGACGCGAGGTACCAGTTTTTCCAGCAACACGCACATCGGGCAAGACAGCGCGGCTGCCGGTGCCTTCGAGCACGACGCCTTCGAGGAAATCACGCAGCGAAGCGGCCGTCTTCGCGGTGCAAACCTGCCACACGGGCTGCGGCGGCGTCATTTCGACATCGCCGTTCGGTTTCACGACGCGGTCAATGAGGCGTGGCTTCATGAGCACGCCGCCATTCGCGATGGCGCCGTAGGCCAGGCACATTTGCAGTGGCGTGACCGAGACCTCATAGCCGATGGGCATGCGCGAGAAGGTTGTATTGCTCCACTTGCCAGTGTTCAAGTAACCGGCTTTTTCTCCGAGGAGACCGAGTCCAGTAACGCTGCCAAAACCGAAACGTGAAGCATAGTCGAGCATCATGTCCTGACCGACGTGCTTGCTGATTTTGTACATGCCGATGTTACTGGAATGCACGAGCACGCCCTTGACGGTCTGCATTCCGAGGGGTTCGTCATCGCTGAGTTTTACTTTCCGCACGGGGTCTTCATAGAACATGTTACCGCAGTCGATCTTGTCGGAGGGCGTGACCTTGTGGTTGTCGAGCGCGGCAGCGAGCGTAACCACTTTGAAGATAGAACCGGGCTCATACGGATCGGCGATGACGTGATTGGTCCAAGTGCTGACATCAGGGCTGTTAACATCGAGGTGTGGACGTGCGGCCATCGCCAAGATGGTGCCGGTGGCGGGTTCGGTGACGACGATGACGACGCGTCGAGCCTTGTTGGCTTTCCAGGCACGCTCGCAGATGGCTTCCACATTGTCCTGAAGCTGCATGTCGATGGTGAGATGCACGTCACTGCCATGTTTGGGCTCGACGACTAGACCACGGTAGGCTGGCAGTTCGTGACCTGATTTGTCGCGCTCAATAAACTGCTCACCAGGGGTGCCGGTGAGTTCGGGATCCTTGAGACGCTCAACACCCCAGCGGCCTTTGTTGCTGGTATCCGTATCTCCAAGCACAAGCGAGAGACGATCACGTGCAGGAAATCGACGCGCGATCGTAGGTCGCAGATGAAGACCGACGATGTGCTCGGCTTTAAACAAAATATCCCACTGCTTTGCTTGCTCCTCTTCGATTTGTTTGGCCAGCACGATCTCCGGCGTGTCGGATGCGATTTGTTGACGAATTTCGTTCTCTGGCAGCGGCAGGATGCCTGCGAGCACTTTGGCGACGTGATCGTGATAGGCAGTGATGGTTTCGGACTCGCTGAGTTGCGCACGCAGATCGACGGCCCGCATTCCACGCACGGCGGCGAGATGATAGCGGACTGTGATGATCTCACGCAAATGCGTGCGATCGGTGTAAAGTTCACTCACGTCCTCGTCATGTGCGAGGTATTCGCCGTTGAAGTCCTTGATGGCACCACGATGTGCAGGCAACACGATATGGCGCTGGTACTTTTTAGCGGCAAGAGCCGTAAGACGCGGCGATTCTTTGATTTGAATCACCGCAAGTCGCCATGTCACGAGCGAGAAGCCCGCAAGCAGTACAAACAGCAGCAGTAGCATGCGACGGCACACGGGGCGGTCACGGCGAATCTGGGTTTGGTTTGGCAAAGGCTGGCTCACGGATGCTGAGGCGTGGTTTGTGCGATGGAAGGATCAGAAGTGATCGAAGCGGTGACCTGCGGAAGTGGTTTGAGCATGAGCAGGCTGTGTTTGGTGATCGGACGCAGCAGTGTGCCAGAGCTGGTCAGGCGCGGCTGCACGCGATCTCGGGTGAGCATCGTTTCGATGCGATTGTTCAAGGCAACGATTTCGGCCTGTAGCAGGCGTGCCTCGGATTCGACCTTGCGTTGCTCTTCACCAAGGGCGCGCACGCGGTTTTTGCTCACGACAATGCCGAGGCCAGCAAGTGCCAGCGATGCAACGACAAGCAGGATCGCCGTGATCATCGGCAGTCCAAGGCTGTTGCGGTAGCGATTGCGTTGACTTGGTTTCATGTAGGAAGGCGCTCGGCCACGCGCAGCACAGCGCTGCGAGCTCGAGGGTTGCGTTCGATTTCTTGGGCCGATGCTTGAACCGGCTTGCGAGTGATGAGCTTAAGTAGGCAATCGGGGTTTTTGCGTGCCTCGGGCCATTCTGGGCGATCGATAAACGGTGCCGAGAGATGCTGGAGCGTTTGTTTAACGATGCGGTCCTCCAGCGAATGGAAGGAAATCACCGCCAGCCTGCCGCCGGGTTTCAGCCAACGTGGTGCGGCGGCTAGAAAATCGTGCAGCGCGGCCAGTTCGTCATTCACTGCGATGCGCAGCGCCTGAAACACGAGCGTGGCGGGATGACGCTTGCCACGCTTTGGCGATGCGGCGGCAACGATGTCAGCGAACTGCAAGGTCGTTTGAATGCGATGTGCGGTGCGGGCTTTGATGATCGCACGTGCAATGCGGCGTGCGTTTGGCTCCTCGCCGTAGTCAAAGAAGATGCGCATGAGTTCGGCCTCATCTGCGGTATTCACCAAATCCGCCGCTGTGCGTGGTGAATCCGTGTCCATGCGCAGATCGAGCGGGCCGTCCCGCATGAACGAGAAACCACGTGCGGCGTCATCAAGCTGATGACTCGAGACACCTATGTCCACCAGCATGCCATCGAAACCTGACACACCTGTTTCTTCGACGATCTGCGGGAAGTGGCGGAAATTACCGCGCAGCGCACAGAATTGAGCCGCGTATGACTTGAGACGCTCCGTAGCATGCCTGAGCGCATTCACATCCTGATCCATCGCGACGACGCGTGCACCATGTTGCAGCAGTGCTTCAGAATGCCCGCCGCCACCCAGCGTACCATCAAACATCAGCTTGCCGGGAGCGGGCTGGAGCAGCTCGATCACCTCCGCGAGCAACACCGGTGCATGATAAAAAGGCATATTTCGCGAAAAATGTTCGGGAGGGTTAGGCTCGAGCGAGTCCCCTCCTCCCCCTGTGCCCGGTCGAGTCACCAAGGTGCCACGCCCCCAGGGCATGAAATCGTCCATCGCGTCAGCAGTGCCAAACCAAGGCCAGCCACCCACTTGAGAAAATCCAATCAGTGTGGAAATCTCACTCAGCCATGATCGCACAAACAACCGCCCCTTCCGACTTGGCCGGTTAAAGAGGCGCGGCAGGGAGAATCCAACTGCAGGAAGCGCGTTCATGGGAGTAGCAGAAAACGAATCGGTCATCCAAGCGAAGAAGGGTGACAGACAGCGTGCGGACTAAAAACTTAACTAATCCTTATAATCTAGGGGGTGCCGCCTTGGCAATCGTCTATTTTCAGAATTTTTGCTTCCAAATAGAATTACTCTAAAACTGTTCATTCGACCAATTGGAGGTTTTAGATTTACCCTCAAACTAAATTTCATGATCTGCCCTCTAACAATGCCACGGAGGAGTCTCCCGACTTTCGATGAACCGCTGCAACGCAGTCTGAGAGCGCCCAATCACCATCAATTGTCCCGGTGCCCTCACAAAATTAACGACACCATACCAAGAGGAATCTCGACAGATGGCAGGGGATATTGCTAGCCTCGCGGAAATTGAAACAATTCCGACCCACCAACCACCATGGCCAAAAACCCTGCTCCAAAAAAGGCACCCGCGAAAAAGAAGCCTGCTTCAGCCAAGAAGCCAACCCCTGCTAAAAAGAAGCCGTTGCCGGTAAAGAAAGCAGTCGCTTCCAAAAAAAACGCAGCGCCCGTGAAGAAGCCGGTGGCTGTGAAAGCAAAAGCTCCATCCAAGCCCAAGCAAGTTGCACCAGCCAAAATGCCCGAGCCAGCACCCGTGCTGAAGCCAGTCTTTGAAACACCGGCACCCAAGCCAGCGCCACCACCGCCGTCTCCCGCAGCGCCCAAACTTGTGATGAAAACCGGCGCTGGAGGTGCCGCATCTCTCACCGTAGCCGCCCAGGCCTCAGCTGGGGCCGCAGCCAATGGCAGCACGCATCCTGCCAACATTCTCGTGCTCGTCAGTAGCGGTGGTTGGCCGGTGACCGACCTGACTAAAGACCACTTCACGCTGATGGAGTACTTCGAAGTTCCAGGCCAACAAGCTCCTTTCAGCAATAACGTCACCTCTTTCCGTAACGTCGGCACGGGAGCCTACCTGCTTCAGGTGAAACCCATCAACGGCGCACCGTGGCGGACTGGCCATCACTTAGCGCAAATTCTCGTTTCCTCCGCTGATGATCGTCAAGGCCAAGCCGCTGTGAAGCTGATCATTCGCTGATTGATCACCCAATGATTCGCTATCGACAGGATCACTGAGTCCGCTAGCATGCGCGTCATGAATCGTCGTTCCTTCCTAGCGCAATCACTTGCTGCCGTTGCGGCTCCCTCGTTCTCACGAGCCGCCATTCAGGGCGGAAAGCTTGCCATCGGCCTTGATCATTTCTCCGTTCGCGCCACGGGCTGGAAGGCCGCACAGTTTATTGAGTATGCCGTGTCATTGAAGCTCGACACCATGTTCATCTCCGAACTGCATGTGTTTGAAAACTTCGAGGAGACCTACCTGAAAAGCCTCAAAGAGCAGGCTGACCGCGCAGGATTGAAGCTCTACGTCGGCACCGGCAGTGTGTGCAAAACCTCCAACACTTGGAAGGACACTTACGGCACGCCCGAGGAACACCTCGCCCTCACCATTCGCATCGCCAAGACGCTTGGCTCGCCCGTGGCACGCTGCTACCTCGGCAATCAAAAAGACCGTGGCACTGACGGCGGCATCCAGAAGCACATCGAGGAAGTCATCAAGACCATCCAAGCCTGCCAGTCCAAAGCCGAGGGCGAAGGCATCAAGATCGCCATCGAAAACCACGCAGGCGACATGCAGTCGCACGAGCTCAAGGCACTCATCGAAGCCGCCGGCAAAGGCTATGTCGGAGCCAACATCGACCCCGGCAATGCTGTCTGGGCGCTCGAAGAGCCAATGAAACATCTCGAAGTTCTCGGCCCGCTCACCATCTGTAGCAGCGTGCGGGACAGCATGCTTTGGGAAGACGAAAAAGGTGCCGCCATCGTTCAATGGACCGCCATCGGGGAAGGCCTCGTCGATTACAAAGCCTACGCCAAACGCTTCGCTGAACTCGCCCCCGGCGTCCCGCTGCAAGTCGAAACCATATCCGGCTTCGCACGCCCATTTGAATACCAGAAGGACGAGTTCTGGAAGATTTTTCCCAATCACCGTGACACCCCGATGTTCAAAGCTTGGCTCGACATGGCGAAGCGTGGCAAAAAAATCGATAGCTTCAAAGCCCCCGACGGCCCCAGCAAAAAAGACGCCGAAATCGCCTACCAAAAAGGCGAGGCCGAGCGCAGTTTTGAATGGCTGCGCGCAAATGCGTGATTGCACATCGCTCTTCTTCGCGATACAACGACAAATGTCCGATGCGTGGATAGCTCAGTGGTAGAGCGGCTCGTTTACACCGAGTTGGTCGGGGGTTCGAATCCCTCTCCGCGCACCACCCCTATCACGACATGCCGGTTTGCCAGATCGAGGAGTATGCAGATAGCCAACAGGCGCGTGCTGAACTTATCCCATGGCTCGTCGCCACGGATACAGAGTACCTGAATGCGGAAACTTGGCAAAAGAGACTAGCCCACTGGTGGGACGATAACCCCTTCGCTGCAAAGGTAACCTTGCGTGGGTGGATCCTGAGATACGACGGCAATATAGTCGGCTTCATGGGACTTATTCCCACCTGCTATGCCGTCTGCGGACAGGCTACGCCCGCTTTCATTGCTTCCACCTGGCGGGTCGATGAAAATCATCGCAACGCAAGCATCTCCATGCTCGTGAAACTGCGAAATCTGGCAAAGACCACTCTCATCGCCGACACCACTCCCACACCACAAGTTCGAGCACTTCTTCAGCGCAGCGGCTGGATCAGCCTGCCAAACATTCAACGCCGGTTTGTTCCGCTGGGCATCTTTCAGAAACTCACTCTGCGGAGGCGATGGCCGACTCTACCACCTGGAAAGCGTGTAACGCGCGACCCCGGCGATGTACAAAATATCACGGCACAGTGCATGTCTTCCGCGAGCATCGAGAAATGGATCACCCCGGATTACCTGCAGTGGTTCGCTTCCTCACCCAAGCGCAGGCATGAGTTTGTCGGTGTCATCGATGATGCTGGTTGCCTCAGCAGTTATCTTTTTCTCACATCAAAACCCATTCGTGGCATTCCTGCATGGATGGAGATCGACCATTTTACCACGGCCACCTCCTTTGATGAACTACATGCCCTTGTGGGCGAACTTGTGCGTTGCCCATCTTTACTTGGCAGCAAGCGCCTGCTTTCCCTAGCTGCATTTCCGGGTGATTCAGCTTGGAATGAAGCGCCTGTTGTGCACCAGAGAACCGAACATGTGCCTCATTTCTTCGCAATCCCTGAAGCGCTTAAACTGATCCCCAAACGCACGGTCCTTGCCGAAGGGGATTGGGGCATCTGAAGCATCTCAAACCAACTTCTCGATCACACTGAGCAAGTGATTCCCCGTTGCAAAGGTGTCCGCCGTCATCATTTCGTCTGGAATCTGGACCCCTAGTTCGCTTTCGATGTCCATCAGCAGATCGATCGAAGCCATTGAATCAAGGCCAAGTTTCCCCAGATCCTCACTCATCGGCGCCAAAGCTTCAGGGCCGAGAAAGCGTAGACGCGGGCGTAAAATTGTCTGGAGTTTGTTGGAGAGATCTGTGGGGGTCATGTTTTAGCAATAACGTTTAGCGAAGTTCAAAGGGCACGCTGACTCACATGCCGGCATGGCAAATACCACACCTCGACCACTTCGCCATCACGATACGCCACCTCCGCAGGAGTATCGTGGCTGAGAAATCCAATGAGACTCGCCGTCAGGCCATACGCACCCACATTTGGTATCGCCAGCACATCCCCCACCTCGACCGGAGCCATTTTTTGACCTCGTGCCAAACTATCAAGTGGACTGCACAGCGGCCCCACCACATCCGCCACGGTCTCCCCTTCTCGCTTAGCCGTGAGATTATTCAGAGTGATCGCGGTACGCGGAATACGCCCCAAACCCGACATACCGCCAAGGTGATGAATACCAGTATCCAGCACCACATACGTTTTGGTCCCAGCACTCTTCACATCAAGCACAGTCGTCATAAGCGTGCCGCTACCTGCACACAGGTAACGGCCCGACTCAAAGCAAAGCTGCGCATGCCCATGCAGCGGGGAAGCCCCCCAAACTTCATCCAATGCCTCGCGCAAACCGCTCAAATCAGGTTCCGCCGCATCACTTGCATACGGCCATGGAAATCCGCCGCCAGCATTGATCACCTCGCATTCAAACCCCACCGCATTAGCCACACGCACCGCAGTCTCCAGCGCACACTGCGTGTTTTTTGCCAACGCAGCTACTGAGGCCACCTGCGTGCCAAAATAGACATGAACGCCACAAATTTTCAACCCAGGCAGTTTCAGCCTCTTTGAAGTATCCGTTGCCAGCAGTAGCGCTTCATCAAACCCAAACTGACTCTCCACACCACTCATCGCCAGTCGGGCATCAGGAGCCTGTGATGGGTTCACGCGCAGCATCACATCCACCACCACGCCAGCCCCCTGCGCCAACTTAGAAATTCGCTCCGCATCCGTGAACGACTCGCAGGAAAAAGACCGCACTTCATTTTCCAAAGCCATGCATATCACCCGCTCAGATTTACCCGGCCCACCCAGCACGATCCCTTGGTCAAAACCCGCTTGTTGCGCGGCCATCAACTCACCATCCGATGTTACTTCCGCACCCACACCCGCCAGTCGCAGCTCACGCGCAATGGAGGGCAGCGGATTTGCCTTAAATGAGTAGTAAAGTCTTGCCCTCTCCGGCAGTGCCGCCTGCAAGAGTTTAGCACGTTGCGCAACGGCGTCTAAATCATGCGCAAACAAGGGAGAGCCATGTTTGGCGATCAGTTTTGTTGCCAACTCCGTATTCATAGTCAAAGCAGCGCCCTCAGCGCCTTGCGGTCCACCTTCTGATTTCCCGTCTTCGGCAATTCGGGCAGAACAATCACTCGATTCGGCACTTTAGCCGGTTCCAGCTTCGCATTCAGCGCTGCCACGATGTCGGCCTCGCTTAAACCTTCGCGAGCAACGGAAACAAACAGGCATAGCAGATCCCGCGCCTCGTCCTTCACGCAACCGGCCGCCACCACGTCGAGAATCCGGCACGCCTCTTCCTCCACCTCTGCAGGGCTGAGCCGATGCCCCTTGTGCTTGATTAAGAAGTCGCTGCGCCCGTGGAAATGCAAAAAGCCCTCGGCATCCACACTGCCATAGTCACCGCTCACCAACACACGCGAGTGCCCCTCGCCCATGAACTTGTAGCGCTTTGCCGTCTCCTCCTGCGCACGCCAGTAACCGAGCGCCAAATGACGTCCACGCACGCACAGTTCGCCCGTCTCACCTGGTGCTAGGCGATTGCCTTCCGTATCCATGGCAAACACCTCCGTGCCATCGAGCGCACGTCCCACCGACTCCGGTTTCGCCTCTAACTCCTCCGGCAGCAAAATGGAGACGCGCTTGCATTCAGTCAGCCCATACATCGGATAAACTCGGGCCTGCGGAAACAGTTCGCGCAGGCTTTGAATGTAGCTTTGTGGCAAATGATCTCCCGTATTCGTGATTACCCGCAGCTTTGGCAGCGCCACTGGGCGATAGCGCTGCATCTTGATCAATCCGCCGAACAACGTCGGCACGCCTGGCAGCACCGTGATCTCCTGCGCGGCCAAAATGCGCGGCAGTTCCGGCCCCGCCATCTCCGGTCGGCCAATGAACACACTCGCGCCAACCATCGCCGCGTAAAAGAGCTGATACAGCCCGTAGTCGAACGACAGCGGCAGGAAAATCGCCACGCGATCCTCAGCGCAGTACTGCAATCGCGCCTGGATGGCCGCTGAGACGAAGTTCACGTTATCGTGCGTCAATATCACCCCACGCGGGGTGCCCGTCGAACCTGACGTGAACAACAGAAACGATGGATCTTGATCAATCCCAGGAAACGACACATGCTTCGGCTCTGGCGTCGCGATCAATTCGGCAAACGGAGTGCGGACGCCCTCGTCCGCCCACACGAACGGAATTTCGCCGAACTCTTCCCGAAGTGAGGCCGTGGACTGTTCCAGCAGGCCAAGCTTCGGCTCCGTTTGCTCCAGAATGCGCCGCAGCCCTTCCGGCTTCATCTGCGGATGCAAAATCACCGCGATGGCACCGATCTGCGCCACAGCAAAAAACATCAGCACCGTCTCAATCCGGTTTTCCGTCACCATCACCACACGATCACCGCGACCAATCCCGCGTTCATTCAACCACGAAGCGATGCCCGCCACGCGCCGCCACGTCTCGGCATAAGTCAGTGATTCATCCCCATGCCTCAAATACTCCAGCTCCGGCCAGCGTCGCGCTCCTTCGCGCACATAGCTCGCAATCGTCCACGCCGCATACGGCGCGTCAGGCAAAAAGGAGTGTTCGTCGTGATTCATGGGGCAAACCGTCGAAAACGCTACGGTCTCGCCTGCGTGAAATCAACCATTCGTCATTTTCCCACCTGCATCCATTTCACCGCTTCCATCCCGCTGGCCAGCTCTTTGACCCGCACTTCCCAGGTGCCGGGATCTTCATTGGGAGCCAAATTCAACTCTAGATCGACGATGCCATTTTGCGCTGCATAGAAGCCGCTGCCCTCGCTGGTTTTGCCGTTCGCATCGATGATGTCTAGGTGCACTGGGATCACGGCTTTCGTCGGCGCATCCTGAGTGGTCGAAATACTGACCGAAATCTTCGCCGCATTGCCCACCGACGCCGATTCAGGCACCTCCAGTTTGATGCCCATCAGTGGTTTCGGCAGCACCATAAAGATGCGGCCATCGCAAGGCCCCAGATTCACCGGCCAGCTCACTAGGCCACTCTCACCTCGCTTCGGCACGATGAACTGCGAGCCCGTCAGTTCATAAATATTCGCCGAATCCGCCTGCAAACTCAGCACGCCACTGGATGGAAGGCCATTCTCCATCACGAGGCCGTGCTGGCCGACATAAGTGCCGTATTCGCGATGGTCATTCAAGACGAAAACATACGTCGCGTCACCAAATTTCCGTGTGCGCACGATGATCTCGGGATTGTCACACATGACCTTCTGCGGCAGCACAAAGCCGCCAAGACTCTTCGCCAGTTCCAGCACCTTCGCTTTGTCTTCATCGGCCTTCTTGACTCGTTTCAATCTCGGCAGCGTGAAATCCGCCTTCAAAGCCGGACACAAGAACTCGTCGGCCACGAGCTTACCGCCCTTCTTCTGCCAGTCCTGAATGCGTGTGACCACGGACTTCGTCAACACATCGCAATAGGGCATCACCAGCACCTTGCGGCCGCTGAGGCCATTTTTGAGCAGCGTCTCTTCATACAGGATGTCCGTCTGCACATGCGCATGCTGGAGTGCGAGCCAAACATCCGCCGCCCAGTCGGTGTTGGAGCCGTAACCACCACGATGCGCGAACATCTGCGAGGTGAAGCTCTCCAGAAAGGCCACCTCGCTGCGTTCATCAGGAATCGCCATCAGCGTCGGCCCGAGCGGCTCGATCACGTCGTGAATCAAACCTTTCAGCACATGCACCGTGTTCGGATTCGTGTAGCGATAGGCCCCCGTGCTATCCGTCGGCACCAGCGACTGCCAGCCGTGATACATGATGCCCTGGATCGGCCGCGCGATCTTTGTCCACAGCGCCTCCTTCAAATGCATCGGCGCGATCGTGATGTAGGCGGCCTCCGGGTCATGATCCTGCCACGCCACCACATCGCCCGGTGCTTTGCTACCGATGGGAGCGGTTTGTGAGCGATACCAAATGAGCTGCGTCATCTTCATCACGCGCTGGTTCTTGCCGCTCGCTGCGCTCATCGCGAAGAGCTGATCCGCGCACATCCCAATCTTCTGCGGATCGGGATAAGTGTAGGTCCAGTGCGAAATTACATCCACGCCACCGCCCGCGCCGCTGATGCTCGGCTGCCGCACCGCCGGATCAAAGAACGTCCACACCTTGCTGCCGCTCTTCACTCCTCGACTCAGCGACGTGTGCAGGTTGTTCCAGCCATCGCCCACCGTCCAGAACCAGCGGTAGTATTTCAAAATGGGATGATCATCGGCAATCACGCGATCCGCCGGAAAATCCTTCAGCTTCGTCCAGTCCACGCCCCCTTTCGCCACTACCTCCGCAGGAATCTCCGCGTTCGCGAACTTCTTGTAAGCCTCTACATCCACCGTGTTGAAACTCACCTGGTTGTTATCACGCACCTCCGAGTCGATCAGTACCGAGGTGAACGCCGGATGATCGCCATAAGCCTTCGCCATGCTCATGCCCACGCTTTGGAAAAACGGCGCGAACTCCGGCATGGCGGCGTCGATGTCCTGACGCGCATACGGCTTCCCGGCACGATCCACGCGCAGATTTTTCGGCTCACTCTCCAGCACACTTGCCGGCGACAAACTCGCCACCACTTCCAGTCCCTTCGCCAAGGCTTCATCGAGGTGACGGCGGTTGCGCTCGATCACTTCGGGCTTGCCCGGCGGCACCACCTTCTTCTGCGTCCATATCTCGCCCGCATCCGCTCCCAGACCGATGAAATGCGTGAAGCCGATGTCCTTCAATCGATCCATTTCCTCCGCATTCGCACCCCACATCACCACCGGCATGCGCGGTGCTAGGCGCGGCACAATTTCAAACGCCGCCGTCTGCTCCGTCGCATAGTCGCCGATCGAAAACTTCGCACGCATCACATAGCGCTCCGGTTTCAGCGCCGTGTTCACCGTGTATTTCGCCGTGAAGCTCTTTCCTGCCGCCAGATCCGGCACAATGAAATTCTCTTCCTTGCCGCCGAAGTTCAGTGTCAGCTTCGCCGCCTGCATCGTTTCGCGCCGCAGGTTCGTGCAGACCACCTCCACCGTCTTCGCCGGCTCCATGCGCCGCCACACACTGCGGCTGCTCACGATCTGCATCGTCACCCGCTCAAAACTGCGCACGCCCTCGCAGATGCGCACTTCATCGATTACTCCGGGAAATCCGCCGTAGTTGCTGCCCAGCCGGTCGCCGATGCTCAGCGGCTTCGTGCCTGGAACGATCGGCCCATAGCCGTTCAACTTCATCCCACCCGCTGCCACGCCGTTCAGATAAAATTTCCCCTCGCCCACGCCATCATACGTGAACGCCACATGCTGCCACGCATCTGTCACCAGCTTGAGCGCCGACGATGTGATCGTTTTCGACTCCGCGCCGAAGCCCAGCACCACCCACATGCGTCGCAGCCCGCCTTTGTCCGCATCGCCGATCTGCCACTGGTAGTCCGTGTGATCGACATACCTCTTGTCGAGCAGGAAACAGCGCAGCTTCGGTTCAAACTCCGCCTTCGGCCTGATCCACATCTCCAGCGTGAACGCCCCCTTCGGCGACAGCTTCGGATTAGCTGCAACCAGCGCCGCATGCCGCTTATCCTCCACTGGAAACCCCGGAAACGACTCCAGCCCGCCGCCAAACTTGCCATTGGGATTCAAAACCGCCCCATGCAGCGTCACATCCTTCACCTCCTCATCAAACTTCCAATACCCCAGCACATGCGCGCCGGTGGCATCCTCTTTGGTGTAACCGCTTTCCCAGGTTTCTTGCAGCGCAGCATGAGTGCCCCACGGAAAACACAGAAGACATAGAAGAATGAGTCGGGAGGGTTGGAACATGGCTCACTCATACGAGGATAAGTCCATCATTCCCTCACCGAACACTGCCGGGATCACGCTTTGATTGCCCAGCGCAGCTTCGCTGGAGCTGCACGTGGATTGTCGCGCATTTCCTGCGATGAAGGACGGATCACCTCGTCGTTCGCCTCCCTGAAGATGCCACCGCGCAAGGCATCGCGAAAGAGATGCTTCACGCGACGATCTTCGCCGGAATGGAAGGTCAAAATGGCGACGCGGCCGCCAGAGCGCAGGCTGTTCGTCAATTGATGCAGGAAGGTGTCGAGCGCGGTGAATTCTTCGTTCACGGCGATGCGCAGGGCCTGAAACACGCGACGCACGGTGGTCTCGCGTTCTTCCTCATCGACACGATGGGGCAAAACGCGGCGCACCGCCTCGGCCAGTGAGCGGGTAGTGGCGTGATCGGTGCCGGCGAGTGCATCTGCGAGCATCGCAGCGTGACGTTCATCGGCGTTTTCTTCAAGGATCACCTTCAGCTTCGCAGCGGAGAGCTTTTGCAGCAGGTCACGAGCGGCAAGACCGCGCTGTGGGTTCATGCGCATGTCGAGTGGACCGTTGTGTTTGAAGCTGAAACCACGGGCGGGATTGTCGAACTGCATCGAGGAGCAGCCGAGATCGGCCAGCAGCACGTCCACACCATCGCTCCAGTCGAGTTCAGCAAGGGCACGCGGCAATCCGGCGAAATTCATGCGTTTCACGACGAGCGCGGAGTCCTCGCAGCCGCTGGCACGCAGCCTCGCCTCGGTGCGCACGATCTCGATGGGGTCTTGATCGAGCGCGAGCAGCGTGCCGCCGGGCTGCACGGCCTTCAGCAAGGCACTGGCATGTCCGCCATAGCCGAGCGTGCAATCCACGGCACGTTCACCGGGCTGCGGGTCGAGGATTTCCATGATCTCCTTCAAGAGGATCGGCACATGCTGCCCGGCAGGCGTTTTGCCGGACGCACGCACTTTTGCAATCGTCTCCGCGTGAAGTTCCGGGTTCAGCTCCTTGTACTTGTCTTCAAAGCGCACCGGATTCTTGCCCGAGTAACGCGGACGGCGACGATGTGGTGTTGGAACCTCAGCGTCGCTCACAGCTCGTTGTATTTGGCGTTGGAACCACGTGCCTTCGCCACGGGATAACGCGTTTCATTGCGCTCCACCTTGTCGAGCATCGCCTGACCGAGATCAACGCCGAGATTGTGGGCCAATTCGAAGAGCAGAATGCCCACATCGGCCATTTCATCCTTCAGCTCCGGCATTTTGTCCTTCACCCGCTGCTCGACCTGGCCCGGCTGCTGCCAGACGAAGTGCTGCAAAAGCTCTCCCGCCTCCGCAGTGATGGCGATGGCGAGTTCCTTCGGGCTGTGAAACTGCATCCAGTCCCGGGCATCGCGAAACGCGCAGATACGCGCGGTGATTTGTTCAATACTCATAGCTGCATGATGCGGTGCGCACCCGCAGGAGCAACCGCGAAGGCAACAAGATGCGCACAGTGTGTCCCAAGGGAAGGATTGACGCGCACGAGCGTATCAAGGATGCTCCACTATGAATATGAAACACATTACCGCCCTCGCCGCCTGCCTTTCCCTCACCACCGTTCTCCAGGCCGCCGATGAGCCGCCGGTGGACTTCGTTAAGCAGATTAAGCCGATCCTCGCGGACCGCTGCATCGAATGCCACAACTCCGAGACGCTTCTAGGAGAACTCAACCTGCAAAACCGCGAACACGCCTTCAGCAAGCGCAAGGCCGGACCCGCCATCGTTCCTGGATCGCCGGAAAAAAGCATGCTCTATCTCGCACTCACGTTGCCGCCAAAGGACAAGAAAGCCATGCCCGCCACTGGCCATCGAATCCCCAAGGATGAGATCAGCATGATCCGTCAATGGATTGCCGAAGGTGCTAAATGGCCCGAGGGCAAGGAGGGTGCGCTAACGGTGCAGCACGCGAAGCCGAAGGTGCCATAGTCGCAAGCAACCAAAGCGCCGATGGGGTGTTTGTGGTGCCATCCATAGCCATGAACACCTTCACACAGCCCTTCCATATCCCACAGAGCCGCCGAACACTCCTGCGCAGCCTCCTGCTCACCACGGGCGGCATTATCACGAGTGACATTTATGCCGAGGCGCTCACGCTGACGCCACGGGCCACGGAAGGGCCCTATTACCCCGATCATCTGCCGTTGGATCAGGACAATGATTTGACGCAGATCATCGGCGGTAAGGCACCAGCGAGGGGTATCGTGACGGAAATCGGCGGTCGTCTGCTCAATGTCGATGGCAAGCCGATTAACGATGCGGTGATCGAGCTGTGGCAAGCGGACATCAACGGCTGCTACATCCACAGCCAAGGCACACAGCGCGGTAAGGAGCGTGATCCGCAGTTCCAGGGTTTTGGTAAGATCACCACGAATGCGAAGGGCGAATACCGCTTTCGCACGATCCAGCCGGCGATCTATACCGGCCGCACCCGGCATTATCACTTCGCCGTGGTGCAAAATGGCAAACGCATGCTGACCACGCAGCTTTACGTCGCAGGAGAACCACAAAATGAGAAGGATGGCATTCTGCGCAGCATTCGCGATGAAGCGCAGCGACTCTCGGTAATCCGTGAGTTCAAACCGAAGAGCACGGACAGCCAAGACTTGCTGGCAACGTGGGACATCGTCATTGGCACAACACCGGAAGATCCGCAGCAACGCCGAAAGGGCCCTCCACCAAGACTGCGGTCAAAATAGAAGCTGCATTCGATCACTTTTTTGGCTGCCTTTGCCGCACGCACTCGAACAAGCAGACGCCAGTGGCGACGGAGACGTTGAGGCATTCGACTTTGCCACCCATGGGGATCTTGACGAGGAAGTCGCAGTGTTCGCCGGTGAGACGTCGCATGCCGGGGCCTTCGGCACCCATGACGATACCGATGCCGCCTTTGAGATCGATGTCATAGAGACTCTGAGTGGCTTCATCGGCGGTGCCGACGAGCCAGATGCCGAGTTCTTTGAGCTTGTCCATGGCACGGACGAGATTGGTCACGCGAATGAGTGGAATGTTCTCGGCTCCACCACAAGCGACGCGGACAACGGTCTCGCTGACGGGTGCGGTTTTGTCCTTCGGCATGATCACGGCGCAAACACCAGCTGCATCCGCCGTGCGGAGACAAGCGCCCAGATTGTGCGGGTCCTGCACGCAATCGAGGATGAGCACGAGCGGACTTTCCTTGCCTTCGAGCAGCGTAGCGATGTCGCCCTCCTCATAGATGCGCACCTTGTTGTCGGAGCTGGAGTGGCGATTCTGCCGGGCGATGGGTTGTTGGGGACGCATGTGGGTTCAGGATGCGAGATCAAGGTGAAGTGGCAAGGGCGGATTACGGGATTGATGGTTGGGTGAAATGAGGGGAGAAATGGCGCATGAAGATGAACTGGAAGCGTTGCAGGCTGTGGCTCGCCATATTGGCGGCGCTTGGCGTTGGTTTGATTTTTGGCAGTGAATGGCGCATCGGGGCGGTAGCGGAAGACAGATGCGTAAATGAGGTGAATGCTCTGCCCGAGATGCCGGTAGCGGTGGTATTAGGCACATCGGCACGATTGGCAGATGGCAGGGCCAATATGTTTTTTCTGCCACGCATGGAGGCCGCATCGGCGCTTTTCAAAGCAGGCAAGGTGAAGGCGCTGATCGTCAGCGGTGACAATGGCACGCAAGGCTACGATGAACCGACAGAGATGAAGCGCGTGCTGGTGCAGATGGGCGTGCCAGAGGCGAAGATCGTGTGCGATTACGCGGGATTCCGCACACTGGACTCGGTGGTGCGGGCGAAAGAGGTGTTTGGGCAGCAGCGCGTGATTTTTGTTTCACAACGATTTCACAATGCACGGGCGATTTACCTGGCACAAGCCTATGGGATCGAGGCGTGGGGTTTGAATGCGGCCGATGTGCCGGTGGCGTTGTCGGTTAAAACGTTTCTAAGGGAGAAGCTGGCCTGTGTGAAGGCGGTGCTCGATGTGAATGTGCTCGGCACGCAGCCGAAGTTTCTCGGCGAGAAGGTGGCGGTGCCGACGGAGTAATCTAGAGCCAAACCGTCAGCGCACGCCGTAGATCTGGACCTGGGGTCACACGAAGTTCATCACCAACTTCAAGGCGGGCCTTGTGGCCATTCTGACTGATCTCAAGAAAGACGGGCAGAGAACCAGGGAATTGGCTGAGCACTTCGTGAATGCGCTCGAGGTCAGTTTCGTCATGCTGACGCGTGTTGAGGCGAAGGATGATTGGTTTGGGCGGCGAAGCTGGCTTTGGAGCGTCAGGCGCGGGATCACCGGCGTTGCGTGGCTTCGCGACTTTGGGCTTGAGCGGTTTGGCGTCGTTGCAAGTGACGCGATTGCCGTCGGTCTTTTGGTCTTTGCTGACGCGGACCCGGCAGGCCATAACAGCACCATCGGCGAGCACTTCCTTGAGCTTCTCATAGTCGTCGCTCCAGCACATCATCTCCTGCACACCGGTGAAGTCTTCCACCTTGAAAGTGGCGAAGGGCCGATTGTCTTTTTTCGAGTAGCGCACCTCTAGCTGGCTCATGATGCCGGCAATGGTGATCGTGCAGGCTTTTTCCTTGGTATCGATCTCCTCGATGGCGGCAATCTTGGTGAGCTTCACCGAGTCGAAATGACCGCGGTAGCTGTCGAGCGGATGACCGCTGACATAGAAACCAAGCAGTTCCTTTTCAAAGGCGAGCACTTCATCGGTAGTCCAGACGATGGAGGGTGTTTCAGGCTCGTTTTTCTTCAATTTAGGCTTCGCAAGATCGAAGTCATCGAACAGTCCGCCTTGGCCGGATTTTTTGTCCTTCTGCATCGACGCGGCGGAGGCGAGCACCTGCTCAAGCTTGGCGAACATGACGGCCCGCAGCTCGCCGGTGTAGTCGAAGGCTCCTGATTTCACGAGGGCTTCCATAAGCTTCTTGTTCACGGCACGGTTGTCGAGGCGTGCGGCAAAGTCCTCAAGGCTGGTGAAGGGGCCGTTCTTTGTTTTTTCTTCGATCGCGGCCTCCATGGCACCTTCGCCGACGTTTTTGATGGCGCTAAGACCGTAGCGAATCGCGTTGGGATTTTCATCCTCGGTATCAAAGCGTTCGGGGGCGAATTTGAGTGACGATTTGTTGATATCGGGCGGCAGCACCTTGATACCCATCTCAAAACACTCGCTGACGAAGTTGGCGATCTTGTCGGGATTGCTGATTTCGTAGCTGAGCACCGCCGCCATGAACTCGACGGGGTAATTCGCCTTCAAGTAGGCCGTGCGATACGTCACGATTCCGTAGGCGGCGGAGTGCGATTTGTTGAAGCCGTATTGCGCAAATTTTTCGAGCAAGTCGAAGACAGCATTGGCCTGCTTATCGGAGATGTTGTTCGTCTTGAGGCAGCCTTCGACGAAGATGAGGCGCTGACGGGCCATCTCGGCGGCGTCCTTCTTGCCCATGGCACGGCGGAGCAAGTCAGCTTGGCCGAGCGAGAAGCCAGCGAGGACGTTGGCGGCCTGCATGACCTGCTCTTGATAAACCAAGATGCCGTAGGTCTCTTTGGCGATTTTTTCGAGCAGCGGATGCGGATACTCGACCTTTTCCTCGCCCTTTTTACGTTTGATGTAGTCAGGGATGAACTGCATCGGGCCGGGACGATAGAGGGCGAGGATAGCGATGATTTCCTCGATAGTATCGGGGCCAAGTTGCTTGCAGGTGTTGACCATGCCACCCGATTCCATCTGGAACACGGCGACCGTTTCGCCGCGTTTGATGAGTTCGAAGGTCTTCGTGTCCTCGAGTGGCGCATCGGCCACCCTGAAGCCAGGGACACGTTTATTAATCCAATATTCGGCCTCGTGGATCACCGTCAGCGTTTTGAGGCCGAGGAAATCCATCTTCAACATGCCCAACTCGGTGAGCGGCTTCATCGCGTATTGCGAGAGGATGGAATCTTCTTTATCGCGTGTGAGGGCAATGAAGTTGTCGAGCCTGCGATCTCCGATGACAACACCGGCAGCATGGACACCGACGCCTCGCGTGAGGCCTTCGAGGAAAGTGGCGTGCCGCCAGAGTTCCTGTGCGTTGGTGTCGGCCTCGAGTTTCGCGGCGAGGTCTGGATTCTTCTTTACCGACTCTTCGAGGTCGATGTTTAGCTCGTTCGGAATCATCTTCGACAACGCGTCACAGTCGCCATAGCTCCAACCAAGCACGCGACCCACATCGCGGATGACGGACTTCGCGCCCATAGTGCCGAAGGTAATGATGTGGCTGACGCTGAGGTCGCCGTATTTTTGGCGAACGTATTGAATGACTTCTGGCCGACGTGTTTGGCAAAAGTCGATGTCGATATCAGGCGGGCTGACGCGTTCTGGATTGAGGAAGCGTTCAAACACGAGTTCGAAACGCAGCGGGTCGATGTCAGTGATGGCGAGACAGAAGGCGACGAGCGATCCGGCGGCGGAACCACGACCGGGACCGACGGGAATGTCGTGCTCACGCGCCCAATTGATAAAGTCCCAGACGATGAGGAAGTAGCTGGTGAAGTTTTTTTCTTTGAGCAGAGCAAGTTCCACTTCCATGCGCTCATGCAGCGCCGCGTCATTGAGCGCACGGTCGCGGCCGTAACGACGCTCAAGCCCTTCCATCGTCAACTTGCGCAGGTACTCATTGCGATCGCCACCTTCAGGCATCGGATACTGCGGGTAACGGTCAATGGAGGTCGAATCGAGATGGATTTTGACATCGCAGCGCTCGGCGATCTCAAGCGTGGCATCGCAGGCCTCCGGCACTTCGGCAAAGAGCGCACGCATCTCCTCGGCGGTCTTGAAATAGACCTCCGGTGAGTAGGTCATGCGGTTCTGATCGTAGATGCTCGCGCCAGTGCCAATGCAGATCATGATGTCATGCGACTCGTGATCATTGCGGCTGAGGAAATGCACGTCGTTGGTGGCGACGGTTTTGAGGCCGTATTGTTTGCCCCACTCGACCATCTGCCGGGCGCTCTTGCGCTGGGCCTCCGAGTTATGGTCCTGAATTTCGAGGTAGAAATTCTCAGGGCCGAAGATGTCACGGAACTCCTGCAGACTCTTTTCGGCTTCGTCCTTGCGCTCTGAGAGCAGGAATTCATTAATCTCGCCGTTGATGCAGCCACTGAGGCAAATGAGGCCCTTCGAATGCTCACGCAGTGCGTCTTTATCGACGCGTGGCTTGTACCACTGGCCTTCAAGGTGGCCTTTGGTGATGAGTTTGGAGAGATTGTCGAAGCCTTCGTTGCTCGTGGCGAGAAGCGTGAGATGCGATGAACGCTTGCGACCTGCGACCTCATTTTTGTCGAACATCGAGCCGGGCGCGAGGTAGGCCTCGCAGCCGAGAATAGCCTTGGTCTTCGCCTTCTTTGCGGCCATGTAGAAGTCGATTGCACCGTAGAGATTGCCGTGATCGGTGACGGCCACAGCGGGCATCTCCAGCTCTTTCACGCGTTTCATGAGTGCGTCGATCCGCACTGCGCCGTCGAGCAGCGAGTATTCGGTGTGCAGATGAAGATGGACGAAGGAGTCGGGCATTCGAGAGTGCGAAACCACCCGGCTTGGCATCAGCCGGGAGGTACAGGATTAACAGGATTTGCTGGCCATGAACAAGTTCTAGTTGTTCACAATCCACCAGAGTCCGGTTTGCGATGGGCACGGTGATGGTGCCGATGGCGGTTGAGCATCTGTCTCGCCACGATGCCTAAGATGACCGCGATGGAGAGAACTATGAGAAGGAAAACGGGACTTGATGTCGGCGGCGGCGATATTGGGGCTGGGCTAGGACTTTCAGGCAAAGTGGTCTTAAGTTGAAACGCTCGACTCGTCTCACCCGGGAAAATCACTTGTGGCCTCAATTCGCATTTTCCGGCCTGAGTGTGTAATAGAATCAGGCTGGTATTCGCGTCTTTGGCGAATTCGATTTGGAAAGTGTCCGCAGTTTCAGGAATCAGGCCGGTTGCGGTGGCAAGCAGATGAACCTCTTGGGTTTCTGCCTTGAGCGGCGTATTATCAGCACCGTCGATCGCCTGAATCTCACATTCTGGCAGAACTATTTTCTGTCCTCCAAAAAGCACGCCAAGCGAGTTGGAGAGGTATTCTTGTGCTTTTTGATGCGTGACGGCAATCTGCTCTGGCTTCTGCTCTCGATACCAAGAGCTAGGCACGGGCGGTAACGTCGTGGGGTCAGCGGCTAGGAAAGTTCGAGGATCGACATTGATTCGGAGCGAGAAAGTGCGGTCAGTGCCAAAATCTGCCTCGATAGTCATGTTTGGGACCACATGGGCCCAAGTCATGCCAGCGGTTGTCATTAAGAGCGAAAAGACAACACTTAAGACTCGCCTGCGGAAAATTCGGGAAAGCATGGCGCATGGTGAAGATGCCCATAGCAATGGCAAATGCATCGTCGCCACAAGTTGATTTCAGAATGAATTAATGGATTGATTTTCAAACCGAGAAAATTTCTCCAAGAAAGAACCTGCGAAAAACCTTGTAGCTATAACACGACCGCGCTTGACTTAGGGTGCGTAAATTGCTTTAAAAGGATATTCAGTTAATCACCCGCATGGGAGCCACACTTAAATCGCTGGAAAAAGAGCTCGAGATCGTTCTTGAGGACTTCAACCTGATCGGCCGCAGCCCGGACGCCAGCATTCGCTTGGTGGACGGCGGGGTTTCGCGTCAACACGCGACGATCAGGCGCGATGGCCAGCTTTTCTGGGTCTCTGACCTCGGCAGTGCGAATGGAAGTTTCGTGAATGATGTCGCCGTGACCACCGCACGTGCATTACGCCATGGTGATCGCGTTCAATTTGGCACCAGCAGCTTCATTTTCGACAGCCAGGAGGAAGAACGCCCTCCAAGTGAGTCCAGCAATGTCAGTACGCAATCGCTTCACACCATTGCTTTACCGGTCAAAACCCTACGCGCGACTTTGCTCGTCGGTGACCTGCGCAATTTCACCACCATTTCCGCCCAACTCAGTGCAGAAGAAGTCGCCGCCATGCTCCGCGAGTGGTACGCGCAATGCGAGCAGGTGTTGAAAACACGTGATGCCATCATCGACAAATTCATTGGCGACGGTGTCTTTGCCTACTGGATGGGTGACGATATTTCGACCCGCATCAAGGCCACTGAGGCGGCCAAACTTCTCAGCGGTCCTGAAGCTCACGAATCTCCCAAGCGTAAATGGCTGCGAGACAACATGAACCTCGAAGTCCACTGCCATATCGGTTTGAATATTGGTGACGTGGCACTCGGAGCGATGGGCCGTGGCAACAACACAGCTGTCGGCGAAGCCGTGAACGTAACCTTCCGCATCGAAAGCCTCACCCGCAAATTGCAGGTGCCCGTGCTCGCAGGTGCACCGTTTCTTAAAGACTGGCCTGAGGGCCACCAGCTATATCAAAACGCTGGTATTCATCCCGTTAAAGGCCAGCCAGATCCCGTTGAAGTTTACTCGCTGCTGGATTTTCCGACAGTGTCGATCTGATTGAGAATCCGGCTGTGAAATTCACACCAGATTACCAAACAAGGTGAAATTCGCAGCCTCGGTGATGCGCACCTTGAAGATCTCGCCGGTGTGGCGTTGCGGGTTGCCGTCGAAGACGACGATGCGGTTGCTGCCGGTGCGGCCGGTGAGGCGTTCGGAATTGGTCTTGCTGGGGCCTTCGCAGAGGATTTCGACCTCTTGGCCGACGAGTTTGTCATACATCGGCAGGGCGATGCTGTTGACGAGGGCGAGGAGGTCTTGGTTGCGCTCTTCTTTGACCTTC
>Ga0114966_10000480_pt1 | contig 38323 bp, 30 predicted proteins | sample M_130207_XF_Meta_FD_87029 | JGI IMG/M metagenome (GOLD analysis project Ga0114966, IMG submission 87029) | Freshwater microbial communities from Lake Montjoie, Canada to study carbon cycling - M_130207_XF_MetaG | ecosystem: Environmental > Aquatic > Freshwater > Lake | place: Lake Montjoie... | reverse complement strand
CCCCCTCCCCCCCCCGGCTACACGTGGCTGGATTGTGACCAAAAAGACGTCCCGACCCGGAAACCGGGGCGGGACGTCTCTGGCAGTCAGGTTCGGTGCGCGCGCCTAGTAGCGGTACGCGTCCGGCTTGTACGGTCCCTCGACGGGTACGCCGATATAATCCGCCTGATCCCGGGAGAGCTCTGTGAGCTTCACGCCGATCTTCTCGAGGTGCAGACGGGCAACCTTCTCGTCGAGCTTCTTCGGGAGCGTATACACCGCACGCTCGCTGTACACAGTGCCCGACACGGTCGGCAGTCCCTGTGCGGCGAGGTGGAGGTCGATTTGCGCCACCACCTGATTCGTGAACGAGCAGCTCATGACGAAGCTCGGGTGGCCTGTGGCACAGCCCAAGTTGAGCAGACGGCCCTCGGCGAGGATCATCACGCTGTGGCCGTCGGGGAATACAAATTCGTCATACTGCGGCTTGATGTTGATGCGCTCGACGCCCGGGTACGACTTGAGCCCGGCCATATCGATCTCGTTGTCGAAGTGGCCGATGTTCCCAACGATGGCCTTGTCCTTCATCTTCGCCATATGCGCAACGGTGATGATGTCCTTGTTGCCCGTGGCCGTGATGAAGATGTCGGCGGTGGAGACGACGCTCTCGAGCGTGGTGACCTGATAGCCTTCCATCGCGGCCTGCAGCGCGCAGATCGGATCGATTTCGCAAATCACGACGCGTGCGCCCTGCCCCTTGAAGGCCTGCGCACTGCCCTTGCCCACATCGCCGTAGCCAAGCACCACGGCAACCTTGCCGGCGAGCATCACGTCGCTGGCGCGGAGGATACCGTCGGTGAGCGAGTGACGGCAGCCGTACAGGTTGTCGAACTTGCTCTTGGTGACGGAGTCGTTGACGTTGATCGCCGGGAAGAGCAGCGAGCCCGCGTTCATCATCTCGTACAGGCGATGCACGCCAGTGGTGGTCTCTTCCGAGACACCCTTGATGGCGGCGGCCACATCGGTCCAACGGCTCGGGGTTTCCTTGAGCGTCTTACGGAGCAGGTCGAGGATGATGCCGTATTCCTCGCTGTCGGTCACTGGGTTGTGCTGTGGGACGGCCTTGGCGGCCTCGAACTCGACGCCCTTGTGGATGAGGAGCGTGGCGTCGCCGCCGTCGTCGAGAATGAGGTTCGGGCCGGTGCCGTCGGGCCAGAGGAGCGCTTCGTCGGTGCACCACCAGTACTCATCGAGCGTCTCTCCCTTCCAGGCGAAGACCGGTGTGCCGCGCGGCGCGTCAACCGTGCCGTCCTTGCCGACGACAACAGCGGCCGCGGCATGATCCTGCGTGGAGAAGATGTTGCAGCTCACCCAGCGCACGTCGGCGCCGAGTTCGGTGAGCGTCTCGATCAGCACGGCGGTCTGCACCGTCATGTGGAGCGAGCCCATGATTTTCGCGCCGGCAAGCGGCTTCTGTCCTTTGTACTCGGTGCGAAGCGCCATCAAGCCCGGCATTTCGTACTCCGCCAAGCGGAGTTCTTTGCGGCCGAACTCGGCGAGCGTGATGTCCTTGACCTTGAACGGGGGGCGTCCAGCCGCCTTGGCGGCGTCGAATGCGTGAAGTGCGGGAGCTGCGGTAGCTGCGGTAGCCATTGGAGTCTGAGGCGGAGGGTGATGTGAAACGAAATGGTGAGCGTGCGGTGCTACGTGGTGAACTTGTGGTGCTCGCGGATGGTGCCCCGCGTCAGGCTTTAGTACAGGAGGCGACGAAGAGTGTCGGCCCCTTTGCGGTTGGTGCGGCGGGTAACGCATGGGCGCGGAAATCGACGAACCCGGCATCGGTCGCCCAGCGTTCAAGCTGCTGGTGCGAGAACCCTTGCCAGAGATGTCCCATTGTCTCGCGGTATTCGGCGCGGTCGTGCGGGAGCATATCGACCAACAGCAGCTTGCCTCCGCGCTTCAACGCACGACTGGTATTCGTGAGTGCGACAGACGGCTCCGCGATGTAGTGCAACACGAGCGAGAGTAGCGCAACGTCGAGCTCAGCTTCGTCGACCGGGAGCGCTTCGAGCGTCCCCTGCCGAAAGTCCACGTTATCGAAAGAGACGAGTCGCGCGCGCGCGGCGCGGAGCATTGCCGAGGATTCATCAACAGCAACCACTCGCGCCACGAATGGCGCCATCGCCTCAGCCAACTGCCCAGCGCCACACCCCAGGTCGCCGACCACCGCGTTGGCGTCGAGGAGACCGAGGAGTGGATAGAGCTCAGTGCGCGAGCCGAAGAGTTCTTCGCGCAGGCGGTCCCACTGCCCTGCACTGGAGGCAAAGAATCGCTGCGATGCAGTATGCCGCGCGGCAATGACACCGCGAACGCGCTCGATATCGCGAGCGGCGGTCGCCATGGAGCTCACCTCGTCACGGATACTGAGCCAAAGCTTACGTGCTGCCGGATCCAGATCGCGCGCGGTCATGCGATAGCGATTGCTCGTGCCATCCTCGCGGCTCACGACCCATCCGCCATCGGCGAGCGCGCGCAAGTGGCGGCTGACCGTGGACTGTGGCAGTTGGAGGGCCGCGCGCAGCTCGCCAACGGTCAGCTCGTGCCGCTCCAGAATCAGGAGCAGCCGCGCGCGGATCGGGTCGGCGAGAGCCGTAAGGCGGTCAAAGACTGGGTTTTGTTTCATCCGTATATCCGGATGAAAGGTCATTACAAAAGCCGACTAAGTCAACCCCCCTCCGGATCGTTTAGTCGGTCGAGCGTTCCAGTGCGACGGTCATCGGACGCAGCGCGTCTCCCACCCAGCAGTGCATGCCGACGCCGGTGAGCCCCGCCGCGCGAAAGGCGCGGCGATATTCCGCAGGAGCGCGATGATGCCAGGCGCGGCGATCGCCTTCAATAGTGTCTGCCGTGGTGTAGGCTTCGAGGTAGGTGACCCCACCGAGTCGCGCGGCGATTGTGCGGAGGCCGGGGGCGAGGTCTTTGGTGGTGATGTATTGCAGGACGTCACAGCAGACAATGAGATCGAAGGCGCCGCGCAGACGCAGTGCACCGAGCTGTCCGAAGGTGCCGAGTTTGATGTTGCGGGCGGTGCCGAATCGGTCGACGACATAGGGACTCGCATCGACGCCCGTGTAGCGAATGCTGGGGCGGAGTTTTTTGAGGGCGAAACGCCAGGGGCCTTCACCGCAGCCAACATCGAGAACGGACCGCACGCGGCGTTGGAGCAGCGACTCCGCGATGCCGACGACCAGCGCGGCTTTGCGGGCGACATCGGCGCTCGTCGCGACCCGATGCTTGGGGTCGCGATACCAGCGGTCGAAGTAGGAGCGATCGTAGTCCTTTGGTGCGGTCACGTCGCACGAATGAAGTGACATCCTGCTTCCTGCGCGCGCGCGACGGCAAAGATGCCCGAGGGCTGGCGAATGACGCCTGGCAAGACCGATGCGGCGACTTGCGCGCGCGCTTCGTCCTGCGAGATGTTCGCTTCTTTCGCGAGCTGACCGGCGAAACGCATCAATGCGAGGTTGCAGCAGAGGACTGTGACGCCGCGCGCAATCAGGGTGTCGATACCGCCGTCGGCAAGGATTGCGGCGAATTTGTCGGTCGACTGGATCTTGGTGAACGGATTGCGCAACGCCGACTCGCCGGAGGTGGGATCTTTCAGCTTGGATTGCTCGCCGATCTTCAAGCGGTTCCAGAGGTCGTCGTTGACGGCGGCGGCGATTGCCTGATGCCGAATGACGACCACGCCTCCCATCTCGCTGTCGGCGGTTTTGTATACGTCGCTGTAGCCGCGAATCCAGGTGAGGGTGTTCGTGAAGGCCAGTCCGTTGGACATCTCCGGCATGTCGAACAGCATGCGATGCTTGGTCTTCTCCACTTTATCGGCCCAGGAGAGATCCCATCCGCCTTGTGGCGTCGGATACTCGGGGAAGGTCCGGCCCTGCGCAAAGAGTTCGCGCGCACTGAACCCATTGGCAGCGACCGCAGCGGCGGCGGCAGCAGTGGTACCAGCGACGGCGGTCAGGAACTGGCGGCGATTGGCGGGCGGCTTGGTCACGGCATCTCTCGGGCTGGAGAACAACACGGGGACAGCAAGGATGTCGAACGATTAGTCAGCAGAATCCGGTTGCCGCCACAGGAGCACGGCGAGCACGATAGCGCCAACGGTCACAAAGGAATCCGCGACGTTGAAAGTGTAGAACCGACTGTCGCCGATTCCGACGTCGAGAAAGTCCACGACGCCCCGGATCGAGCGAATGCGATCGATGAGATTACCGATCGCTCCGGCGGCAATCAAGCCCAGCGCGATCGCCTGTGCACGATCGTCTTGGCGGGTCTCGAGGAGCATGCGGAAGAGCACCACGAACATCACGCAGGCGATGACACTGAAGACGATGCGCGAGGAGGCGCCGAACGACAGGTTCATGGCCGCGCCGGGATTATAGACGAGGGTGAAGCGGAGCCAGTCGCCGATAACGCGACGCGGCAGATGCGGGACGAGTGCCGCCTCAACCATCCATTTGCTCGCCACGTCGAGCACAACACCGCCGACGACGAGCGCCCAGAACAGGAGATCGCGCGGCCCTCGCAGAGCGGAGGGAGTCGGCGGAGCCACACCGGCAGGCGGCGTGACCTCGGAGGAGTGCGTGGATTCGGAAGGATTCGTCATAGTCGTGGATGATCGTACTCAGGAAAGATACCGCTAAGTTTCCCCTGTGCGACTCCCTCCCCTCCCGATCGATGCGGTACTCCCCGAACTGCTCTCTGTCCTCGAGGGTGGCACACGGGCGGTTCTGCAGGCCCCGCCCGGCGCTGGAAAGACAACCCGCGTGCCGTTGGCGTTGCTTGGAGCATCATGGCGTGGCGACGGTCGGATTGTCATGCTCGAACCGCGCCGACTCGCCACGCGCGCCTCGGCACGGCACATGGCTCAGCTGCTCGGGGAGGCGGTCGGTGGGACTGTGGGGTACCGCGTGCGCGGGGAATCGGCGGTCTCGCGTCGAACGCGCGTAGAGGTCGTGACCGAAGGGGTGCTGACACGGATGCTCCAGGACGATCCGTCGCTCGAGGGTGTGGCGTCGGTGCTGTTCGACGAATATCACGAGCGGAATCTCGTGGCCGATCTCGGCCTCGCGCTCGCGTTGCACAGTGCGGCGCTGGTGCGCCCTGATTTGCGCATTGTGGTGATGTCAGCCACGCTGGATGGCGCTCGGGTTTCGGCGCTGTTAGGAGGCGCACCGATCGTGACCTCAGCGGGCCGGATGTTCCCCGTAGAAACCATTCACGTTGCGCGGCGCGACGGGCAGCGCGTAGAAGGTGCGGTGGTCGCGGCGATTGAGCGCGCCCTTCGTGAGCAGGACGGGGACGTGCTGGCCTTTCTGCCTGGGGCGGCGGAGATCCGGCGCGCCGGCGCGTTGCTGGCCGCCCGCGATCTCCCAGTGACGGTCGACCTGTTTGCGTTGCAGGGCACGATGCCGCCGGAGCAGCAGGATCGCGCGATTGCCCCCAGTATGCCGGGACGCCGAAAGGTCGTACTCGCGACGTCAGTGGCAGAAACGAGTCTTACGATCGAAGGGGTTCGGGTGGTCATCGACAGCGGCGTGAGTCGTGTACCGCGCTTCTCGCCGCGCACGGGGATGACGCGCCTCGAAACCGTCCGCGTCGCCCGCGACTCCGCCGACCAGCGTCGTGGACGTGCAGGGCGTGTGGCGCCCGGCGTGTGCTACCGTTGCTGGGATAGCGCCGAGGATGGGCAGCTGCTTGCGCATCGCGCACCCGAGATACTCGAGGCGGATCTGGCGCCGCTCGCGCTGGAGTTGGCGTCCGCCGGTATTGGCGATGTGGCAACGTTGCAGTGGCTCGATCTTCCGCCCTCCGGGGCACTGCGGCAAGCCCGAACGGTGCTCGCGGCGCTCGGCGCGTTGGATACGGACGGACGCATTACGGCGCACGGCCAGGCGATGGCGGCGATAGGGCTTCATCCGCGGCTCGCGCATCTGGTGATCGCATCGCGCGCGCGCGGCGCAGCGGACGATGGCTGTGACCTTGCGGCACTGCTCGCGGATCGGGATATGCTGAAGCGTGAGGACGCGATGAGCGATCCGGATCTCCGCACGCGACTGGAGCTGTTGCGCCGTCCGAACGGCGGTGATGATCCGCGCGTGGAGCGGAGTCGCTGGTTCCAGGTGCGCGACGAGGCCCGGCGGCTGCGTGCAGAGCTCGGCGCGAAGGCACGCATCGCCGCACCCACTGCCGCTCGCACCGCCGCTCGCACCGCCGCTCGCACCGCCGCTCGCACCGCCGCTCGCACCGCCGCTCGCGCGGATGGGGCCACCCGGGAGCCTCCGCACCCTGTGGAGTCAGCGGCGCTGTTGGCCGCGCTCGCGTATCCCGATCGCGTAGCACTCGCGCGCGAGGGTACACGTGGGCGATTCGTGATGCGCAATGGTGGAGCCGCGCGCGTGGACGAGCGGTCACCGCTCGCCGATGCCGAAGCGCTTTCGATTACCGAAACCGACGGCGCGACCGGCGAAGCCCGCGTGTATCTCGCGGCGCCGTTGACACAGCGGGACGTGGAAGAGTTGTTCACGGACGAGATTGTGCGCGAGGAACTCGTCGCGTACGACGCGCAGCAGGACCTCATTCGGGCCGTGCGCCGCCGCACGCTCGGTGCGCTCGTCCTTGAGGAGCGCGCGTTGCACGCTCCGGACCCCGCGCTCATTGGCGCGGCGTGGATTCCGGTGATTCGCGCGGCAGGATTGGCCAGCCTTCCGTGGAGCGACGCCGCGAGCGCGCTGCGGTCCCGCGTGCGCTTCGCGCGGACTCTTGATGCACAGTGGCCAGACTGGTCGGACGCGACGTTGCTCGCGTCGATTGAGCGCTGGCTCGCGCCGTCCTTGGCGGGCGTGATGCGCCGCGCCGCGCTGGACCGCGTCGATCTGGTCGCGGCGCTCCGGACCCAACTGGATTGGAAGCAACTCGTGGAACTGGACCGCCTTGCGCCGACGCATGTCGAAGTTCCGACCGGGTCGCGGATTGCCGTGGACTACAGCGAACCGGAGGCACCCGTGTTGGCTGTCCGGTTGCAGGAGCTGTTCGGCGCGAGCGAAACGCCGCACGTTGGGGGCGGTCGCGTGCCCCTCACCCTGCACCTGCTCTCCCCGGCGCATCGGCCGGTTCAGGTCACGCGTGACCTCGCGGGATTCTGGGCTGGGAGCTATGTCGCCGTGCGCAAAGACCTGCGAGGGCGGTATCCACGCCATTCATGGCCCGAGGATCCCCTTCAGGCGGAACCCACGCGCCGGGCCAAACCGCGGTAGCCATTTTCCCGGGAAGCGGTCACGGGATACCTTGCAATCATATGAGAGCCGTGATTGCGCGCCTCCTGTGCACCGCGGGGAGGGTCGGGTGGTGTGTCGTGCTCGCTGCCTCCCTTGGAGTGCGGCGCGCGGAGGCACAGCGCAACGGCGTCTGCACCCCGCGGCACCCGATGGTGGACGCCGTTGACTTCAGCGGCAACACGGTGCTCACGAGCGCAGCACTCACGGCGATTATCGACGCCGAAAACAGCAGCTGGCGGCGGCGGTGGTTCGGGCTCAGCAGTGGAAATCTCACCTGTTTGGATTCGCTCTCACTGCTCGAAGACGCGCGACGCATTGCGGACTACTACCGCATCCGAGGATACCCCGGCACGACCGCTTCGGCGCAGATTTCGCGGCGCGGCACAACCCGCGCGCAGGTCCGCTTCACCCTGGTCGAAGCGCCCGCATTGCACATCGACTCGGTCACGATAGACTCCGTCCCTCCGGAGGCTGCCGATGTGGCGAAACTCCGACGGAAGTTACTGGGTGCCGTCGCCGACTCCCTGCTGATTACGACCACCGTGGATTCGGTGCAGCGGCTGATCAGAGCGGCTGGCTATCTGAACGCCGGTGCCCCCGACACCACAACACGCGTCGATCTTGCAACGCGCCATGCCCGAGTGACAATGACCTTTCACCCGCGCGGCGTCGTTTACTTTGGCGCCGTGCGGATCTCGATCGATTCGCTGAATCGGAAAGCCGCACTGCGCGACGCTGACGTGCGCGCGCTCCTGCGCTTCAACCCGGGCGACCGATACAACGAGCGCAAAGTCGTCACGAGCCAGCGCGAACTGTTCGACCTCAACTTGTATCGCAGCGTCGGGGTGATTCCCGATTCCGCTGTGCCGGTGCTCGCGAGAACGCCGAGTGCCAACGATTCGCTGCCAATGTTGGTGCGCGTGGTTGAGGGCGAGCGACAGCGCTCGCGCCTTGGCGGCGGCTGGGGCACCAACGACTGTTTCCGCGTGCAGGCCCTGCATGTCGAGCAAAGCCTGCTGGGACATGGGGAGCGGTTGCAGGGCGAGATTCGCTTGTCGAAGCTCGGTGTTGCCCCCCCAACCGGCGGGCTTTCCGCGCTCTGTCCGTTGGTCCGAGACGACCCGTACAGTCAAAAACTCAACTATTACGCAGGCGCGACGCTGAATCTGCGCGGGCTGCTTGGTCGCTCGCTGCAGCCTGAGTTTTCGCTGTTCAGCGAGCGCCGGTCGCAGGTGAATGCCTACGAGCAGTTCACAGAGATCGGTGCGGCGACATCAGTCGCGCGCGAGATCGCACCGCAACTGCGGATGACGGCCCAGTATCGATACACCGTGGCGAGCACCATCTCCGATCTTGCAACCGCCTGCTTCCCGTTCGGCTTCTGCCGAGGAGAAGATCTCCCGACGTTTTTGATTGCGAGCCCGACACATAGTTTGGGCTTCGCGGTCGTGAAGAATCCGTTGGTGCCCACCACGAACCCGATCAGCGGATCGCGGTGGCAGGCGGAGGTGAAGCTCGCGCACGCGGACGTGGCGCGGCGGACACCGCTGAACTTCGCGCGTATGATGGTAGAGGGCGCCGTGTATCAGTCGCTTGGTGCGCGTTGGGTTCTCGCGGTTCGTGGGCAAGCGGGCTATGTGTTTGCCCCGTCAAATAGCCTGAGCCTCTTGCCGCCCCCTGAGCGTTTCTACTCTGGGGGACAGAGCAGCGTCCGGGGATTCGACGAGAATACATTAGGGCCCGGATCGTACATCGTCACCGCCTTCGATACGCTCGCCGGAACGCCAAGCCTTGGGCTCGCGCGTGCGGCGTCCGGCTTTAGCCGGATCGCTCCGAGCGGCGGCAACGCTATGTGGTTGGCGAACGTGGAACTGCGCTCACGCGTTGGACTCGGGACCGACCTCCTGACGTTCGTGCTCTTTGTGGATGCGGGACGCGTGTGGAACACCACCGATGTCTTCACCGCGCTCGATGCTGATGGGCGTATCACGCCCGGCGTTGGACTTCGGCTTCAGACGCCGATCGGTCCGTTTCGCATTGACTTTGGGTACAACCCCTACGGCTACGAATCTGGGCCTGCATTTTTCCTGCAGTCGCAGGACCGCGCCGCCGGCTTAGCCGGGCGCGCTATCTGCGTGAGCCCGGGTTCCGTCGATGCCCTGCGGGCCGCGACCACGATTGTGAGTTGCCCCGCGACATTCACGCCGGCAAAGGGGAGTAGCATCTTCTCTCACCTCAAGATTCAGTTCAGCATCGGGAACGCGTTTTGACGAACGCTGCGCGAGTCGCTGCGCGAGTCGCTGCGCGTATCTCGGCGTGGGCCGCTGGGGCACTGGTGCTGCTGGTCGTGGTCGTCGTGGTCGTCGTCGGGGCACTCTCGTGGATGCTGTCGCGAGAGAGCGGACTGGAGCGCGTCCGTGCGATGACTGTTGATCGCGTCAACAGCGCGCTCGCGGGGCGCGGGACGATCACCGTCGCTCGAGTCAGTGGAAGCCTATTGAGCGGACATCTCGTCTTTGACTCGGTCGCGCTACGCGAGCGTTCTGGCGCACCGGTGATTCGCATTGAGCGCCTTGAGGTGGACGGCGCGTTCGGTGGAATCGTGGCTCGTCGGATCGCATTGACGCGAGTCGTGGTACGGCATCCTGTCGTACGGCTAGAACAGGGGCACGATTCCGTGTGGAACATCCAGCGCATTTTCCCGAAGCGTGCAGTGCCGGCAGCGCCCGTGGCGCCACAGCGGTGGGATGTGACGATCGACAGCGGCGTCATCATGGATGGCGCGCTCGAGGTGCTCGCCCTCGACACACTCGCCACGCTCCCGCTGAAGACGCGGCACTATGACGCACTTGGGATGCAGGCGGCGCGTATTCGGGTGATGCACCCCGACAGCATCGGCGGACACGCATCATTGCTGGCGCTCCGCTCGCGGATCTCGGCACCTCCGCTCGATCTGCGTGATGCCTCGGGGCGTGTTGAGTGGGGGCGAGACACGATTCGACTCGACCTGCCCCACGCGCGACTCCCAGGAACGCACGCGTCAATCACCGGCACGGTCGTGCTGGGCCATGGCGCGCCTCCACGGATCGATCTCGCGGTGCGGGCGGACACGCTCGACCTGCGCGACATCGCGTGGGCGAGCACGCTGATTCCGAAATCGGGAGGGCATGGAGTCGCCACGCTGACGGTGCGTTCGGAGCACGACACACACGTTACCGCGTATGCGATCTCTGCCCTCGACCTGCAGGCCCGACAGTCACGGGTGACGGGCGGATTCACAGTGCTGGTCGGTCACGAGCCGATCGTGCACGACCTTGCGATCGGCCTCGCACCGCTCGACCTCACTCTGGTGCGCGAGCTCTTTGGCGATTCCGTCCCCACGCGCAGTTGGCAGGGTGCAATTCGAGGGACGGTGCATGGTTCTGGCGGTCCGATCTCCGCGCTTCGATTCGACGAGATGCGACTCGCCTACGAGGATCGACGAGTACCGGGTGCGGGTGGGCACTTCATAGTTCGCGGGTTGATGAATGCCAAGGCGAAGCCGGCGCGACTGCAGAACTTTGCAATCGAGGTGTCGGATCTTGACGTGCGAACAGTCGGAGCTGTCGCGAAAGTCGCGGACTCGCTGGGTGGCGTCCTCCGTGGACGCCTGGTGCTCGATGGCCCGACCAACAACGTGACCTTCCACGACCTGCTCTTGCATCATGAAGACGGGGACGGACTTCGCTCCCGCATCGTTGGGACTGGACGCATTGCAAGCGACATCACCACACCGTGGCTCGAGGCCGATCTCGCGTTCGATACCATTGCCGTACGAACCCTCGCGCGCGGGCGCACCTCCCTGCCGCTGCGCGAACCGTTGTCGGGGACCCTCGCGGTCCGCACGATTCGCGACACCATGGGGCTGGACCTGACGTTGCGTGCCGGCAGCGGCACCGTCCGCTTCCGAGGATATTCGCTCCTCGACAGCACCCGGCGCGTGATCCATGGCGACGCGCGCGTGCTGCGATTCGACCCCAGCGCATTCCTCGCGCGCACGGATCTGCCTCGGCTCATGCTCGACGGCACCGCAGCCATCGCGATTGATATGGCGCCAGGGGACACCGATGCGCATGTCACGCTACGCCTCGACAGTACCAGCGTTGTCGGCGACGAACGGGTGCGCTCAGGGGAAATCCGTGCGGGCGTAGACGCGAGCGGTCTGCACGTGGACACGGCTGAGGTGCGAAGCCCGACGTGGCATATGCAGGCGCGCGGTCGACTCGCCCGGAGTGGCCTGACTCACGACACGCTGAGCTTTATGGTGGAGTCGGATTCGCTCGCTGTGCTGCGCGCGCTTCTCCTCGACTCGCTTGGGGTACCGAAGGCGGACTCGATTTCAGGGCGCCTGCGCATAACGAACGGGCGGTTGATCGGATCGCTCGACACGATGCGCGTCGAAGCCGATTTTGGCGCCGAACAGCTTCAGTGGAATGGCAGTAGCGTACGCGAGATCGTCGGTGAAGTCCGTATCGGAGGACTCCCCGGCGCCGCCACCGGACGCGTCCATCTCGCTGCCACGGGCGCGGAAAGTGGCGGGCTACGCGCACGACTCCTGACACTCGACGCCGATATCGCCGATGGGCGTCGCGGCAGCGCGACGGCATCGTTCATCAGCGAGCGTGACGAAGACGGCGGTGTCGTCCTGCATGCGCTCCGCGACGCTGACAGCACGAGAGTGCGAATCGACTCGCTCGCGGTACGACTTGGCACGAGCCGCTGGACGTTGGAGAAGAGCGCGGGCATCACGCTCCGTGGCGGCGACCTCCGCGTGGACTCGATGCACATCGTCAGCACCGGCGGCGGATCGGCATCGCTCGTCGGTGTGGTTCCGGACACCGGCACCATGCGTGCACAGCTCGCCGTTGATCGACTCCCCGTTGAGGAGTTGGCCTTCACGGGAAACGTCTCACCAGAACTGACCGGTATCCTGCGCGGTGAATTGTCGATGTTTGGCACACGCGATGCCCCGCTCTTCACATTCGCAGCGTCGTTCGATTCTGTGCTGTTCCGTGAGGGTGTAGTCCCCTCATTGCGCGCCGATGCCCGCTATGCGAGCCGACAACTGGACGCGACACTTGTGGGAGGGGATGCACGCGAACTGTTCCGAGTGGAGACGCGACTTCCCGTCGATCTCGCTCTCCGGTCGGTACGCCAGCGCATGCTTGACCTCCCACTCGTCGTGCGTGCCGCGGCCGACTCTGCGCCGCTGTCGGGCATAGAGTCGCTGGTGCCGCAGTTGAGCGAGCTGTCAGGAAGCCTCACGGCGCGCTTAGACATTGGCGGCACGTGGAATCAGCGAGAGTTCACCGGGGCCGCGCACGTCACGAACGGCGCATTCCTCGTGACCAAGACGGGCACCGTCGCGCGTGCCCTGCGCTTCGACGCATCGTTCGCGCACGACACCGTCACGATTGAAACACTGCGCCTCTCGGACGGCGATAATCTCCGGGACTCGATCTATGTGAGCGGACGGATCTTTCAGCGCGACAGCAGCTGGCAGGTCGCATTACGTAGCGGTGCAACGAATTTTAAAGTGATGGACGAGCCACGCGTCGCGTCGGTAGACGCACAGTGGGACCTGCAAGTCGATGGGCTCCTTGCTGAGCCGCGTATCGGTGGCACGATCACACTGCCGAGTGCGACGCTGCGCATCGGCGAGCGGCGTCAGTTGCGTCGCCTCCGCGACACCACGCGCGTCGTGGACCGAGAGATCAGCACGGGGCCGCGTTTCCGCGGACTGACCGTGAACTTGGGCAATGATGTGCGGCTCCAGTCCAAGGACGCGAATGTGCAGCTGAGCGGTGCACTCGAGCTCGGCGGCGACCTCACAAACCCCTACCTTGCAGGCGAGATACTCGCGAACCGCGGGACGTACCGCGTGGATCTTGGCGCTCTCAAACGCACCTTCCGCGTAGACAGCGGTGTCGTGCGGGTCGCGGGGTCTTTACCCATTGTCGCCGGGATGGATATCTGGACGTCGTATCTCGTGCGACGGCCCTCCCAGGACGATATCACCGTTGGGGCGCACCTTACCGGAACAACTGACGAGCTGCGTCTTGATCTCTCGAGCAGCACCGGAGGGGTGACGCTGGCACAGAGCGAGATTATCAGCTATTTGCTCTTCGGAGTCCCGAGCTTTGCGCTGGATGGGCAGAGCCAGACCACGCTCAAGACCGCCACGGCGGCCATCCTCCCAACCCTCGGCAGCACACTCGAGTCAGCGCTCAGCGCGGTCTTTCCATTTTTCAATAGTTTGCAGGTGAGCACCGTGGCGGGGACCAATACGTATGCGAATCTGTCCTCAAACCCCATCGACGCCGTGCTGAATAACCTGGCCATCACCGGTGGACGACGCATCGGGGCCGATGGATTCTTAAACCTGTCGGCGGGACTCTGCCGTGGTTCGCGCGCCTCCGCCGCACAGAGTTCTTCGATGTGGTTCGGGGTCGCGGCCGAATTTCGACCAAAGGCGGGCGTGGCCGCGATTGCGTCGATGGATCCCGGCACAAACCCGTGCGGGACAATCGGGACGCTCAGTGCGAATTATCAATTCGGACTCGACATTTTCCGCGAGTGGAAGCACTAGGGCGTGCGGCGTCACGTGTAGCAGTTGTGGTGGTGCGTTCGCTTTTGTAGAATAGCACGTGGGCCGCAGGCGCCCCTTCCGTTTCTCTTCTCGCCCGGAGCAGCCCGACGATGCCATCGACGCCAAGAGCGATCAGTCGCGCGAGCCACGCGAGCCACGCGAGCCGCGCGAGCCGCGCCATCGTGCTGGCGTGCGTACTCTCGAGCGCCGTTGCTCAGGCCCAGAAAGCGCCGGTGCGGCGCACCAGTTGGCAGGCAGACTTGGGCTACGTCAGCGCGACCGGTAACACCGACGTCACCACGATGAGCATTGGCGACAAGATTGTCCGCACCGTGGATGCGTGGACCTTCACCCAGACGGGCGCGTACATCTACGGCCGCACGAAGGGAAATGAGAGTGCGAATCAGCTACGGCTCGGCGTGCGTGCCGACGCGTCGTTCAACGGTGCGGTCGGTGCGTTCGTCGCGGTGGCCTTCGAGCGCAATGTGTACGCTGGCTTCAGGAGCCGGTATGACGAACTCCTTGGAATCCAGTGGCGGGCGATTCGCGGCCCGCGAGACTCGCTCACGGTCGATGGTGGCGGCGTGCTCACCCAGCAGGAGAACACGCTTGGCGTGCGAGCACAGCTCCCGGCAGCACGGACTGCGGTGAACTACAAGCATGCCTTCACCAGTAAGGCAACGGTGCAACACGTCTCTGAGGTGATTCCCGATGTGACGTCGGGCGGCCACTTCCGCTTGAACAGCGAAACCGCCATGGTGGCGCCCCTCTCTGAGCACATGAGCTTAAAGGTGCGATTGGCCACGCGATTTAATAGCGCGCCCCCCACGGGCTTCGGCACCACGGACCGCGTGTTCACGGCCGGCGTCCAGGTCTCCTACTAGGGGTCACGATACGGCGCCGCACTCGGCCCATTCGTCAGCGCCGCACTCGAGCCCCTGACGCTTAGGAGCCTTGGCCGAACACTTCAACGAATGTGAGCGTGTTCCCGTCGATGTCGAGCACGACGAACTCGGTGGTGCCCCACGGCTTCGCGGCGATATCGCCCTCGGGATGAATCAGACCGCGTTCGCGATACAGCGCGTACAGCTGCCGGATTTCTGTGACTTCGATGCGACAACTCGAGTTCGGCGGAAGATTCGGATCTTCTCTGTGCCAGAAATGCACTTCGATGGCGTCGCGGCGCACCCCGCCGTATTCCCCAGCATTGAAGCCGTGCTTGAAGTCGAGGACATCGACATAAAAGTCGATGGCGCGTCGCACGTTGGCGACGGGGAGCATCGGGATTCCGCGAGCGAAGTACGGCTGTGCTGACATAATCAGTAGCGTCCCGTGGGGGGTGGGCCCGTTACATCTCTGCTCCGGCGCCTGCGTGAAGAAACGTATTCGGTTGGCAGGAGGGAAGCCCTACGACGATACCTCCTTTCGCTGGGGCCGAGCAGATGGCATCTTCCGAAGGCCTGTTTCCGCCCTGTCCTCGACTGGAGCCCGTATGACGGCCCGTACCACGTTCTCCTGCCTCGCTCTCGCCTCGTTGGCCTGGTCCTGCACGCCCGCTGCCTCGAGCAGCGGCAGCGGGTCGCCACGCCCTGCCCCTGCCTCGTCCGCCGCTGGTGGACGCAGCGCCGACGGCTGGACCCCACTGTTCGACGGCAAGTCGTTCAGCGGTTGGCGCGGCTACAAAGTCGATACGGTGCCGAGTGGGTGGAAAGTGGTGGACGGCACGATCGCCAAGACCCGCCCGGTCGAGGACATCGTCAGCGTCAAGGAATACGGGGACTTTGAACTCGAGATCGACTGGAAGATCGGGCGGGCCGGGAACAGCGGAATCTTCTATCGCGGGACCGAGGAATACGATCATATCTACTGGACAGCACCCGAGTACCAGTTGCTCGACGACAGTCTTGCTAGCGATAACAAGACGCGGTTCACGTGCGCCGGCGCAGCGTATGGACTGTACCCCTCCCCCGCCGGGCATTTAAAGCCAGTTGGCGAATGGAACAGCACCAAGATTGTCGCTCGCGGGAATCACATCGAGCATTGGCTGAATGGCGTCAAGTTGCTCGAGTATGAACTGAACAGCCCCGATTGGCTTGGCCTCGTCAAGAAGAGCAAGTTCAACGACTGGCCCAACTACGGCCGCTACAAAAAGGGACACATCGCGCTGCAGGGTGACCACCTCGGGAGCCTCGCCTTCCGCAACATTCGGATTCGGGAGTTGTAAATGGGCGCCGTCCGCACAAAACTCAGCATCATGATGTTCCTCCAGTTCTTTGTCTGGGGGAGCTGGTTCGTTACCATGGGCACCTATTTGGGCACGACGCTGAAGTTCACCGATGCCCAGATCGGCCTCTCGTATGGTGCCACCGCGATTGCCGCGCTCATTGCGCCTTTCTTCATGGGCATCATCGCCGACCGCTTCTTCGCGAGCGAGAAGCTCCTGGCGATCCTGCATCTGCTCGGTGCTGTGCTCATGTACTTCGTGAGTACGCGCACGACCTTCGGCGAGTTTTACCCGCTGGTGATTGCGTACGCGATCTGCTACATGCCGACGCTCTCGCTCACGAGTTCGATCTCGTTCCAGCATATCCCGGACCCCGCGAAAGATTTTCCGCTGATCCGTGTGCTCGGGACCATCGGCTGGATCGTTGCTGGCACGGTCGTCGGTAAAATGCACGCGGAGACCTCTGCGTTGCCCATGCAGCTCGCGGCCGGTGCTTCGGTACTGCTTGGCGTTTTTTCGCTCCTGTTGCCGCACACGCCGCCCAAGGGCGCGGGTGCGCCGTTCAGTGTGCGTGATGCGCTCGGACTCGACGCGCTGGCACTCCTCAAGAACAGCGACTTCCTGATCTTTGTCCTCGGGTCGTTCCTGCTCTGCGTGCCGCTCCAGTTCTACTACACGTTTGCCAACCCGTTCTTGAACGAGATTGGCGCACCGGAGCCGGCGTTCATTCAGAGTTTTGGGCAGTGGAGTGAGATCGCATTTATGGTACTGCTCCCCTTCTTCCTCCGCAGGTTCGGCATCAAGGTCGTGATGCTCGGCGGCATGCTCGCGTGGGGCCTCCGCTACTTCGCCTTCGCGAACGGCAACACCAGCACCGGGATGTGGCTGCTGTGGGCCGGCATTCTGCTCCACGGCGTCTGCTATGACTTCTTCTTTGTAAGTGGGCAGATCTACACCGATCAGCGCGCGGGCGAGAAAATTCGCGGCGCGGCGCAAGGGTTCTACAACTTTGTGACCAACGGTCTCGGATATTTTGTTGGGTCGTATGTGTCTGGCGCTGTGGTTGGCAGTCACGCGGTGACGGACGCCGCCGGTAAAACGACCCACGACTGGGCGGCCATCTGGCCGATCCCAGCAATGGGGGCGCTCGCGGTCTTCGTACTCTTCTTCCTGCTGTTCCGCCCCAAGGTCGCTACGCCTGCCACGGCGTAACTCGGAGGTCCCGTGCCCGTGATCGTCGAAGCTGCCGTTGACACGTTTATCGATGCACTCGCTGCCCAAGGCGAGGGGGTGCATCGTCTCGAACTGTGCGGGCCGTTGCACGACGGGGGCACGACACCGAGCGCTGGGCTCATTGCACGGTGCTCTGAGAAGCTGCTCGTCTCTGTGCATGTGCTGATTCGTCCGCGTGGCGGCAGTTTCGTGTATTGCGACGACGAGATTGAGATCATGAAAAAAGACATCGCGGTCGCGAAAGAACTCGGAGCCGACGGCGTCGTGATTGGCGCGCTTACGCCGGACGACGAAGTCGACGTTGAAGCGATGGCCCAGCTAATCTCCGTGGCCTCGGGGGTGCGAATCGGCTTCCATCGCGCCTTTGATCAGGTGCGTGATCAAGAGGAAGCGCTGGAGCTCCTCGTCTCTCTGCAGGTGGACCACATCCTGACGAGCGGTGCCGGCAAAACCGCCATGGAAGGCGCCGAGCGGCTCCGTGCGCTGGTAGAGCGGGCGGGCGAACGGCTGGAGATTATCGCCGGCGGCTCGGTAACCGCGGAGAATGTGGCGGACCTCGTCGACCGCACCGGCGTGCGCGCAGTCCACGGACGGGCATTCCGCGGGGTCCCGCAACGCCTTCGCCCGGTGAATCACTCGTAGTTTCCGCGAGCGGTCACGAGCGCGCCCCGAGCGCGCCCCGAGCGCGCCCGCCGCCCGCCGCCCGCCGGGCCATGTGCCCCGCCCTCACCGTAAAGAACGGACGGATGTTCCCAATTCACTTGGTTCGTTTCTTGCTATACGAACATGTGAAATGCACCGTCCTGGGGCGCTCCGCGCCCGAGCATAACACCATCAAAGCAACCTAAGTCATTTATTTGCAATGTCTTACGATTTTTACGCATTAGATCAGGCCAGCACACTGTGACCACACGGAGCGCAGACCTCTTTAAGGACGGCGGTCATGTGGCGTCGGATCCCCGCGTCACGGTGACCGAAACGGCACTTCGTGTCCAGTCGCGGCATATCCACGTGCTGTATTTCTCCGACCCGCTCTGTTCGGCGTGTCGGGTGGTGGATCCGTATATCGCGACGATGGTTGATCAGTACCAAGGGCTGGTGAAGATCGACGTCAAGCTGGGCGGCATGTTCAAGTCCTGGGACGAGCTCCCACCGATGGATCCGAGCTGCGGCAACGGCGAGTCCGTGGCCTGCCTGTGGGAGCGTTTGAGTTCCGAGCACGGCGTGCAAATGGACAGCACCATCTGGCGTCGCCGACCGGTGAAGTCCTCGTACCCGGCGTCCATCGCCTATCATGCGGCCATGGCGCAGGATCCGAAGAACGGATTCCGATTCATGCAGATTGTGCGGGACTTGCTCTTCCTTGAGGGGAAGGACATCAGCGAAGAACGCATTCTCGTGACGGCAGCAATTCGCAGCGGCCTCGACATACCGCGCTTTCTGCAATCGCTTCACGACGGAACGTCCGCCGATGCATTCGCGCGCGACATCCGGGACGCCGAACGCTGGAAGGTTCGCCGATTCCCAACGCTCGTCTTTATCAACGACCAGGGCGACAGCGTCACGGATACGTCGTTCCTCGGCGAGACGACGGCTGCCCGGGCCTTGGAGCACTGGGCTGGCATCATTCATGACCTCACGCAACTAGACGCCCCGGATGCCAAACCGCGGTCCGATTTGATTGAGTTGCTCGAGGAGTGCCCAGGGCTGTCCTCAAGGGAGATCGCGATTCGGTGCGGCATTCCGCTCGAGCGTGCCGAAGCCCGGCTCGCTGCCCTTTGGAAGCACGGCCGATTGATTCGCGAAGCCCTCCCGAATGCGGAGCACTGGCGATCGAACAGCACGCCGTACCGGATTCGCCGCGACCATGCGCCGGTTCGCACAGCAGCCATAATCGGAGGCGGTATCGCGGGCTACACAGCCGCACGAAGCCTTGCCCAGCAGGGGATCGAGGTTCGCGTCTTCGATCGTCAGCAGCGGAGCGCGAACCAAGGCTTTGGATTCCTACTCCTGAAGAATGGGATCGACGCCCTCGATTCACTCGGCCTTCGCTCGGATCTCCTGCGGCGCGGGAATCCCATCAATCGGTTTCGCGCCATCTTGCCGAACGGCGCCGAGGTCTATCAACGCCAGCTCGAGGACTGCCTCAGCATGCGGCGCGAAGATCTGGTAGAGATGTTACGCGCATCGAGCGGGGCCACTGAGATTCGGCATGACGCCGCATTCGCACACTTCATCTATGGCGACAACGCGCAGATCTCCGGCGTACGGTTCATGGACGGAACGAGTGTCGAGGCGGATATCATTCTCGCCAGCGATGGCGTTCGCTCGTCAGTGCGCCACGCCCTGTTCCCAGAGCACCGGATGGTTTCAGTTGGTGAACGTGAAATCGTCGGCATGGTGTACCTCCCTGACCTCGCCGTGCCGCAAGACGACTTCATCAAAGTGATCGACACCGTTGGAGGGAAATGCATGGGCATGATTCCAATGGGCGACGGGCACTACATCTGGTTTCTGCAGTTCAATCATCTCGACGATCCGCTGGACGATGGATCGGCCGATTCGATGCGAGCCTACCTCACGAAGGCTGCACGCGAGTACCCCGAGCCGTTCCAGCAGCTGATTGCGAACAACAACTTTTCCTCAAGTTTTCTCTGGATCTCGGAGCGCATGGATCTTCTGCCTGCCTTCTCGTTCGGGCCCGTGGCGCTGCTGGGCGATGCAGCGCATCCGCTCCTCGCATTTACCAGTCAAGGCGCGAACTCTGCTCTCGAAGATTCCGTATGCCTTGCAGCACTCCTCTCGCGCAAGCAAGTCGACGAGTCGACATCCGAGGTATTCCATCGCTACTATCAAAAGCGTGAACCGAACATCCGCCGCTACATTGCAGAAGGCGATCAGCTGGTCGAGCAGTTCATGCAGTTGAAGCGTGACCGGAACTTTCAGTTGCCCCTTTCGCTCCATTGACCGTGACTCTCTTCGACAGCGACCGCGTTCGACTCGACCTGCTGCGCCAGCGCGCCTACAACTACCGCTGGGCGGTGCATCCAGCGGATGTCATTCCGCTGACCGCGGCCGACCCAGACTTTGCCGTCGCGCCACAGATCACCGAGGCGCTGGTTCGGCACGTCACCGACGGCTATCACTCGTACGGCCCGCCACGCGGACTCCCCGAGTTTCGTGAGGCGATTGCGAACTGGTACACCCGCACGAAACTCTCGCCGGTTGATCCCGCGCATGTACTGCCGGTGAACAGTGCCGCCGGCGGCCTCTTCATTGCCGCGCAGACGATACTCGGCCCAGGCGACAACGCCATCATTCCAGATCCGGTAGACTTCCTCTTCCGTCGGTCTATTGAAGCGGCGGGAGGCACAGTTCGCACCTGCCCGCTCCCCGAAGGTTCGGCTGAGTACGACCTCGAAGCGCTCGCGTCGCTGATCGACGATCGCACCCGCGCCATCTTCATCTGCAATCCGCACAACCCGCGCGGGCGTATGCTCTCAGCGGCACACCTGATGGCGCTCGTGACACTCGCTGAGCGGCATGGGCTCTGGATTGTAAGCGACGAGATCTGGGCCGACATTTCGTACACGACGCCATTCGTCAGCATCTTAGATCGTGCACTTCCCGTGTACGCCAAGACAATCGTGGTGTCTGGATTGTCCAAGAACTTCGCGCTCGCCGCGATGCGGATTGGATATCTCGTCGCCCGGAACCCTGACGTCACGCAACTGCTGTTCAATACGTCGCAGCACGCGAGTACAGCCGCCGGAATCCCGGTCCTATCGCAGGTGGCGGGGACAGCTGCGCTATCGTCATGCGATGCATGGCTCAGTGACTTTCGCGTGCATCTCGCGGCGCGTCGTGAGCAAACGTTGGCATTTATCGCTGACATGCCCTTTCTTGCGCCGGTCGACACGAATGCCACGTACTTGGCATTCCCACGCTTGGTTGGCGTGCGCGATTCCGCGGAGTCGTTTGTCGCACGCGTGCTCGAGGAGAGTCGCGTGGCGCTTGTGCCCGGTGGCCGCGACTGGTTCGAGGCTGGCTCCGAGGGTCATCTGCGGATTTGCTTCGCGACCTCCGAGGACATCCTCAAAGTCGCATTCGATCGCATCACCTGCGCGCTGCCAACACTCGCCTCATAAGGCGCGCGCGCAGGACCTGCGCTCGATTCACCCCGGCAACATCGAGCGTACTACGAACCAGACATTCGCAGGCCGTTCGGCGAGTCGCCGCATGTACCACTTGTACCATGAACTTCCGTAGCTGATCAGCGTTTTCACGGTGCGCCCCTCGCGCACAAGGCGCGCTTGATCCGTGTCGCGGATGCCGTACAGCATGTGGATCTCATACTTGCCGTCCGCCACCCCGAGCTCCTTGGCAGCGGCCACGATCCGATCGACCAGCGGAATGTCATGCGTTCCAAAAATGGGGAAACAGTTCCCCTTAGCCGCATGCTTCAGCATGGTAACCGACACCTCGTAGTACGCGCGATCGGTGTCGGCCTTGACTGCGAACGCGACATGCGCGGGTTCGGCGTAGGCACCCTTCACAAGCCGGATAATCGGCTGCACCGCCATCAGGCGCTCGACATCCTGCGGCGTTCGCAGTAAGTATGCCTGAATCGCGAGCCCGCAGTTGGGATACGCCTTTTTGACCTCTTCATACAGCGCCAATGTTCGATCCACATAGCTCGAATCCTCCATGTCGATCCAGAGAATCGAGCCACTCTCAGCGGCCTTTGCCGCGAGCACGTGGAGATGTTGGGCGCAGGTTTCTGGTGAGAGGTCTAGGCCGAGCTGTGTTGGCTTCACGGACACGTGACCATCGATGCCGCGCGCCTTGACCATGTCATAGAACTTGAGATAGTGGTCGCGCACGGCATCGGATTCGTCGAGTCGCGTGAGATTCTCGCCGAGTTTCGTGAAGATAGTCCCCCGCCCCACCGTCCCCAACGCCTGCGCGGCACTGAGCGCGTCCTCTGGCGCTTCACCGGGCATAAACTTTTTGACAGCGCGCTTTACGAACCGGCGATTCAACGCCTGCTCATTCAAGAAGGCGCTCTTCGCCATCGCAAGTAATACGCTACGACCGATTCCCATAATACATTCTCCGATTTGCGCGCCCGATACGGGCGCTAGTGCTTTCTACGGCTGATAACGAGCGATTACGGCTTCCAGGTACCCTTCGCAACTGCAGGCACGAACGTATCGAGGCCGCGCGGCGGAAAGGCCAGCGTCTTCTCTTGCTCGGCGCTCTGATATGCGGCCATCAGCATCTTCACGACGTCGACGCCGTCATCCCAGGTGAGCAGCGGCTTCTCCTTGCCCTGGAACACGCGCACGAAGTGGCGGTCCTCGCCGGTGTAGCCGTACGCGTTGTACTCCTCAGGCACCACTGGCATTACGCCCTGCTCCGCATTCTGTTTCTCGACGAGATCTTCGCCCGCGCGGCCAGTTACTTCGCGGCTAAAGAAGAGCTGCAGACCGCTATCGAGCGAGTTCCATTTCATCGAATACTCAGGGCCAAGCAACTCGGCGGAGAGACGCAAGCCGGCGCCGACAAAGCTCCAGCTCGTGCTCGCCTCGCCGATTGCCCGTCCACCCGGCGTGTCGAACTCAATCATGACGCTCGCGAAGTCTTCGCTGGGCGTCTTGGCGTAGTCCACACCCATGCTCTTCTTGAGTTGTTTGGTGTAGTGCGGACGCGACCACTTGAGACTGGCGATGTGGCCGGTGACTTTCACCGGCTTCACGGTCGAGAGCGGCTCACCCGGCTTGCAGAGGAGATAGCGGACGACGAGTGCCGAGTGGCACATCATGTCATTGAGCACGCCGCCACCCTGCAGGCGACCATTCCAGAACCAGGGCATGTGGGGACCGCTGTGTTCTTCGGCGGCGCGCGCGAGGTACGGACGCCCGGTGGTCGCTGCGCCACGTGCCCACAGCAAGTTCTTACCGGCTTCTACATGAGGCGCCCAGAGTTGATTCTCGAGGTACCCGTGAGCGAGTCCAACGCTCTTCACGAGCTTCGTGATATACGCCGCTTCCGAGACGTTTCTGGCGAGTGGCTTCTCGCAGGCTATTCCCTTGAGCGTTCCTTTGCCCTCGCGGATCGCGTGGACGATTTCTTCGACATTCTCAATGCGGGCTTGGTTCGGCCCCGTCAACCAGAGTGCGTCGATGGCAGGGTCAGCGACCATCGCCGTGATGCTCTTGTACGCCTTGGCCTGTCCAATATCGAGGGAGCGCGCCAGCGCCGCGGCCGATGCGGCGTTCTTGGCGTTCGGGCTCCACACGCCGAGCACGTCGGCGTCGCGAACGCCGCGCCAGCCGAGCATGTGGAAGCGGGCATTGAAACCGGAACCGATGAAGCCAACGCCGAGGCGGGAAGCGGACATGGTGGTGATCGCTCGTGGATGTGATGACTACTGGGCGAAACCTATGAGGTGGGACGGGCTGCTAAAAGAGCCCGTCCTTGCCCTTCACAGTCGCGATGCGTTTGGCGGAGTCGGTACGGACGAATGCGCGCACATGCAATCCACGCATGCTCACCCCTCGCTCTTGGGATAGACGGTGCGGCCACCGGTGACGGTGCGCACCACTTTGATGTCCTTGATGGTATTCGGGTCCACATCGTGTGGATCTTTTTCGAGAATCACGAAGTCGGCGAGTTTCCCTGCCGTAATCGAACCCTTGATTTTCTCTTCGAACGATGCGTGGGCGCCGTTTTGCGTGGCAACCGTGAGCGCCTGATCCATCGTAATTTTCTGATTGGCTCCCCACTCGCGCCCGCGATAATCGCGGCGCGTGACCATCGACTGGATCGCCATGAGCGGCTCGAAGGGACCGGGGCCGTAATCGCTCGCGCCTGGTACAATGATGCCCGCGTCGAGGAATGACTTATGCGCAAACATCCAGCGCATCTTCTCGTCGCCGAACTCCGCCCATTTTTCACCGTGGTAGTACACATACGTCCAGAACGGGGTCGGAATCGCGCCAATCGCCTTGATACGGCTGATGAGTGACGGATTCACGAGCGAGCAATGCTCAATGCGGTGCCGGCGATCCGGATGCGGCCATTTCTTGAGGGCGCGCTCGTAGGCGGTGAGCACCATGTCAATGGTGACGTCGCCGTTCGCGTGGATCCCTACCTGCCAGCCGTGGCTGTGCGCATCGTCGACGGCCTCGTGGATCTCCTGCTGCGTCATCGTGAGGATTCCGTAGTCGTCGGTGCCGACATAGGGCGTGCTCATGCGCATGGTGCGCTCCGATGCCGATCCGTCAGCCGCGAACTTCACGCCGCCGACACGCACCCATTCGTCGCCGAAGCCGGTGTACATCCCGGCATCGCGCAGCAGCGGGAATGCGGCGCCGCGAATCATCATATACGCGCGATGCCGGAGATTCCCCTCGGCGCGGATCTCCTCGTACGCACGGATGTTCGACGCGGTGGCGCTCAGGTCGTGAACGGTCGTGAGCCCAGATGCGGTATACAGCTCTGAGATGTATGCCATTCCCTTCCGGGCACGTTCAGCGGCCTGCTCCGGTGTATAGCGTACGCGTTCTCCAACGCCATTGAAGACGCGACGCGCCATCTCGGCGACCCGTCCATTTGGCGTGCCGTCTGGATCGCGGAAAAAGCGGCCGTCTGCGGGATCCTTGGTGTCTTTGGTAACATGCGCGAGCTCGAACGCTTTTGAGTTGTACCAGCTCGTGTGCCCCCCACGGTGATTGACGCTCACCGGATGGTTCGGCGCCGCCTCGTCGAGGTCCCGCCGATGGAGCATGCGATTCTCAGCGAGCTTGGTGTCGTCGAACATGTAGGCATTTACCCACTGGCCCGGAGGTGTTTGCGCGGCCTTCTTGGTGATGGCGGCCTTGAGCTCCGCGATACTTCGCAGATTCCCGTTCACCTCGAACAACTCATTGACCCCACCGGGGTGGTTGTGCGCGTCGATGAAGCCCGGGGTGACCGTCATGCGTGCGGCGTCGATCACCTTTGTGCGAGCACTTCGGAGGTTCGCGATATCGGCGTTGCTTCCGACCGCGAGGAATCTGCCGTCTCTCACTGCGAACGCCTCAGCGCGCGGGCGCGACGGGTCGCTGGTCAGGACTCGCCCATTGATCACGATCAGGTCGGCGTCGATGCCGTTCCCCTTCTGCGGCATGGCGGGAAGGGCGCTACTCGTGCGGTTCATGGCGGCCGCCGCAATGGGCGGAGTGGCGGCCGCGCCGGCGAGCAGGGCGCTCATCCCAAGAAAATCCTTTCGGGTCACTTTTTTGCTCATCGCCGTTCCTCCGCTGAGTGAGTGCCCTGCCCCTGCACGCGCCGCTATTTCGGTAATACCGCGCCTCAGTACCGCGAGGGGATGCGCGACTTCATCACATCGTGATCGACGCCGAGGTGTTGCATGGCTGCGGGTGGGCAACCAGGCCAGACGGGAAGCGCCACGTTCCCCATGTACTGCAAGTCCTTTACGCCCATCTGGCTCGAGAAGAAACCGCTAGCCGTGAAGTCACGCAGCCGATTGAAGTGCGAGACCCCTTCGGCCAGTTCTTTCTTTGCTTTTGTCGGCCAGGCAATCTGATCGAGCAACTGCTTGCGCTGCACAACCGAGCACTTGGCGAACGACTTGGCAAAGGAGTTGTAGGCGAAACCATCGATCCAGCGCAGAGCTTCACGCGTGTTTTGGTACGACGGATATTCGACACAGATCCAATCCATAAACTCCGGCACGCCGGCCTCGGTCGCACTGCCCGAGCGATCATCGCGAGGAATAATCAGGTCCACAACAATGCGGAGCGCCTGCCACTCGTCCTGTTTGAAAAACTTTGGCACGTAGGTCGCGCCAAGCCCTGCGTTCTCCAGCGCGGCAGTCGCGTGCAATGACGCTTTCATGGCGTCGACATTTGACATCGGAACGAAGGCCAGTGGCGCAACAGCGGCTGCCTTGAGAATGTCACGGCGCGTCGTCATACCGAACCCTCCTTCACGGCTTTCGCCAAGTATTCACTGGTCTTCCACGCGAGCGCGAGGATGGTCCAGGTCGGATTCTTGTCGGCCTGCGTCACGAACGGCGAGCCGTCGACGGCAAAGAGATTCTTGCACTCGTGCGCTTGGCAGTTGGCGTTGAGCGCCGATGTCTTGGCGTCGTTGCCCATTCGCACGCCGCCCACTTCATGGATAATCGACCCGCCATTGGCGATACCGTAGCCGCGCTCCTTGCTCGGCATTGGCGAGGACACTTCTCCGCCCATCTCCGTCAGTAGTGCACGGAACGTCTCCTGCATGTGCTTCACTTGATTCAGCTCGTGGTCGGTCCACTTCCAGTGGAAGCGCAGGACCGGGATGCCATAGCGATCCTTCTTCGACGGATCAATTTCGCAATACGAATCGTCGTTGGGGATCATCTCGCCACGCCCGTCAAAGCCAATCGTCGTGCCCCAGTATTTCCGATAGTCAGACTTGAGGTCCACGCCATATCCACCGCCTCCAGGATAGCGCTGAATGCCCCCCATGAACCCGTTGCTCGGCTGTCCCTTCCCCCCCCACACCTCGATGTGATAGCCGCGCGGGAAGTCGAGCTTCTTGTTGTTCTCCCACCAGGGCATGTACACGTGCATACCGCCGACGCCGTCGCAGTTGTGGTTCGGCTGACCCACGAGCCCGGGAATAAACGCCGAGACGCCTGCGCCGACCGTATCGGTGATGTACTTGCCCACGACGCCGCTCGAGTTGGCCAATCCGTTCGGGTGTACCGACGACTTGGAGTTGAGCAGGAGACGTGCCGATTCACAGGCGCTCGCCGCAAGCACCACCACTCGGGCCTTCACGTGCCGGTCCTCGCCGCTGTGTTTGTCGACGTAGCTCACGCCAGTCGCCAGCCCCTTGGCATCGGTCGTAATCTCTCGCGCCATCGCGTTGGTGATGAGCGTGAGCTTCCCCGTCTTCATCGCAGGGTAGATCAGCACGTTGGGCGAAGTGAAGTTCGCGTTCATCGTACAGCCACGGTTGCACTGCCCGCAGTAGTGGCAGGCCGCACGGCCATTGATGGGCTTGGTGAGAATCGAGAGACGGCTTGGAATGCACGTGATGTTCAGCTTGTCGCTGGCCTTCTTGACGAGCAGTTCGCGGCAGCGCGGCTTCGGCGCGGGTTGAAAGTTGCCGTCCGGATGATTCCGAAGCCCTTCGTTCGATCCAAAGATGCCGACGTAGTCGTCGACTTTGTCGTAATAGGGCTTGATCTCATCGTACGAAATCGGCCAGTCATCACCGAGCCCATCGACGGACTTGTGCTTGAAGTCGTCGGGGCCGAAACGGAGCGAGATGCGTCCCCAGTGATTCGTCCGACCGCCAACCATGCGGGCGCGCCACCAATCGAACTTGGTACCTTCTGCCTTGGTGTAGGGCTCGCCGTCGATCTCCCAGCCGCCGATGCACGCATCGAACTCGCCGAAGGGACGCTCCTTAGTGCTCGCACCGCGGCGCGGCGTTTCGTACGGCATGGTGAGCATCTTGGAGTCCTTGGTGTTGTCCCAAGGACCACCAGCCTCCAGCATGACGACATTGGCGCCAGCTTTTGTGAGCACATGGGCTGCCATTCCGCCGCCGGCTCCGGAGCCGATAATGGCCACGTCGTAGATCAAGCGCTTGGGTTGAGTCTGCATCAAAGAAATCCGAAGGGTTTGGAATGCGACGGCGCCACCCGACCGGGTAGCGCGTCGTCTCAAAACTCGAGCGTGCTCAAATACTGGTAACTCGCGGTAATGCTCGCGTACACGTCCTTCGGCTCATCATGTTCGACAATAAAGTGCTGGAACCCTGCCTGCTTTGACTGGCGCAAGATGGTCTTCCAGTCGATCGTCCCGGCACCGACGTCGCGCATCTCATGCTTCGGTGCGCCTCCGGAGTCTTTGACGTGCGCGAGCTTAAAACGGCCTGGATATTTCTTGAAGTACGCGAGCGGATCCTGGCCAGCGTTGGTGATCCAGTACAGGTCCATTTCAAAGTCCACGAGCGTCGGATCGGTCTCGCTGAGCAGTACGTCGAGCGGCAACACGCTGCCCGTTGGCTCCACCACCGGCCTGAACTCGGCGTTGTGGTTGTGATAGCCAAAACGCATACCTGCATCGCGGCACCGTGCGCCGGCGTCGTTGAACCGCTTCGCGAGGTCCTTGAGGCCGTCGAGTGAGGTGAGCGATTTCCCTGGCACGGAGGCGACGATCACCCACTTGTGGCCCAGTGCCTTCGCGGCGGCGGCAGTGGCCGTCCACTGGGCTTCGACCTGCGGCAGCCCGACGTGCACGCCGGCGCGGTGAGCGTGAGCGAGTCAAGCTTGGCACGCAGGGCAACCGGATCGCGGTTGAAATAGCCCGCAAACTCGACCTCGCGATACCCAACGGCGGCGACCTTTTCGAGAGTGGCCTCAACGTTCTTCGCCATCTCCGATCGGGCGGTATACAGCTGCAGCCCCACGAGGTCGAGTTTCGTGACGTTGAAATCAGGGGCGGTCGAGAACGGCACCTGAGCCGCGCGCAGGGCGCCAGGCATCAGGCCGACAGCTGCGGCCGCAGCTGTGGCTGCGGCGGCTGTCGTGAGGAAGTCACGGCGAGTAGTCACCTCAAGAGATTGGCGCCGGGACCCCGACTTTGCAACTGTAAAGGGGCTAACCAGTATCCCCCTCGCATGGAACGTCGCTTGGAACGTCGCTTGGAACGTCGCTTAGAACGCCGCATCGACCTTCAGCAAGGTGTGGAGCAGGACGTTGGCGCCGTTCGTGATGTCCTCTGGCGCAGAGTATTCGGTGGGCGCGTGACTGATCCCCTTGAGGCTTGGGACAAAGATCATTCCAACCGGGCAAATCTGGGCCAGATCTTGGGCGTCGTGTCCTGCCCCGCTGGGCAAGGTGATGTTCGAGAGCCCGAGCTCACGGGCCGATGCGGCAACCATCGCTCGGATCCGGAGATCGGTGGGCGCTGGGATGTTATCGGTGAACTGCTGGAACTCAAAAGCGGTGTCGTTCATCGCGCCGACCTTTGTGGACTCGGCTTTGATGCGGGCAAATAGGGTGTCGATTTTCTTCCCGTCGAGATCGCGGATCTCCAGCGTGAGCACAACTTTTCCGGGGATCACGTTCGGTGCACCCGGGAAGGCCTGGATGCGTCCGACCGTGCCGACCTGACGCCCCGGCGTGGCACGAATCACCCGGTTCACCATCTCGGTGAATCGCGCTGCGGTCAGCATCGCGTCACGCCGTTCGCCCATGGCGGTCGTCCCAGCATGGTTCGCAAAGCCCGTAATGGTGACTTCCCACTGCTTGATCCCGACAATCCCTTCCACCACGCCAATCTGCTTCTTCTGTTGATCGAGCGTTCCCCCTTGCTCGATATGCAACTCGAGATACGCCGCCACCGAGCCCTTGGCACGACGCGTCCGCTCCAAGTGCGCCGGATCGCCGCCGAGGAAGGCGATACCGTCGCGGATGGTCTTCCCGCTCCGACTGACCGTGTTGAGTTCGGCCTCGGTCAGCACGGCCGTGGCGGCATGACTGCCCCAGAGCCCCCCTTCTTCGTTCTGCCAGATGACGACTTCGAGCGGATGGCGCGTCGTGATCCCGGCTTCGCCCAAGGTCTGCGCAACTTCGATCGCGCCCATCGAGCCCACCTGGCCGTCGTAGTTCCCGCCCTCAGGCACGGAGTCGATATGCGAGCCGATGATGATGCACGGGAGCGCCGGATCCGATCCCGTGCGGCGGCCGATGATGTTCCCTGCGGCATCAATCGAGACGTCAAGCTTGGCGTCGCGAAGCAACTGCTGCACCAGCACCCGAGCGTCGCGATCGGCATCGCTGTAGGCGACTCGAGAAACACCGCCCTGAGGATTCTTGCCGAAGGCGTGCAACTGCTCGAGATGCGCATTGAGCCGCGCGCCATTCACATTCGGCAACGCCCACCATGGGGCCGGCTGCGCGTGCGCGAGGCCAGGCAGGAGCGACGCTCCGAAAAACCCAGCGACCGCGGTTCCAAACTCACGGCGAGACCACTGATGTGATGACATAGGGAGGAACTCGGTGACGGTTAGGGTTCGAATCTCTCGGCAATACGTGCGAAGCAGTCCTCGACCTCAGGGCACAATCAACGCCTTGACCACATCGCGATTGGCAACGGCGGCAAGCGCTTCGTTGGCGTGATCCAACCCGAAACGCGCCGTGATTGAATTGGCCCAGGGCAACTGTTGCCCCTGATGCGCCAGCACCTGCAGCGCGCGATGCACGTGGGAATAGTCGCAGCCCCAGCACCCGCGAATCTCGACGTGCTTGCGGTTGATTGCGAGGTGCGGATTGATGGTGACATCACCGGCATTGGTGTACTGCCCGGCAATGACCACGCGTCCGCCATCGCGCACGAGGTCGAGCGCCTGCGACACCGCACGCGGATCGCCCGCGGCCTCAATCACCACGTCCACGCCGCGTCCGCCCGTCCAGGCTCGAACCTGCGCCGCGCGATCCGCCTCCGGCACGTCGAGACTGAGGGTGTGCGTGGCCCCCATCTGCGTGGCGAATTCGAGGCGCGAAGCCGGCGCACCAATGGCAATCACGGGATACGCGCCGCTCAACCGACTGAGCGCAATCGCCGCCTGCCCGACCGGCCCGGCGCCAAGCACCGCGACGGAGTTGCCGAGGGCAACCTGCCCACGCTCGACGGCGTGCACCGAGGTCACCAGTCCGCAACCGCCCGCGATGAACGTCGCGGGATCTACCCCCTGCGGAATGCGAAGCATTTTCACACCGGGCTTCATCCAGATGTGGGTTGCCCACCCGCCGAGCGGCCCGTCGTTCATGCCGTAGGTGATGCCGTAGACTTTGCGCTTGGGGCAGCGGGTCGTCTGCTTGGTCACCAAGCACTCGTAGCATCGTCCGCAGGTCTCGTGGACGTCGAGAAAGGTCACGAGGTCGCCTTCCTTGAACGGCTCCCCTTCGATGTCGGTCACGACACCGCGGATTTCTTCGAGATGACCAATAGAGACGTGCCCCGGAATCAGCGGATACGGCACCCCGCTCAGCTTGCCCTGCTGCAGGTGGACGTCGGTCCCACACACCTCGGAGTAGAGCGTGCGCAGGAGCGCTGCGCCCGGCTCGAGCACTGGGCGGGGCAGTTCACGAATTTCGACGGGGGCGCCTGGGCGCGGAATGACGGCAGCACGAATCATTGGGCAAGCAGGTCAAGGAATGACTTCCGGAGCTTGGCAACCTTCGGTTCAATCGTCACGGCACAATAGGCGTTCTGCGGATTTCTCGCATAGTAATCCTGGTGGTACGCCTCAGCCGGGAAGTAGTTCTCGATCGGCGTCACCTCCGTTACGATGGCTCCGCGCCAGGTGCCGGCCGCGGTAAAGTCCGCAATGGTCGCGAGTGCCACCGCCTGTTGCTCTACGGAATGCGTGAACACCGCCGAACGATACTGTGTCCCGACGTCGCCGCCCTGTCGATTGAGCGTGGTGGGATCATGCACCGTGAAAAAGACATCGAGGAGTTGCCGAAAGGTGATCTGTGTGGGATCAAACTCCACGCGAATCACTTCGGCGTGCCCCGAGACACCCGTGCACACCTGCTCGTAGGTCGGGTTCGGTCGACGGCCGCCACTGTAGCCGTTCTCCACGAGATGCACGCCGCGCAGGAGCCGGAAAACCGCCTCGATGCACCAGAAGCAGCCGCCGGCGAGGGTCGCGCGTTCGAGCGTGGGATTCGTCGGTGCCGTCATGTGCCCCTCCTCTCAAACAACGGCAGATACTGCGCATACCCATCAGCCTCGAGCCGTGCACGCGGCACGAATCGGAGCGACGCCGAGTTGATGCAGTAGCGAAGCCCCGTGGGACCAGGGCCGTCGGGAAAGAGATGCCCGAGATGTGAGTCTGCGCCCGTGGACCGCACCTCCACGCGCCGCATGCCGTAGTTGTTGTCGCTGTGCTCCGTAATGTTCGCCGGCTCGATGGGACTCACAAAGCTCGGCCAGCCGGTGCCACTGTCGAACTTGTGCACCGACGAGAATAGCGCTTCACCCGACACGATATCGACGTAAATCCCGTCCTCGTGGTGATTCCAAAACTCATTGTTGAATGGCGGCTCGGTGGCGCTGCACTGCGTGACCTGATACTGGGTCTCGTTGAGTCGCGCCTTCAGCTCGGGATTGTCTGGCTTGGACTTATTCATGATGACCTGTCTCGTGGAGAGGACGCACCGTGCGACCTCGGTGTACTTAGCGTTCCTACTGCGCAGGAGTTCCCGGCTTCCTCCAGCCGTGCGCCGGGCGACCCTTTCCAAAGTTGTCTCGACGCACACTCGCCGTCGAGTGACTATTGTACGGGGCATACGCTCCGTCCAGCCGCTCGACACTCGGTGACTCCCCAGTACGCTGCCACGCGGATTCCCCCACCGGCCCCATGATCGCCCTAGAACCGCTCGCTCCGCTCGCGCTTGCCGACATCGACGCCGCCGCTAAACGGATTGCCGGGACCGCGGTGCGCACGCCTCTTATCCGGCTTGTCGCCGATACGGAGGCTGAAGTTTGGCTCAAACTCGAGTCGCTCCAGCCGATTGGCTCCTTCAAGCTCCGCGGTGCGCTCAGTGCCATCCGCGCGCTCTCCCCATCGGAGCTCACCGAGGGAGTCCACACCACGAGCGCCGGCAACTTCGCCCAAGGGCTCGCCTGGGCCGCGCGTGAGGCCGGGGTACCCTGCGCGGTCTACGCGCCCGACCATGCTCCAGCCACCAAGCTGGACGCGATCCGCCGACTCGGCGCCGAGGTCACCCTGGTGCCGTTCGCACAATGGTGGCACTGGCTGCAGCAACATCAGGTCGACGGCGCCCGCGGCGCCTTCATCCACCCAGGCGCCGACCCTCGCGTGATGGCAGGAAACGCGACCATCGGCCAGGAAATCTTCGCGCAACTTCCAGACGCCGAGGCCGTGCTGGTCCCGTACGGCAGCGGTGGTTTGGCCTGTGGAGTGGCCTGCGCTACGCGCCTGATTCGTCCGGAGGCCAAGGTTTTCCCGGTCGAGCGAACCGGCGTCACCCCGTTCAGCGCCGCGCGTGCTGCAGGACACCCTGTGACCATTCCCTACACCGCGAGCTTTATCGACGGCATGGGGGGCACGACGGTCCTCCCAGAGATGTGGCCGCTAGCGAACAACCTGCTGTCCGATACACTCGAAGTCACCATTGATGAGGTCGCGAACGCGGTCCGGCTACTCGCGGAACGCAGTCGCGTGATCGCCGAGGGCGCGGGCGCCGCGCCTGTGGCAGCTGCGCTTCGACATGCGGCATCGCTTGGGGTGCGGCGTATTGTGTGTATCGTCTCGGGCGGCAATATCGACACGAGCACCCTCAACCTAATTCTCGGCGGCGCGACCCCGTCCTGAGCGATACGGCCGCGAGAATCAGGCGCTACGGATTCGCGAGACGCGTCTTCGTCCAGATGGCAATCGTCGGACAGACCACGGCATTCACCGTGAACTCCGTCGGGATCGAATTCAGCGCCGTGTAGGTCTCAATCGCGGCCACGATTTTCACGGGGAGCGCACGATCCAAATCACCGGACTCCATCTGCTCGAAGCGCTGGCGATCCACAAAGATGGTCACGCAGCCTGCCGTCGTCCCCGCGGCAGCGCGCGTCGACTCAATAACGCGGCCTGACGATGCGGACGTGACCTTGAAACCCGGGAGTTGCCGGAGGAGATCGGTGACCATCAGGGGATGCGAATCCTCAATCTCCTTGGGTCCCATAAAACGACTGCCCTGCGTGAGGCGCTTACGGTCGGTGAACCCGACCCGATCGAGCCCCGCGTCGAACTCGCCGGCCACCTTCACGGTGGGAAGCGCCTGTGCCGCGTCGGCCATGGCGATGGCAACCTCTGCGACTCGCTTCGGCGAGAGCTCCACCGGAAGCGAATAGACCGCAAAGCCGACCTTCCGCACCTGCAACATTTGCGTGCCAGGGGGCAATCCATCGAGCGCAAAGCGGCCGTCGCTATCGCTGGTGCCGCGCGCCGCAGTTCCGGTCACCGTCACCTCGGCGCCCACAACGGCCGCGCCTGTTCTCGCAGTCACACGCCCCTTCACAGCCGCTACCGACGGCCCCGTCCCCACGACAAAGCGCACCGCCGCAATGGGCGCGCTTTCCGCCGAGTGCTTCACCTGAATCTCCGCCTTCCCCACGATGCCGTTGCTCGAGAAGGTCACTTCGAGAGATCCGGCCATCGCCTCCGGCAACCCGCAGATGGTAAACGCCCCTTTCGTATTCGTCCGCGCTTGGCGCACGCGCTCGGGAGCGCTCGTGCCATTCGCCAGGTCGCGATACACCAACGACAGCGCAGCATTCTCCATTGGCAGGTCGTTGTCGGCGTTGATCACCCGACCGAACACAATCGTCGGCCCCGCATTCGCGGCCGCACCACGGCTGCAATTCGAGAGACGAAACTCGGCGATTGTCGGAGTGGACGCTGACACATCGACCCGTTGCCCATCCGGAAACTCGATCGGTGGACTGATCACGACGAGACCAAGTGAGTCTAAGAACGGATGCTCGATCGATACTTGGTGCGATCCCGCGGGAACGCTGTCGAGGACGTACTGTCCTCGCATATTCGTGTAGGTCTCGCGCGTCGTGTTGACCACGCGGACCCGCGCGCCGGCCAGCGGACCGCCGCGCAACGAGTCCCCAATCACACCGAACATCGTCGCAATGCGACGCGCCGCCGTGCCCGACGCAGGATCCTGTGCCCGCAACACGCGGGCGTCGCCGGAGAGCCCCAGCGCGACCGCAAGCAGTGAGCCTAGGATCCGCGTTCGCATTAGAGGAGCGTGTTCGTCCACCCGCCATCGGCGGCAATCGCCTGCCCGGTCACAAATCCCGCGCGATCGCTCGCGAGGAACGCAATCACAGCAGACACCTCGCACGGCTCGCCCAATCGACGAGCCGGGGTCTGTGCCGTCCAGTTCGCGTAGACATCGTCGCGCGTCCCGCCGGTGCGCACCACCGTGTCGTCGGCGAGTTGCTTGAGTCGATCCGTCGCGGTGTAGCCGGGCAATACGGTATTCGCCGTCACGCCATCCGCCGCGATCTCGTCTGCCAACGAGCGGAAGTAGCCGGTCACCGCCGCACGTAACGTATTCGACAGCGCCAAGTTGGTAATCGGACGCTTGACCGCCATCGAGGTAATGCCGATCACGCGACCCCACTTCCGCGCGCGCATGCCGGGGACGAACGCCCGGCACAGTTCCACCGCGCTCCGCAGCAACAAGGCCGTCGCCTTCTCCCACTCTTCCCACGAATGTTGCGAGGCGGGGCCAGGGGTCGGCCCACCGGTGTTCGTAATCAGAATGTCCACGCGCCCATCAAACCGTTCCTGCATACTCCGTACAACAGTCGCGATTCCCTCGGCGGTCGACACGTCAGCCGCAATCGTTCCTGCGACACCACCAACGGCACGCAGGGCCTCCGCGGCGTGCGCAAGTGATGCGGCGTCGCGTGCACAAATGACCACGCGCGCGCCCTCACGTACCAAATCTTCTGCGGTCGCAAAGCCAATGCCCCGGCTCCCACCGCAGACCAACGCAATCTTGTCGCGAACGCCGAGGTCCATCTTACTTCTGCTCGCGAATATAGGCGTCAGACCCGTCGAGCCAATCGGCGCGCGGCGGCGTGAAGAAATCGAGGTCGAGCGTGTCCTCGAGCGCGTGGGCTTCGTGCCGCAGGTTGCCGGGGATCAGCAAGACTTCACCGGCCCGCACATCCACGTAGGGCGCGTCCGGCGCCTTGTCGGCGTTGTCACCGAGCCAGAATCGCAACGCTCCCTCGAGGATGTAGGTCACCTGCTCGTTATGGTGCTGATGCGCCTTCACAACAGAACCCTTCTTGAGGAACACCTGCGCTACCATCGCGCGGTCGCCCGTCAGCACTTTTCGCGACAGGAGCGGGGTGAGTTGCTCCAGACGGACATCGCTCCACGCGTGATGAGTGGCCTCGGCCATACGTTCCTCTGATTTGGTGAAGGGTTATGCTGCGAAATTAACTCAACGGCTCCCGCTGCGCGGGCCCTTGGACCCGCCGCCTGAACCGCCGCTCCGACCACCGGATCTACCCGAGCTCGAGCGTCCAGAAGCCGGACGCGACCCGCCACCGCCGCCCTGCTCACGGCGCTTTACCTTTTCGGCAGCGCGCGAACGTTCCTGCGCCTTCCGCGCACGAATCTCGGCAATGCGCTCGGCCAGCGGCACTTCCAACTTGCCCGCAGGCTTTGCTTTGTAATCAAAATCCGGCACCGTCACACGGGGCAGACGCTTGCTGATCGCCTTCTCAATGTTGCGGAGATCGTTTTCTTCGTCGGGCGCCACAAACGTAAACGCTTCACCCGTCAGTTCCGCTCGGGCCGTACGCCCGACGCGGTGGATGTAGTCTTCCGGCGCTGCAGGGACGTCGAGATTCACGACATGGCCGAGTGCTTCGACGTCAATGCCGCGGGCGGCGATGTCCGTCGCCACGAGTACCCGATACGTGCCATTCTTGAATCCCGCCAGCGCCGCGGTGCGCGCGCTTTGCGAGCGGTTGCCGTGGATGCGCTCGGCATTGATGCCATGCGCCACGAGGTACGCCGCCAAGCGGTTCGCCCGATGCTTGGTGCGCGTGAAGACCAGCGCTTCCTTCATGTCGCCGCGCTTGAGCAGTTCGAGCAAGAGCGCAGACTTCAGCTCACCAGCTACTGGATACACGGCCTGCGTGATGCCAACCGCCGGCTGCGACTGCCGTTCCACGTTGATAGTGGCCGGGTTCTGCAGCATCTCGCGCGAGAGCTGCGCGATCGCTGCTGGCATTGTGGCGCTAAAGAACATCGTCTGACGCTTCGCCGGGATATGGCGGAGCACACGACGGATGTCCGGCAGAAAGCCCATGTCTAGCATACGATCGGCTTCGTCGAGCACGAGGTATTCGAGCTTGTCGAGCTTCGCGTACGGCATCCGGAAGTGGTCGAGCAACCGACCCGGAGTCGCGACGAGGATATCAACGCCACTGCGAAAGGCATGCTCCTGCGGTCCCATGCCAACGCCACCGTAGACGGCGGCTGCGGTCAGAGGGGTATGCAACGAGACTTCCTGGATGTTCGCCAGCACCTGCGCGGCCAGTTCACGCGTGGGAACCAGCACGAGCGCGCGCGTTGCGCCTCGCGAACCCGCCATGAGGCGGTGAAGAATCGGGAGAGTGAAAGCGGCAGTCTTGCCGCTTCCGGTCATGGCGCAGGCGAGCACATCGCGGCCACTCATCGCCGGCGGGATTGCGTCCTGCTGAATCGGGGTCGGCTTTACGTAGCCAACTTCCTTGACTCCACGTAGCAAATCGGGGTGTAACGACAACTGGGAGAACGACAACGGCAACTCCGGTCCTGGGCGCTGACTTTCACAGGGAGGGGACCGCGGCGCCGCGCGGAATCCTCCTTCCTGAAGTATAGTCCCCTGCACTGCTATGGACGCTGCATGCCTCTTGGCGGCGGACCCCCGCGGCCGCCGGGGCCGCCCCGCCCCTCGGGCCCACCACCGCCGCCGGGCCCACCACCGCCGCCGGGCCCACCACGTCCCCCGGGGCCAAAGGGATCGCCGAGTCGTCCCACCTCTTCAAGGCGCGCATTCTGCGCCGCATCAAGGTCGCCAGCAATCCGCGCGCGCATCGAATCGAGCTCAATCCGCAGCCGCTCGCGCGCCTCGCGCACAATGGAGTCATTTCGCGCGGCGGTGCGCTCCAGTATCGGCAACAGCTTGTCGAGTTGCGCCGCGACCGCAGACTCGTAGCGCTCCACGATTTCGCGGAAGGCCTGCGGGTTCCCAGCAGCGCGCGATCCAGCAGCGCGCGATCGTCGGTGCTT